>ERZ795061.1504-NODE-1504-length-22567-cov-7.765414_pt1 | contig 22567 bp, 21 predicted proteins | sample MGYA00375145_ERZ795061 | MGnify/ENA primary metagenome ERZ795061 (study PRJEB30190, sample SAMN05720144) | anaerobic digester metagenome | isolation source: active sludge of municipal wastewater-treating anaerobic digesters | place: USA | collected 2014-12-22 ... | reverse complement strand
GGTCAGTTCTGCTCAGCGAGCGCACGTCAGACGTGCAACGCGTTGCCATGTCTCGTCTGGCGCTCGATCTCGCCAATGCGCCAGCAGGGGCGCGGCGCTTCTTCTCGCTGCTCTTTGATGCGGCGGCCAAGACCCCGACGATTCGTGGGTTCGCACGAACGCTCGGGATAGTGCCTGGGACGCTCATGAGCCGGTTCTTTCGGGCACAGCTTCCGCCACCCAAGCGGTTCCTGGCCTATGCCCGCCTCACCTGCGCGGCACGGCTGTTCGAGAACCCCGGCGTCTCGGTGTCGAGCGTGGCGGTGCAGCTCGACTACTCCTCACCGCAGAGCTTCAGCCGGCATGTGCGCGCGCTCCTGAACATGAGCGCGGTCGAGTTTCGCGTCCGCTACGATGGCGACGGCATGCTCGATTGCTTTCGGGAGCAACTCGTGCTGCGTCACCTCGCAGCGTGGCAACGGTTCGATCCGTTTGGCCGTTCGGCACGCACAATCGGCATCGAAAAATCGACCGGGAGGGCACGATCGCACGCGCCGGAGCGCACGGCGGTCGATCCCCGATCCGATGTGGCCGAGCTAGATCGACGGGAGGAGCGGAAGAATGTCGGCGGCTCGGGCGAGTGAGACGACCGTCAGGCCGGCGGCCTCGAGCGCTTCGCGCCCGCCTTCTTCACGATCGACCAGCGCGAGGACTCCGAGGATCTCCGCACCATGTGCGCGCAGGACCTCGACTGCCTTCAACGCGGAGCCACCGGTGGTGATGACATCCTCCACCACCACGACGCGATCTCCCTCGCGGTAGGGTCCCTCCACCTGGCGTCCGGCGCCGTGGGCCTTCGCTTCCTTGCGCACGGTGAAGGCGCGTAGCGGGCGAGGGGTGTTGGCGCTGGCATAGGCGATCGCGTACGCGATCGGGTCGGCGCCGAGTGTCAGCCCACCGATCGCATCGACCGTGTTGGCCCCAAAGACGCGTTGCACGGTAGCCAGGCCAAGGGCGCCGATGAGCGCGAGCCCTTCGGGGCTCATCGTCGTTAGGCGGGCGTCGATGTAGAGGTTGGACGTCCGCCCGGACGACAGGACGAAGTGTCCGCGCCGGGCCGAACGCTGCGCGAGTAGGGTGACGAGTTGTTGCTGCGTGTCCATGACTGAAGCTAGCGGCGGAACAGTCCCCGCATCTTCGAAAAGAGGCCGGACTCTTCCTGTTGCTCCGGGGCCGGAGCCGCAGCGAGGAGTGCGTCGTGCAGTTCCCGGGCAAAGACGAGGATGTCGGGGTAGCGATCGCCCGGTTGCCGGGAAAGCGCCTTCATGATGACCCCCTCGACACGCGAACCGAAATCGAGGTTCGCCCGTGCCTTGTTGAGGGAGATGGGAGGCTGGGAGAGGAGCTGCGTGAACATCTCGCGGGGGCTCTTGGCCAGGTACGGCAGGGCTCCCGTGAGCAGGAAGTAGGCGATGGTCGCGAGCGAATACTGGTCGGCCGCCGGGGTGACGAGTTCACCGGAGAGTGCCTCGGGGGCGACGTACATCAACGTGCCGACGAAGTAGCCGGCGCGCGTGAGGCGCTCATCCTGGCGCGTGTCCGTTGCGGCTGCGATTCCGAAGTCGAGGAGCTTGGTGGCCCCGGATACGGGATCGTACATCGCGTTGTCGGGTTTCAGATCGCGATGCACGATGCCGGAGTCATGGGCTGCCTTGACCGCTTCCCCGATGCTCAGGATGATGCGGGCGACCTCGTCGCGGGGGAGTGGGGCGTGCTCCTTGGCGTAGGACTCCAGAAGTTCGCCGGGGGCCCATTCGATGACGAGGTAGTGGTATCCGTCGGCTTCCCCTGTCTCGATCGTACGGATGACATTGGGGTGAATGACGCGCTTGCCGAACTCGGCTTCGCGGTTGAAACGCGCGACGGCGGTCTTCTCGTGCCGCAGCTTGTCGCGCAGCACTTTGAAGGCCACCTGGCCGTTGGTGGGATGCTCAGCGCGATAGACGACAGAAGTGCCGCCTTCTCCCACGAGAGCTTTGAGCGTGTAGCCGGCGAGCGATCGCCCGACAAGATTTTCCTTGGACACGGCGCCGAACCTAATGGTCCCCCAGTAGGGCAGCAAGCAATGCGCAACAATTCGCTGGACTGGTATCTTCCTCGCTCGCACGCCATGCACGCTTCCCTTGCACGCGTCCAGAACGCGGCTTCCCGCCATATGCGCACATTCTTCACCGCGCTCGCCGCCGTCGTGACCCTCGCTGCCTGTGCGTCGGGGAAGGGCGCGACTCCCGGAGGTCAGGCTCCGCAGCCCACAGCAGCCCCGGCGGCGGCTGTGTCGAATCGACGCATTCCGACGCAGCCGGATCCGATCACGCTGTACCGGCGACTCGGTCTGCTCGCCGAAGGGGGAGAGACCCCGTTTGTCGGGGCATTGGGCTTTCTCGCGGCAAAGAGCAACGACTCGACCGTCATGGTGTTGACGGTCTCCATGGCCAACCGATCGCTCCGCTTCGGGCGAGAGGGTGACCGGTACCGCGCGTCGTACAGCGTTGGCCTCGAGATCAAGCGCGGGACGACGGTCGTGCAGGACATCAATGCCAAGGAGAGTGTGCGAGTCCTGGCATTTCGGGAGACCCAGCGAACCGACGAGGCGGTGCTGTTTCGGCAGATCGTGACGCTCGCCCCTGGGATGTACGACGTACGTCTCACGGTCCGCGACGACTCGGTGTCACGCGGGAGCGCGATCGAGGCGACGATCGGGGTGCCGAAGTTCGTGGATGGGTCGGTGTCGTCGCCGATCACGTTCTACGAGGCGACGCCTCGTGAGACGCTGGATTCGCTCCCGCGCTTCGTGGCGACGCCACGGAGCACGGTGGTCTTCGGGCGCGACACGATCGTGCCGGTCTACGTGGAAGGATACGGGTCGGGGACGACCTTTCCGCTGCGTATCTCGGTGCGGGCCGAGGGTGCGAACGCGACGTTGTGGAGCGACTCGCTGTCGCTCCCACGCCGCGGCAACCTCTTCGCCGGGACCTTCAACGTCCCGGTGTCGCGCCTCGGCGTCGGTGTGATGTCGATCGGCGTGTCGCGCTTCGGCAGCCGCGACACGCTGCGGACGCCGTTGTTCGTCGCGTTTGGTGAAGACCTCCCGGTCGCGACGTTCAACGAGATGCTCGAGTACCTGCGCTACTTCGTTTCGGGACCGCGGCTGCAGGCCATGCGCGACGCCGCGCCCGATGCACGGGCCGCGCTGTGGGCGGCGTTCCTGCGCGAGACAGACCCTGTCCCGCAGACACCGCTGCACGAGGGGATGCGCGACTACTTCGCGCGCATCGCCCAGGCCAACGCGCGCTTCCGGGAAGAGGGAGCGGCGGGGTGGCTGACCGATCGCGGACGAGCGTTCGTTGCGCTGGGACCACCGGATCAGGTCATCGAACCCAACCTGAGCGACATGAACCAGCGCGGACGGTCGCAGATATGGGAGTACCGTCAGCACCGGTTGCAGATCGTGTTCATCGACCAGACTGGCTTCGGGCGGTGGCGAATGACGATCAGTTCCGAGACGGAGTTCGAGGGTGTCGTCAGGCGCGTGCTACCCTAGTTGTGTCAACGAGTCCATACACACGAAGGCCCTTATCCCTTTGATTCACATAGTCTTCTATTGACATATCAGAATATCGGTCCTAAATAGGCCGGCGCAGGATTGCTGGAGGCTCCGGTCCAGCTCGCATGCGTTCCGATACCTGGTAGGAGGCAACTCGTATGGCCAAGGGGAAGGTGAAGTGGTTCAATGACGCCAAGGGTTTTGGCTTCATCGAGCAGGAGTCGGGAGAAGACGTCTTCGTGCACTTCTCTGCGATCCAGATGGACGGATTCAAGACTCTCGCTGAAGGGCAGGAAGTGGAGTTCGAGGTGGAGAGTGGGGCAAAGGGGCTGCACGCGAGCAGTGTGACCCGCGCCTGAGCGCGCCGCGCTCCCGAGTCACCACGCTGAGTCGTTATACCGCCTGCCCGCGTGTGGCAGGCGGTTTGGCTTTCGGTGGCACACGGCACGCGCGTCACGAGCTGCCGGGTGAGCGGGCGGTCTCTCCAGCGGCCGGGAATGGCGCTAGAGTTGTGCGAACGATCCCACGCGCTCTTCGCCGCGGATCCAGGACCTTCGCCCCCGCCCTCGCGTGCCCCCTGTCACCCCGCCACCGTCGCCGACGCTCTTTCTGGTCGACGGCTATGCGCTCATCTATCGCGCGTTCTTCGCCCTCCTCTCGCGTCCCCTGACGACGGCCCGAGGAGAGAACACCTCGGCGGCATGGGGAGTCGTGAACTTCCTCCAGCGCCTCGTCGCCAAGCATCGCCCTGAATACCTGGGGTGGGTGCACGATTCCGGGTTGTCGTTCCGGCACGAGGTCTACCCGGCGTACAAGGCGACGCGCGAGAAGCTGACCGATGAACTTCAGGCCGACTTCGACACCGGCGTGGAGCGGATCAAGGAGCTGCTGGAAGCCTTCCGCGTGCCGGTGCTCGCGGTGGAGGGCTTCGAGGCGGACGACGTCATCGGCACCTTGGCGTCGCAGGGCGTGGCGCAGGGCGTCAACGTCGTGATCGTGTCGGGGGACAAGGACTTCCAGCAGCTGGTACGGCCCGGGGTCTGGCTCCTCAATCCGGGACGGGGCGGACCGGCATCGGTGGATGAGAGCTGGGTCGGAATGGAGAATGCCAGCGATCGACTGGGCGTCGCGCCGAAGTTCGTCACCGACTACCTGGCACTGGTCGGCGACACCTCGGACAACGTGCCCGGCGTTCCGGGGATCGGGGAAAAGACGGCGAAGGAACTCGTCGACGCGTATGGCGACCTGGAGGCGATCCTCGCGCATGCAGCAGAGGTCACGAAGAAGCGCCCGCGTGAGGCGCTGCTGGCGCACGTGGAGCAAGCGCGTCTCTCGAAAGACCTGGTGACGATCCGCGAGAGTGTGCCGATCACGCTCGACCTGGCCTCACTCGAGCGGCGAACTCCCGACGCGACCCGACTGCGGCAACTCTACAACGAGCTGGAGTTCACCTCGTTGCTGAAGGACGTCAAGGACGCGCCGGCCCCCACCGTCGTCGCAGGCGAATTGCCGGACAAGCAGGCACCGGTCGCGGCCAGCGTGCACTACACGGTCGTCGACACCGAGGAGGCGTTAGGCGCCCTGGTGACGACGTTGCGTACGGCCGGGCGCTTTGCCTTCGACACCGAAACGGTGGCCGATCCGGGGAGCCCGACCAAGGTCGATCCGTTGCGCTCGCGCCTGGTGTCGATCTCGATTGCCACGGGTGCGGGCGAGGCATTCTATCTCCCCTTCACCCATCGCATGTGGGAGCCGGAGCAGGGATCGCTCATCTTCGGAGGTGAGGGGGATGCGCCGGCAGCGGGAAACGCCAAGACGGCCGCGTCGACGTCGCGGGGGCCAGCGGGCGACAGCATCGCGGCGCGTGCGCTGGCGCATGGTGCCTCGCCCGTGCGCAACCTGCCGCCACTGCTGAGCGACGCGCTGCGCGACTTTCGCGCACTCCTCGAGGATCCGACGATCGGGAAGATCGGCCAGAACTCGAAGTTCGACGTGCTGGTGCTGCGCACCGCTGGCGTGGCGGTCCGCGGGCTGACGTTCGACACGATGCTGGCGAGCTACGTCCTGGACCCGGGGCGCCGCTCGCATTCGCTCGACCTGCTGGCGTCGGAGTTCCTGGACCACACGATGACCTCGTATGAGGCGCTGTGCGGGAAGGGGAAGACCGAGCTTCCGTTCGACGTCGTCCCCATCGAGGCAGCGCGCGACTACTCGTGCGAGGACGCCGACATGACGTGGCGCCTGCAGGAGCACTTTGCCCCGCTGCTGGAGGCGGCGGGGATGACGGCACTCTTTCACGACATCGAGATGCCGCTCGTGGACGTGCTGGCCGAGATGGAATGGACCGGCGTGTCGATCGACGTGGCGTGGTTCCACTCGCTCAAGACGCGATTCGCGCGGGAGCGTGAACGGGTCGAGGAAGAGATCTTCGTCGAGGCGGGGGAGCGCTTCAACATCAACTCCAACCCCCAGCTGCGCGCGATCCTGTTCGAGAAGTTGCAGCTGCCGATCAAGAAGAAGACCGCCACCGGCCCCTCGACCGACGCCAGCGTGCTGCAGGAGCTGGCCGATGAGGGGCACACGCTGCCGACGTTGCTGATGGAGTATCGCGAGCTGGCCAAGCTCGAGTCGACCTACCTCGACACGCTGCCGGCGCTCATCCACCCGCGCGACGGGCGCCTGCACACCTCGTTCAACCAGACGGTGGCTGCAACGGGACGGTTGTCATCGAGCGATCCCAACCTGCAGAACATCCCGATCCGGCGCGAACTCGGGCGCGACATCCGGCGCGGCTTCGTCCCGCAGAAGGGGTGGAAGTTCGTCGGCGCCGACTACTCGCAGATCGAGCTGCGGTTGCTCGCCCACCTCTCGCACGATCCGGCGTTCGTGCAGGCCTTCCAGTCGGGGGGAGACATCCACCGGGAAACGGCGGCGATCATCTTCGGCGTGCCGCTGGCCGACGTGACCTCCGAAATGCGCGGTCGTGCCAAGACCATCAACTTCGCCACCATCTACGGGCAGGGTGCGCACGCCCTCTCACGCCAGCTCAAGATCTCGAACGCCGAGGCGAAGGAGTTCATCACGACCTACTTCGAGCGCTTTCGCGGAGTGCGGGAGTACCTGGATCGGATGGTGGAGACGGCCAAGACCAACGGCTACGTCGAGACCATCTTCCGCCGCCGTCGCTACATCCCCGAGCTCAAGGAGCGCAACTTCAACATTCGGGCGTTCGGCGAGCGTGTGGCGACCAACGCGCCCATTCAGGGATCGGCCGCCGACCTGATCAAGATCGCGATGATCGAGATCCAGCGCGCCCTCGATGCGGGAGCGCTCGAGGCGCGGATGCTCCTCCAGGTGCATGACGAACTGGTCTTCGAATGCCCGGAGCACGAGGTAGAGCCGCTGAGTGTGCTGGTGCGCACGAAGATGGAATCGGCCGCCCAGCTCGACGTCCCGCTGGTGGTGGAATTGGGCGTCGGGGACAACTGGCTGGACACCAAATAGTCGGGACGCGGCTCACCAGGCCGCCTTGCATCCTGCGCGATCTGAGGCGAATCGACGCGGTTCAGGAATTGTGCGTGACGTCACATGGGGTTGCTAAGTCTATACGCAACAACCCGTTGGTTTTGTGGGCGCCGAACGGCCCCGGCATTGCCTTTCCCCAAGGCAGTCCAGCCCCCACAGCCGCGGGGCTCCCGTTCGACAGCACGCCAGCCAAGGTGCGCACATGCGCCAGCGACGCAGTGGTTTCACTCTCATCGAGCTCCTGATCGTCGTCGTGATCATCGGGGTGCTCGCGGCCATCGCCGTCCCCAAGTTCCAGAACACCAAGGGCAAGGCGAACCTCGCGGCCCTCAAGTCGGACCTGCGCAACCTGGCCACGGCCGAGGAGGCGTACTTCTACCAGAACGGGACGTACACCTCGAATCTGGTGCAGCTGAACCTCCTCCCCTCACCGGGGGTGAGCTTCACCTTCGGGAGTGTGACCGGGGGCGGATGGTCGGCCAAGGTGACGCACCCGCAGGCGTTCCCGATCGAATGCGCGCTCTTCATGGGCGGGGTCCCCGCGTACGCGCCGGCCATCGTCGAAGGGGTCATTAACTGCCAATAGGGTGACGCGTTATCGTTGGGCGTCATGACGGCGCCCCACGATGAACGCGACCGCACCGACCTCGACGCGCGATCCGACTCGCCGCTCGAGGGGGTGCTCGACGAATACACCCTGTACATCGAGTTCGAGCGTCGTCGCGATGGGATGATCCACGCGATGGACGGTGGGCTCTGGTTGCATCGCCACATCTGGAAGGGGCGCGCCATGGCCCATCTGGTGTCGACCGACCGCGAACGGTTGCTGGCCTACGGACGCGCCGTCGGGCTCACCGAAGCACGACTCCAGTTCAAGCCGCTCAAGGACCCTCGCACCACAGAGCGTCGCGAGGCGTGGCACTGGGACCTTCTGGGGCGCTTCCTCCCGCCCAGGACGCCCTCCTCGACCCCTGACCCCGCCGCGACCGACGCGTCGCCACACGGGGACGCCTGATCAGCGCAGGGCGGCGTCCAGCCGGCGCGCCTCGGCCCGAAGGTCGCTCGCCTCGGCGCGCAACGACGCGCGCAAGGTGGGATCGCGGCGCATCGACAGGTAGGCTCGCGCCCGACGGATCGCGCGACGGATCCGATCGGAGAGCCAGAAGTCGAACGATGCCGACGGCGGCAGCGACGCCAGATAGGCCACGGCCCATATCGCCCCGTGGTGATGGCCGATGAACAGGGCGGCGAGCAGGTAGAATGCGAGGACGAAGACGAGACCGCTGACCAGCGTGTGCATCGCGGGCTCGTCCGGGTTGGTCGAGGTCGCGCGCCCCACCCACCGGGCGAGGGTGATCGGGATCCAGTGGTTGATGCGCCCCCAGAGCGCCACGGGAAAGCCGAGGATCGCGATCACGCATTCGCGAAGGGCAAACCAGGCGCCGGCCGCGACCGAGACCGACATCCACAGGTCGTTGATCGGGATGGCGGCCGTCCGGGTGCGGGATCGAAACGCGTCGAGGCGTGCGAGAAAGGCGTCGGCTTGCGACGCGGTCTCGTTCGGTGTTGACGGCAGTGCCTGGCGCGCCACCTCGAGGCGTCGGGCGATGCGAACGGCGTCGCTGAGCGGCGCGTCGGGGGCCTCGAGCGGTCGCACGCGGTCGAGCAGCTGGTTGAGCAGGGCCGAGACCTCGAGCACCTGCTCGGCGTCGTCGTGCGACGCGAAGTTGAGGGTGACGCGGCGCAGGGCGTCATCCACCTGGGTGGTGAGTGCTTGGACGCTTTCGGGGGAGACGTCATCGAGGCCATCGGCGATGACCGGCCGCCCGACCTGAATGGCGACGCGGGACCGTGGGCGTCCCTTGCGTTCGAAGGTGAGTCCGACCGGCACAATGGGGACATGTGCGAGCCCGCGCTCGGCATGCGCCATGAGGGCGAGGCGCGCGCACCCGGTCTTGAGCGGGGCGAGCTCGGGTTCGGAGTGGCTCTTGCCCTCGGGGAAGATCAGGACGACTTCACCGGCGGCGAGTGCGTCGAGGATGGCGGAGAACGACTGCGCATTGCGCGACTCGCTCACGGGGCCGTCGGTGGTCCGTTGCTCATCGCTGACGCGGCGCAGCGGAATGACGCCGACGGCGAAGACGAGGAGGCGCGTGACGGGATTGTCCAGCAGCGTCGCCTTGGCCGTCAGCCGCACATGGCGGGAGGTGGCGGTGGCGATGAGGAGCGCATCGACGAGCGCGTTCCAGTGGTTGGCGGCGATGATCACCGGCCCCGAGGCGGGGATGCGGTCCAACCCCTCGACTTCGATGCGCCGGTAGTACCATCGCACGGCGATGGTCGCGAGGACGCGGAGGATCTTGTAGAGCATGCGGCCGCTCGCGGAGCTCAGTGGCCGCCGTTGATGCGCACGAGGTCTCGCTCGGCGTCACGCGCCATCTGTCGTCCCTCCTCGACGTTCACGCGGGCGAGGATCGCCGCGCCCACGGCGAAGAAGATGATGACGCCGAGGATCGCGTTGCGGCTGCTGCCAGTGGTGGCGATGGTGATCGAGAAGAGGAGCGGGCCGAAGATCGAGGCAAACTTCTCGAAGACGGAGTAGAACCCGAAGAACTCGCCCGACTTGTGCGCCGGGATGAGGGAGGCGAAGAGGGAACGTGAGAGCGCCTGGGTGCCGCCCTGCACCATGCCGACGAGGAAGGCGAGGACGTAGAAGTCGCGCGCCGTCTTCATGTAGAAGCCGATCACGCTGATCGCGGTGTAGGCGAGCAGGCCGAGGAAGACCGAGCGCTTGGCCCCAATGCGATCGGCGAGCATCCCGAAGAGGAACGCGAACGGTATGCCGACGAACTGCACGATGAGGATCGCCACGGTGAGGGCACTCGAGGGGATCTTGAGCTCCGTGCCGTACGCCGTCGCCATGCGGATGATGGTCTGGATTCCGTCGTTGTAGATGAGGAAGGCCAGGAGCATCAGGAAGGCGTGCTTGAAGGTGCGCAGCTCGCGCACCGTCTCGCCCATGCGGCGGAACGGGGTGACGAACAGGTTGATCCCGGTGGTGGACTCGTCAGGCTCCACGGTGCGCGCCGGCTCCGCGACGCGACGGAGGATCGGAATGGAGAAGAGGAGCCACCAGACGGCGACCGAGACAAAGGCCAGGCGCGCCGGGAGCGTCTTCTGCTCGGGGGTGGCGGCGTCGCCGTGCGGGAGGCCGAATGCCTGCGGCGCGAGGATCCACGCGAGGTTGAGCGCGAGCAGGACGCCGCCGCCGACGTAGCCTAACGCGTAGCCGGCGCTCGACACGCGATCCATCTCCTCAGGGCGGCACAGGTGCGGGAGGAGCGCCTCGTAGAAGACGACGCTCGCCGTGGCCCCCACGGTGGCGATGATGTAGAGCCAGGAGGCGAGGACGTAGTCGCCGCGCTCGATGAAGTACATCCCGCCCACCGCCACGACGCCGATGAGCATGAAGATCGCCAGCATCCGCTTCTTGGCGGCGGCAACGTCGGAGATCGCGCCGAGGACGGGGGAGGCGATGGCGACGAGGATGGACGCAATCGTGTTGGCGTTGGCCCACGCCTGCGTGGCGCGGCTGCCAGGGAGCGTGGCCGCGGCCACGCTCACGAAGTAGATCTGGAAGACGGCGACCTGTATGGTCGTCTGGAACGACGACACCGCCCAGTCGTACATCGCCCACGCTCGCAAGTCGGAGCGGTCAAGTCCAATGCGTGCGAGAAAGGACCGTGGTGCCGCGGGGGCACGGGCGGAGTCGTCAGGCGACATGGGCGGTTCGAGAGGGGCCGAACACCGGACGCGGCGTGGGTGTCTTGGTTGACGCAACTGACGCCGCGCACAGATTACTCGGCATGAGCCGTCGATCCGCGCGTGGACTGGTGCTCGGAGGGGTGTTGCTGCTGGGCGTCGCGTGCGACAAGCCGGCGCCGGCGCCGAGCAACGATACGGCGGCGGTCTCCCCCCCGCCACCTCGAGGGGTCACCACGCCCACGACGCCGATCGAGGCGCCGTGGGATTCGTCGGCAGGCCCTGTCTTCCTGGTCATCGGGCCCAATGCGACCACGGCGAGCGTGGTCTTTCCCGCCGTGGCGAGCGACGCGGAGGTGGATGCGTCGAAACTCGATGCCTCGCCGCTCAAGGGGACCGCGTATGACCTGCTGGCCAACGGTCGCGTGGTCAGCGGTGCCACGGTGAGCGGCGTCGTGCCGCTGGACGCGCCGGAGGAATGCTCAGGGTGGCCGCTCGTGCAGCTGTCGGATGTAAGTGCCGACACCGCCTCGCGCTCGTGGGTGGTGGGCTTCGAGCGGGGGAAGCTCTCCCCGATCGCCTACGATTCGATCACGGCCCTCTCGTCGTCTGACTCATCGCGCTTGGCGATGGAGGTCGCGCGCATTGCCTCGGCGGTACCGGGCGACACGGTGGCCGAGCTGCGCGGGCTCCCCTATCAGGTGCGGCGGGCGTACCGATTCGAGATCGCCCCGGGGGTGACCGGGTTGGTGGCGGAGGTGATGCGGACGCTGAATCAGGAGGCGAACCCCAAACAGGAGCATCTCCTGGTCATCGCCGAGCGTGACAGCACGAGCCGCGGACGCTTCGACATCGCCTACACCGAGCGTGCAGCCGGGGGCGAGGAGTTGATCGAATCGAGCGAGCTGCTCGCCATCGCGCGATTTGCCCCGACCCGCGACGTCGAGGTCCTGCTTGCGCGCTACGTGGGTGACGGCGTGGTGTACGCGTTGCTGGAGCGTGCCGGCGCGCGCCGCTGGCGCCTGCGCTGGACCAGTCCGTACGTGGGCTGCTGACACCACGCTCCACGCCGCGCACTGCGAACGGGCGCCTGTGCGCGAGTGCTTGTGTGCTTGCGCCGCTTCGCGAACTAGTCACGCGCCGCGCGCAGCGTGAGCACCACGACCTCTGGTGGGGCGCCAAACCGCAGCGGGATCTGCGTACCGATGCCGCGTGACACGAATAGTCGGGCATGGGGATTGGGGACCCACCCGGCGGGGTGCTGGCGTGTGCAGACCTCCGAGCGGGTCACGAGTGCCCCGATCCACGGCAGGACCACCTGCCCGCCGTGCGTGTGCCCGGAGAGTACGAGGTGCACGCCCGGGTGGGCGCAGTGCTGCACGGCGTCGGGGTGGTGCGAGAGGATGATGGTTGGCGTCTGGTGGTCGACGAGCGCCGCGACCGATGCGGTGCTCACCTCGCCTTCCCACAGGTCCGGGATGCCGACGACATGGAGCACCTGGCCATCGACGGCGAGCTCGAGGCGCTCGCCGCGCAGGACGCGCACGCCTAACGCTCCCAGCCAACTGGCCGTCTCGTCGGCGCTGGCGTAGTGATCGTGGTTGCCGATCACGGCGACCACGCCGTCACGGGCGCGCAACTTCTGTAGGGCCGGGCCGAGTTCGGCGTAGGTGCGCTGGTAGTACCGTCGCGACAGCCCGGGCATCATCCCCTCGGATGTCCCATAGTCGCCCAGGAGGACCACGAGGTCCGGCGCCTGCGAGTTGGCAAAGGCCACGGCGCGCTCCGCGCGCTCGAGGGGTTGTTGCGGGCCGTGATGAAAGTCGGTGAGGATGGCGAGGCGATAGCCCTCGAACGCCGGCGGGAGGTCCGGGATGGCGACGTCGTGCAAGGTCAGCCGCAGGTCACCCGGGGCGAAGGCGATTACGTGCCAGACGAGCGCGCCGAGCGCGATCGCGGCGAACAGGACGAGCGCGACCAGCATCAGCGTCAGGGCATCCCGAGGTCGCGGCGTCCCAATGCCGCCGGCGCGCGGACGCGGGCGGTCCCGGCGGCGAGCACCACCAGGGTGAGGGCATACGGGAGGGCGAGGAAGAGCTGGTACGGGAGCTGGCTGCCGGACGACTGGAAGAGGTACTGCAACGCGGTCGCGGCACCAAAGAGGAGCGCGGCCAGCGCCACCCCCACCGGTCGCCAGCGCCCGAGCGCGACGATCGCGATCGCAATGAAGCCGCGACCAGCCGACATCCCCTCGGCGAAGGTTCCCACCTGCGCCAGCACGAGCGACGCCCCCGCCATCCCGCCTAACGCACCCGCCACCAGCACGGCCCCCGCCTGCAGGTGGGCGGGCCGGATGCCCGCGGCCTCGGCGGCTTCCGGGTGTTCGCCGACGGCGCGCACGGCGAGGCCAAGGTGCGTGCGATAGAGGACCCACCAGACGAGGGCGATGAGCGCGTACAGGAGGTACGTGACGACCGGCTGCCGGAAGAGCGCCGGTCCCACGAAGGGGATGGCGCTGAACCCCGGGATGGCGAGTGGGCGCATGGTCGGGATGCTGAGCGCGGCGCCCGCGGTGCCGAAGACGGCTCGGTACAGTGTCCCCGTGAGCCCCAGCGCGCCTAACGTGAGCGCGGTCCCGGTAATGATCTGGTCGGTGCGCAGCCAGACGACGAAGAGCGCAAAGATGAGTGCCGCCAGCATGCCGGCCGCGACTCCGGCAAGCAGCCCGGCGGTGACGCTTCCGGTGCGAGCCCCGACCACGGCCCCGAAGCACCCCGCGATGATCACCCCTTCGAGCCCCACGTTGATCACGCCGGCACGCTCCGAGACCGCCTCGCCCAGTGCGGCGAGGGCGAGCGGGGTGGCGGTGCGCACCGTCGCCTCGAGGAAGGTGGTCAGGGCATCGGTCATGTCCCCACCTCCACGGCGCCGCGCACGCGCCGCGCGAGGACCGCTCGCGCGCCGACGATCGCGAGGATGATCATCGCTTCGACCACACTCACGAGGACGAGCGGGACTCCGGCGTCACGCTGCATGGCGGCTGCCCCGGCCTCCAGGGCGCCCAGCAGCACTCCGCTCAGCAGCACCAGCCCGGGATGCAGTCCGGCGAGCAGGGCTACTGCGATCGCCGTGTAGCCGTAGCCCGGCGAGATATTCTCGTACAGTGCGTAGGTCACCCCCGCCACTTCCACCCCGCCGGCGAGGCCGGCGAGGGCCCCGCTCACGAGGAAGGCCCGGAGACTCACGGCGGCCACATCGACCCCTCCGGCGCTGGCGGCCGCGTGCGGGTTGGCCCCAACGACACGCAGCCGGAAGCCGGCCGAGGTGTTGCGCACCGCGTGCCAGGCGATGAGCGCCGCGATCACGGCCACGGCGAAGCCGACATGCAGGCGCGTCCCCGGGATGAGCATCGGGAGGTGCGTGGCGGCCGGGAGCGACGACGACTGCGGATAGATGCGCGTCGGCTCCTGCAGCGGGCCACGCACGAGGTAGCCCACGCCGTACAGCGCCACGAAGTTCATCATGATCGTGCTGATGACCTCCAGCACGCCGAAGCGGCGCTTGAGCCAGGCCGGGACGGCAGCCCAGCCCGCACCCGCAGCCGCCGCGGCGACCAGGGCGAGGACCAGGGCGCCGGCGCCTAACGAATCTCCCCATCCCAGCGCCACCGCCGACGCGACCGCCGCCCCCGCCAGCAGTTGTCCCTCGGCGCCGATGTTGAGGATCCCCCCCTGGAAGGCCAACGCCACCGCCAGTCCCGTGAGGATCAACGGCGTTGCTCGCACCAGCGTGGCCGAGAAGACGGCGTACGAACTCCCGGCCGCGCCGCGGACGAGGGCGGTCAACGCGGAGGAGACGTCGAAGCCGCTCGCGGCAAGCACCGCCGCCAGCAGGGCGACGATGCCGAGGGCGAGGAGGACCGCGACCGAGAGGGAACCGGCGAACGCCGGCAGGCGCCCGGGCGCCGGAGCGCTCATGCTACGAGCGTCGCTTGAACACGCGGTACTCGACCACTCCCGTGTCGCACACGGTGCGCGCCTCGGAGTAGGGAATGGCAAAGTAGGTGTAGGCCCGCACGGTCGCCGTGCGGCCTTTGCAGCTGGCGGCTTTGGAGACGGTGCCGCGCGCGCCGATGCTGGCGGCGCCTGGCGCAGGGGCGGCCGCGCTGTCCACGCGCATCACCCGGAGCGCCTGCACGATCCCCAGTCGCTCCAGCGGGTGATCCCACAGCGACAATGCGGTGATCTTGGCCTGCTGCGCGTAGGCGCGCGAGGCGAACGGGACGAGGTCGAGTCCGTCGCCGATGACCCAGCGCGGGACCGCCGCCCCCAGCGTGAGCACCACCACCTTCCACCCGATGCTGATCCCGACGAGGATCATCCACGGCTTGACGCGCCGCGCAGCCTTGGCGGGCGGCGCGACCTTCGGCAGCGTCTGCGGAGTCGGGACAGGCATACGCGTGGATATTACTCGAATGACACGCGGACGAGCCAACGCGACAGCGCGGCAGGGTGTCCCGCTGTCACCAGAACATGAACGAGGTCAGCCGTGTCGCACTCGCCCGTGACGCTCCAGCGGACGCAGGCGCCACATGGCCCCAATGCCCAGTATCGGCCCGATCGCCAGCGGGAGATACGCCCATTCCCATCCCCACCAGGCGACCCACGTCGGGACCATCCGGATCGTGACCATCGTGAGCAGGAAGCCCGACGCGGTCTGCACGGTCACCGCCGTCCCGACGTAGTCCCCGGGCGAAAACTCGGTAACGGCCGCCGAGAACTGCGCCGAATCGGCGACGACCGAGGCGCCCCACACCAGAGAGATGACGATGAGCACGATGATCGGGGCACCAAGGGCCGGGCCGATCGCGATGGCGCAGGCACCGCTGATCGCCATCGCGACGATCGTGACGTTGCTGCGTCCTGCCGAATCGGCGATGCGCCCGGCCACCACTGAGCCGATTACCCCTGCCCCGATCGACGCAAAGGCCATGGTGGGCGCGAGCCATCCGGGGGCGAGGTACCGCTCCACGGCCGCTCGCCAGAACAGGCCGATCGTGCTCCACATGGCGTACAGCTCCCACATGTGGCCGAGATAGCCGAGCGAGGCCAGGCGTGCCCCGCGATTTCGCAGCACCTGCCCGAGCGCCCGCGGGTCGAAGCGCGCCGAACGTCCCTGAAACGGGCCCTCTCGAACGAGCGTGCCAAACAGGACTCCTCCGATCGCGGCGCACGCAGCGGCGAGCAGGACGAGCGAACGCCACGCGGTGGTGGAGACGGTGAGCGCGAGCAGGTGCGGAACGGCCGACCCCAACGTCGTTCCACCAACCAGCGCGCCAATCGCGGTCCCGCGCCGTGTCGTGGTCCAGCCGGCGGCAAGCTTGATTCCCGGTGGGTACACGCCGGCCAGCGCGACGCCGACGGCAATTCGGAGCCCCACAGCGCCAGCGCCTCCGATGCCGGGGAGGACCAGCGCGGCCGTGGCCGCCGCGGCGAGAAAGGCACTCCACATCGCCAGTCGCGCCGGCCGCCAGCGATCGCTCAAGAGCAGCGCGGCGCTGACTGTGGAGCCGATGACGAAGCCCAGCTGGACCCCGAGCGTGAGCCAGATGGCGCTCCCTCCCGAAGCACCCACGCCCCACTCGGCCGCCATCGCCTGCGCGACCACGGTGGCGCTGAACCACGGCGACATCCCCAGGACGACGGCGAGCAAGAGGATGGAGAGCTGCGTCGCGACTCGTGCGCGCGCGGGCGGCAGCGCCGGCGGAGGAGACGCGGAGGGGGCGCCAGGAGCCGCGCTGACCGGCGCCACGACTACTCGGCGCCGAGCATCGCGCGGCCCACGGTCTCTCGTGTCGGCGGCACCACAGCGAGCAGTTGCCCTGCGTGCACGACGAACATGCGATCGGCGAGCCCGAGAACCTCATCCAGGTCGCTCGAGTAGAGTACGACGCCGCTTCCGGCGTCGGCCGCCGCGCGTAGCTGTTCGAGCACGGCGGCCGTGGCGCGGATATCGAGGCCACGCGTCGGGTTCTCGGCCACGACCATCGCCGGGCGATCGGCCAGCTCGCGCCCGAGCACCAGCTTCTGCTGGTTCCCGCCCGAGAGTGCGCGCCCGGCGGCGCCGGCGCCTGGCCCCCGTACGTCGAAGCGCTCGATCACCTTGGCGGTGGCGGCGCGCAGTGCGGACCACGGCATGCGCCCCCGCCGCGCGCCAAGCCCTCGCAGCGCGACGTTTTCGACGAGCGACATGTCGAGGACCATCGCATCGCGGTGACGATCCTCGGGAATGAAGGCGATGTTCGCCGGGAGCGTCAGGTGGCCGCTCGTGGGAGCGAGCCGCCCGGCAAGGAGTCGCAGGAGTTCGTGCTGTCCCGACCCTTCCACCGCGGCAATGCCGACGATCTCTCCCGCGTGGACTTCGAGCGAGGCGTCGCGCAACGCGACGCCTCCGCGCGAATCGGCGACGCTGACGGTGCGCAGCGACGCGATGACCGTCTCCGCGCCGAAGTCGTGGGGGGCCGTGTGCTCGGCCGCTCCCCGGCGCGGAGGTGCCGCACGTGTTGCCGCACGGTTTGCCGCGGCGGTCACGCCGGCGCCGGCGTCCTCCCCAAGGAGGGCCGCGACGAGCGTTGGTTCATCGAGCGTGCGCGCGGCACCGGAGCGCACGGTGCGCCCCCGTCGCAAGACGGTCACGTCGTCGGCCACCGCCAGGGCTTCGCGCAGTTTGTGCGTGATGAGGACTACGGCTCGCCCTTCGTCGCGAAAGCGGCGCACCCAGCGCATGAGCTCATCGGCTTCCTCGGGGGCGAGCACGGCGGTGGGTTCGTCGAGGATGAGCAGCCGCGCATCGCGGGCGAGCGCCTTGACGATCTCGAGCCGCTGTTGCGCGCCCACCGGGAGCGTCTCGACACGGGCGGATGGGTCGAGCACGAGCCCGGTGCGCTCGCCGAGGCGGCGCACGCGATCGGCCGCCGTGGCCGCGTCGTACCGGCCGCGCATGCCTAACGCCACGTTCTCGGCGACGGTCATCGCCGGGACGAGCGTGAAGTGCTGGTGGACCATCCCCACGCCGCGCGCGATCGCATCGGCGCTGGAGCGAAAGTGCGCCGGCGCTCCAAAGACGCGCAGCGACCCTGCATCAGGGCGCTGCATGCCGTAGGCGATGCGCATGAGCGTCGTCTTCCCTGCCCCGTTTTCCCCGAGCAAGGCGTGCACCGTTCCCTCGCGCACCTGCAGCGATGCGCCGGCGAGTGCCTCGATCGCGCCGAACGACTTGTGGAGCTGGTCGATCTCCAGGGCCAGGGTCACGACCCGGTCGGCAGGAACAGGAAGGTGGTCGGCAGGTCGAACTGCTCGCCGACCACGTCGGCGAGCGCGCAGACGCCAAGCGTCTCGGTGGCGTAGTGACCGGCGTAGATGATCACCACGCCGGCGTCGGCCGCATCGACGGTGGTGTGGTGCGGTCCCTCGCCGACGATGAGCGTGTCGATGCCGCGCGCCTGCGCGTCGCGGATCTCCTTCGAGCCCGCCCCCGCCCCCGTGATGATCGCCCAGCGCTGCGTCTGGCGTCGCTCGTCCATCCACGAGGCACGGGCGCGCCCGCCGAACTTCGTGGCGAACGCGTCGGCGCGCGCGAGCAGCTCGGCGGTCGGGAGCGACGTCTCACCCGCGACACCGATCGGGACCCCCTCGTAGGCGCCAAAACGCTCGGTCGGCTCGAGCCCGAGCGCGGCGGCGAGGCGGGCATTGTTTCCGAGGAGCGGATGTGCGTCGAGCGGGAGGTGCGAGGCGTACACCGCCACGTCGTGCTGGATGAGTCGGTGCAGCCGCTCGTATACCTGACCGGTGATGCGCTGCGCACCGCCCCAGAACATCCCATGGTGCAGGATGAGGAAGTTGGCGTCGGCGGCGAGCACCGCGTCGATCGTGCGTCCGGAGAAGTCAACCGCGGCCGCGACCCGTCGCACGGGACCGCGATGATCCAGCTGCAGTCCGTTGAGCGCCCCTGGGTAGTCGGGAAAGGCGCGCGACTCCAGCAGTTCGTCGAGCCAGACGGCGATGTCGGCGGCGGAAGTCATCGTTAGGGGGTGGGCGGGAAAGGGCGCCCCGGTTCGATCTTGATCCTCCCCGCGGCGATCCCGGCCTTGACCGAGTCGACGGCGACGAGCACCGCAGGCGGGATCGCCGACTTCAGGGCCTCGTTGAGCTCGAGACGCACGGCATCGGCATTCGACCCCATCGGTACAACGCGCGGCACGAAGGTGCCGGCCGCAATGTCGCGCGCGACGGAAAGGAAGGCATGCGGAACGTCGACCACCACGCTCCCCACGACGACCTCAGGGGCGACGGCGTTCTGGTTGGAGTTGGACCCGAACACGTACGTCTTTCCCGATTCACGCGCCGCCTGAAAGACGCCGAGCCCCGCCGCATCCGCGTTCTGGAACAGGACATCCGCCTTGCGTGCGATCTGCGCGAGCGCCTGCTCCTTTCCTGCGCTCGCGTCTTCCCATGAACCGATGTACGAGACGAGGACCTGCACATTCGGGTTCACGGCTTTGGCGCCGTCGGCGAAGGCCTTGAAGGAGTCCTTCACCGGTGGGAGCTCGGTGCCGCCGATGGCGCCGATGACGTTCGTCTTCGTCATCGCGCCGGCGATCATCCCGGCCATATAGGAAGGCTCCTCAAAGGCGAACCGAATGCCAGCCAGGTTTGGGCCGCTGGTGTTCCCCGACGTCGTCACGAAGATGGTCTTGGGGAACTCCGGGGCCACACGCCCTGCCGCGTCCTGGAACTCGAAGCCGTGGCCAAAGACGATGGTGTAGCCCTGGGCGCCGTAGAGCCTGAAGTTTTCCTCGAACTCGGCTGGCGTCTTGGTCTGAATGTGGCTGACAGCGGCGCCGAGCGAATCGCGGATGCGCATCAGTCCGGCGTAGGCGCTCCCGTTCCAGGACTGATCGGAGATCGGCCCGGGGGTCAGGAGGGCGACGCGCATGGTGGGCGCTGCCGCGGAGTCGGCGGTGGCGCCACCCTTCTCCCCCGATCCGCTGCATGCGGCGAGCGCGAGGGTGATCGCCGTGTGGACGACGATGTGGAGACGTGTGGAAAATCGCGACGCGCTCACAGCGAAAACCTCGGGAAGATGTTCGGTCCGTGGGAGATGTGCCGATGTAGAGAAACAGATGCTCCCCGGACGTACCCACGTTGGGCTACCGAGGGCGCCAACCCCCTTCCCTCCGTCGGGCTACCCCTCGGCGACCAGTCCCATGGCGGGTTGTCCGGCGGCCGGGGTGTGGCGGGCGATCGCGGCCGGGTCACCCATGCGCACGTTGCCGTTGATGGTGCCGCCTTCGTACACGACCATGCTCTTGGTAAGGATGTCGCCTTCCACGCTGGATGTTCCCTGAACTTCCACGCGTTCGCTCGCGACGACGTTCCCGACGACCGTGCCGCCGAGGATGGCATCCATGGCGTGGATGTCGCCGTGGATCGTGCCGCCCTTGCCGAGCAGGAGCTGCCGTGCGCCGCGTACCGACCCTTCGACGACGCCTTCGACCTTGATGACGCCGCTGCTCTCGATGTCGCCGACGACGCGCATGCCGCCGCCGATCACGGACATCGAGGATTCGGCGCTGCCGGAGTCAAGTCGGGTGGCCGGGCGATCGCCGGCGGTCTTGTTGAAGATGGCCATGGGAGGTGGTGCGGGCGTGGGGTCGCGGGAGTGAGGGAGGGACGGCCAGCGGGGGGGCGAGCGCCGCGGCAGTCGTTAGGCGTCGTCGAGCGAGCGCCCGAGGATCGTCTCGAGCAGGCGATGGAGGTCGTCGGCCGAGTAGAAGCGAACGGAGATGTCGCCCTTCGACTCGCCTTCGACGGTGATGCGCACGTCGGTTTGGAGGTGCCGTCGCAGGAGTTCGGTGAGGCGACGCAACTCGGCCGACTGCGCGTCGCGCGGGCGGTCGGCGGCGGGGCGCCCGGTCTTGGGGCGCGCTGCATCGGCCGGGCGTGCCTCCTGGGCAATGCGCTCGGCTTCGCGCACGGAGAGTCCGCGCTCCACCACCTGCCGGGCCGTCTCGAGCATGAGGCGCTCGTTGGGCATGGCGAGCAGCGCGCGGGCATGGCCTAACGAGATCACCCCCTCGCGCAGGAGGCGCTTGATGCCCTCCGGCAGCTGCAACACGCGCAGCAGGTTGGCGACGGTCGAGCGATCCTTGCCGACGGCCTCGGCGACTTGTTGCTGCGTGAGGGCGAACTCCTCGATGAGGCGCTGGAAGCCGAGGGCCTCGTCGAGCGGGTTGAGGTCGGCGCGCTGGAGATTCTCGATGAGGGCGAGCGTGAGCATCTCGCGGTCGTCGAGTGTCTTCACGATGGCCGGGATCTCGCCCCAGCCCAGGCGGGTGGCGGCGCGAAAGCGCCGCTCGCCGGCGACGAGTTCAAAGCCCCCCTCGGCGCGTTCGCGCACGGTGACCGGCTGGAGCAATCCGCTGGCGCGGATGGAGTTTTCGAGGTCGGTGAGTTCCTCGGGCTTGAACTCGCGGCGGGGCTGGAACGGGTTGGGGCGAATGTCGGCGATCGGGATGGTGCGATAGGGCGTGGGCGCTGCAGGGGCAGTCTCGGAGGCGGCGACCGGGACCTGCGGGGCGCCCGCGGCGGCGATCAGGGCTTCGAGCCCTCGTCCAAGGCGACGCGGTTTATCGGTCATGTTGCCGTCGAGGGCCATGTGGAAAGACGTCTGGAGTATCGAGAAGGGGAAATCTCGCTAAGCCTGGCGAGGCTTATCATCGGCGCCAACGGAAACATGCGTTCCCAGTCGCTGTATAACCTCTTTTGCAGCACTGAGATAGGCGACTGCGCCGACGGATCCGACATCGTAGACGATGATTGGCTTGCCGAAGCTCGGGGCTTCGGCGAGGCGAACGTTTCTAGGGATGACGGCGTCGAAGACCTTCTGGCCAAAATACGCTCGAGCGTCGCCGGCGACCTGGCGCGAGAGGTTCAGACGGGCGTCATACATCGTGAGCAGGACGCCGTCGACGACAAGGAGCTCGTTGAGGGCGCGCTGTACGAGTTGGATCGTGTTGAGGAGTTGGCTCAATCCCTCGAGCGCGAAGTACTCGCACTGGAGGGGAATGAGGACCCCGTTCGCGGTCGCCAGCATGTTGACCGTGATCAGCCCCAGCGACGGGGGACAATCGATGAGGACGAAGTCGTAGTCGTCGCGGACTTGGTCCAGCGCACGTCGCATGGCGTGCTCGCGATGCTCGACATCCACGAGTTCGATTTCAGCTGCCGCGAGATCCGCGGTGGCAGGCATGAGATCGAGGGAGCGGAACTGGACTGAGCGAATGATGGCGTCGCGCGTGGGAGCGAGGGCCAGCAGTGCATCGTACGTGGTGCGCTTGATCTCGCCTCTGTCGACGCCGAGTCCGCTGGTCGCGTTCCCCTGCGGATCCGCGTCGATGAGCAGTGTTCGCTGTTCGGCTGCGGCGAGCGCTGCTGCCAGGTTCACAGCGGTGGTAGTCTTGCCGACGCCTCCCTTCTGGTTTGCGACGGCGATGATTCTTGCCACGAGTGCGATGCCGGGGATTGGCGTGGTGGGAGTGCGAGGGGGCGGAATATCGCCTCGACCGCGGGATGGTGCCAGCGGTTTCACGTGAAACATCCGCCACCTCGGGGCTCAACAGGCGGGCTAGGCGGAAGG
>ERZ795061.1495-NODE-1495-length-22660-cov-9.856005_pt1 | contig 22660 bp, 19 predicted proteins | sample MGYA00375145_ERZ795061 | MGnify/ENA primary metagenome ERZ795061 (study PRJEB30190, sample SAMN05720144) | anaerobic digester metagenome | isolation source: active sludge of municipal wastewater-treating anaerobic digesters | place: USA | collected 2014-12-22 ... | reverse complement strand
GAACAGCTCGCCCAGAAACCACACGGCATCGTCTTGTGCGCAGGGCCGACCGGTTCCGGAAAAACGACGACATTGCACGCCATTCTGGCATCAATCAATACGGATGAACGAAAAATCTGGACTGCTGAAGACCCGATTGAGATTACGCAAGATGGCCTGCGACAGGTGCAAGTGCATCCTAAGATCGGACTGACGTTTGCCGCCACTATGCGAGCATTTTTGCGGGCCGACCCCGATGTGATCATGATCGGAGAAATGCGCGACAAAGAGACGGCGGACATTGCGATCGAGGCCTCATTAACGGGCCATCTGGTGTTCAGCACCATCCATACGAATAGCGCCGTGGAAACAGTCGTGCGGTTGCTCGATATGGGTTGTGATCCATTCAATTTTTCTGACGCCATGTTGGGTGTGCTGGCCATGCGATTGTGTAAGCGTATTTGCTCCCATTGTCGGGAGTCCTACCATCCGACCCAGAGCGAATACGATGAATTGGTGCAAGCGTTTGGAGAGAAAGAATGGGCATTTCGGCGACCGGCGTATGATGGCGCGTTCACGTTGTTCCGCGGTCGAGGTTGCGAGGCGTGTCATCACACAGGGTACCGCGGACGGGTTCCCATCCATGAATTAATGGTGGTCTCCGACGGCATGAAAGCGCTCATCCAAGGCCGGACTCGTACCGGAGAATTACTGGCACTTGCGAAAAGCGAGGGTATGCAGACACTGGTTCAGGATGGCATTGAGAAGGTCCTCCGAGGGCTTACCACATACAAGCAAGTCCGTGCCGTGGCCATTAAGTAGTGCTGTTGCGAGAAATTGCCTGTTTCCAGTCTTTCTTTTCCCTGCGGAAGCAGGCCGGTTGTGCTCAACAATTGGCCTTGCAGAAATTCTATCCCTGGTAAGACGGTGTCAGTCCGTTGGGCCGCTGCCAGGATGGAATTCCTCTTCCTCCACGCTTGCGGGTCTTGTTCCTGGCCCATCACACGTCCCCTTTCCCCTGCTGTTGATCGTTCCCCATGGGCAAAGATCGCCATACCCAAGACGAAAATTGTCACCTCGGTGATCAGAAAACGCTCCGAAGTGTACGGATGCGGTTATGAATGCACCTAGGATATCAACTGGTTAGGTAGATATTCTTCTGGGAATGCATCGGCATGGCACTTGCTCATCTGCCTGCTGCTATGTCTGCCTCTCCTTATCATCAGCAGTCCTCTGTCGTCCGATATCAGAGAGGGTTCACCCTCATCGAAGTCATGATCGCGGTCGCGATTGTCGGCATTCTAGCCATGGTGGCCGTCCCTAATTATATGCAGTGGAACGCCCGTTATCAGCTGAAACAAGGGACGACCGAATTAGCGGGCAGTCTGAATCTGGCTCGTATGGCTGCCATGAATCGTAATCTCGCCGTTACTGTCACGCTGGCGCTCGTCTCCGGAAGAGTCAACGTCGATTTCGGCGGTGCGCTCGCTCCCATCGTACTACCCCAGGCGATTGTTGGATTTACTGGTGGCCCAACGGTGCAATTCACTCGACAAGGATTGAGCGGATCGACCGCAAGCGTGCCGCTGACACTGGTGTCTCAGCAGGGGACCGTCTACTCATTGGTCGTGACTCCCTCAGGCAAAGTGAACTGGTGTGCCCACGCAACGTGTCCGTAGAGGCTGAATGAACCGCATCGCAAAGCACAAAGCGTTCTCAAGACTGCTCCTGTCCTGTCAGCGAGGATTTACCTTGTTGGAGGCGATGATTGCAGCAGGCGTGCTTTCAGTTGGGCTCTTGGGACTCGCAGGATTGTCCGGAATGTCGCTGGGGAAAAATGTTGATGCCAACGATATGGCGCGGATCACCAATATCGCCGCCGATATGGCCGAACGCATTCAAAATAACCGGCAACGTGTGCTGGATTATCACAACACTGCGACGAATGCGGCCTGTCCACAGAGCGTCAGCACACAACGTATGGCTTGGGGAGACTGTACGCAATGGTCAACCTTGCTGGCCAACTCCGGACTCGTAGCGCCAGTGGGGACTGTCGCGGTGACTCGCCTCGATCCTGACCCCACCGCAAACCCCGTGACGATGAATCGCTTTTTGGTCACTATCACCGTGAACTGGCAGACCCGAAGGACCGACGTGAGCACTGCTCGAGGCAAGAGCGCCGTGTTTACGACGGTCATTGCACCGGAATAGACGCGATGGAGAGCATGACTATGCGTCGAGTGACAGGCAACCAACAGGGATTTACGCTGGTGGAATTGATGGCTGCGGTCTTGATCACGGTCGTGATCGTCGCGGCGACAATGACCACGGTCGTCACCTCGAATCGTGCCAATGTCGTCAATACGCAGGTCGCGGATACTCAGCAGAATGTTCGATTGGCGACCGACCTGCTCAGTCGGGATATCAAGCTCGCCGGGTTTAACTATAACGCCACCGACCCGGCCACCATGGCGGTGGGTGCCTGCAATGCGACCATCGGGGCCGTGACGAAGCCGGTCGGGCTGCTTCCGCAAGACCAATCGCCGAATGCCGCAGATACCGGCCCCGATGGCATTTCCATGGTGTTGCCGGTCATGAATACCACGGGGTGGACCTTAACGGCGGCGGCAGGCGGAACAGCTAATGCGCCGACATTTGATAACTCCATCAGCCTGTCGGCAACCGCGATTACTGAAATGGTCGCGCGAGGGCTGGTAGTCAATTCGACCATTTCGATCGGCGGGGCTGTATCGAAGACCGTAAAGACTATCAATGCGACGTCACTCGACTTCGGTGCGGGGCAATATGTGAGCGGACAATTTCCCATCGGCACGCCGGTGTTCTTGTTGCAGTGTGTCCGGTACCAAATCCTCGTCAATACGCCGGCCACCTGTGGGAGCAATGCACCGTGCCTGGTCAGAGACAATGTGCCGCTCGTCGACGGCGTGGAAGATCTGCAGATTACGTATGCCTGTGACGGATGCAACCAGGCCGCGCCGAATCCGCTCTATCCGGACGGTATCATCGATGATCAGGACGGGTCTTCCTCCGGCGGATTTCCGACGTTTACACAGGGAGATTTCGTGTCCAACGGGTCTTGGGCGATTACGCCGAGAACGCCGGACAAGATTCGGATGGCACAAGTGAGCCTGGTGGTCAGGCCGACGATGGCCGACGATGGTTTGGACGAGAAGGGAAGCAAAGGTGTCAACACGATCGGACCTGTGATCGTCGGTGATCACAATCCATCGGCCGATACGGGGTATGACGCGCAGACCTATCAACAACAACGTCGGCGGGTACTGGTCCGCACAATTCAGCCGAGAAACCTGTAATGAGAGACGCCGCAATGAACCTGCAACAGCCGAGAACTGCCGCGCCAACAGCGGATGGAGGCGGCGGCCGACAAAATCAGCGTGGCATTGCGTTGCTGACAGTGATGCTCATGTTGCTGATCCTTTCCATCCTTGGCATTGCCTCCATCACTGTGACGAGCATGGAAAACCGTATGGCAGGATTCTTCCGCACAACCGAAGCCGTGGTGGCGGCTGCAGATTCGTGTGAGGGGCTTGCAGCCAATATCATCCAGCAAACCCTGGCACCTCCGGGAGTCTTGCCGGCCACATTCATCGCGCCAGCAGGGCCGGTTCCAACAGCCAATTCAACGATTCTTTGGCAGGAAATCTACGGGTCTTCTCCGCTTCCCTCCCCTGCTCCTACGGGGACTCTGGCTGAGAATTATGCCGATGCTGCAGCAACGGACCCCAATTTTGTGATGACGAATGTGCCCGGGTTTACCGTCAACGGCGACATCGACCGTCTCTACGCCCATCCTAAGTCGGGGCAGGGGACAGGGGTGACGGCTACCGAGGTCGTGTACCGGATCACCTGCACCGCGACCAATGCGGCAACCGGCTCAAGTAGTACGGTGACCTCGGTCTATGGCTGTTTGGAGGGCGATACATGCGTAAAGAAGATCAGCTAGGAGAGCCTCTCGCGATGAAGAGTGCATTACTCCTGATAGTGATGAGCTTGCTGACATGGTTGCCCATGGGGTCGGCCGTGGTGCCCAGTGTCTTTGCAGAGTCTGAACAAGCACCGGAAGCGGCAATCTTTTCGACCGTCGGGTTTCAGTCCGGTGTGGTCGACGAGGTGCAAGGATCGACGATACGTATCGACGGACGGAGTTACGTGTTGAAAACGGCCGTCATGGTCATGACTCATGAAGGGGAGCCTTTGGAGCTCGAACGCATTATTCCGACCTCGCTCGTCAAATTCCATCTGAAAGAAGGCCACATCGACAAGATGATGGTCACATTGCCGCAATAGCGTATGAAAGGTCTTGTCTCAACTCGTAGCCATCATGTGACGGCTGTTGTCCTGCTTGAGATGAGGAGGAAGAACGCATGAATCGCAGAACGTTTGCCTCGCTGATAGTTCTTGCCGGTAGTGTCGGTGCCGGTCTGTTTGCCTCCGGCGATGCGGCAGCCGTCGTCTCCAACGCCGATTACACTGCGTCACCTCCCTTTGTCTCAGGTGCAACGACGCCGAATATCATCATCCTGATGGATAATTCCGGCAGTATGAGCAATCGGGCTTGCGAATCTACCTCGTGCGGTACGTTAGCGGATGGAAGCACCTCGACCACCACGACGTGGACCAATACCACGCGCTATTCGGGCTACTTTGATTCGCTCCGCTGCTATACCTACAACACGACTGACAAAAGGTTTGAAAATGGTGCCGCAAAGGCGGCTGTGTCGACGGCCTGTTCGACAACCGAATGGGATGGGAATTTTTTGAATTGGGCGACACTACGCCGGTTTGATGCCGTGAAACGGGCCATGTCCGGTGGCGACTGTGCCATAGCCAGGGCTACGGATGGCACCTGTCCGACCAGCGGAACGCCTGCCCTGAAAACCGTCCGCGCACAGGCGACCGGGGTAAACACTGAACGCGCTGATGTGAACTACAATGCCGGTACCGGAGCGAACACGTATGTGGGGCGCATTCCATTGGCCGATCGTGGAAGTGATCCAGGGACGATCTCAATCGGTATCTCGGCGAGCGGCACTCCGGCTGTGCCATACTTTTGCGTGGACAACGACACGAGCTTCAATAGCAATTGCGGGGACTCATACAGCGTTCGAAAGTACGAATTGAAAGTCGGGTATTCGACTGAACCCACGGGCGTCATTCAGCAGATCGGCAGCAAGGCCCGGTTCGGCCTCGTCGAATTCAAGTCGAGCAGCGAAGGGGCACGCATGTTGGTGGGAGCAGGGTCCCGTCAGTCCATCAACTGGGCTGACGGCGACGTTGAAACATTCACGACGAACACGGCGGCCATGGTCGATGCCGTGCAGGAGTCTTACCCCTCGACGTGGACTCCGCTCAGTGAGGCCCTGTATGAAACTACGCGGTACGTCGCACAGATCGAATCCACGTTTACGACGGGCTATATCTATCCAATCGCCTTCTCCGGCGGCAATTCCAACGGCGTCAATTTTGCCACGAGCGGTGCCGGTTCAATTGGAACGAGTGAATTGACGGCGTTGGTCGGTTCTGAAACGTGTCCCGCCGGCTATATCACGAGCGCCTGTGGCCGCGATCCGTATTTCTTTGGTCAGAACCATACTCCGCCCTGGTCGTCGAGTTCTCAGGTTGTGTCGTGCTGTCGGACGTTCGTGATCGTATTTACCGATGGTGAACCGACACAAGATCAGAACATCCCGACGGCGCTGCAAGACTATGCACATGCCCATCATGGGCAACATTGCAACGGGAGCGACAGCGCCGCTCCTCCACGCCCGATCAATGGAACCTGCAACACGAACGCCGCGACCCCCTATAGTGATTTACTCGCGGAGCACAAGACCGACTATGCCGACAGCGGCAGCCACTACTTGGATGATGTGGCCTATTGGGCGCACACCAGTGACCTGCGTCCTTGCAGTGGAACGAGTGATGGCACGATTGCAGGGTTATCCGTCACGGGACATTGCATCCCTGGTACGCAGAATCTCACCGTGTATTCATTTTTTGCCTTCGGCAATATCAATGGTCGTGGAATTCTGGCCCAGACCGCCCGCTTGGGTGGATTTGAGGATTCGAACGGAGACGGCATCCCGCAAACTTCCGAATGGGACAAAGAGAACAATTTGACCGGGGCGTCAACCCCCGACGGCATTCCGGATGCCTATTTTGAATCGTCCAATGTGGACGATCTGCAGGATAAGTTGTTGGCCACCATCGCCAGTATCCTGCGGCGGAGCGCATCAGGTTCTTCGGTGTCGGTCTTGGCCACTGCCTCGACCGGAGAAGGCGCGCTGTATCAGTCGTATTTCTATCCCAGCACGATCGAGCCTTCCACGTTGAGTGACGTCAAATGGACGGGGTATACCCAGGCGTTATTCATTGATACGTTCGGCAACACGCGCGAGGACACCAATCAAGACGGTCGTCTGAACTATAAGGTCGACAAAATCATCAAGACCCGGTTTGACTCGGTATCGAACTCGGTGAAGGTCGATAAATATGTAGATAGTGATGGTGACGGATTGCCGAACGATCAGAATAGCGACGGTCAAGTGACGTCGGCTGATTGCAATCCCTGCGGAAAACTGCTGAGCGATATCCTTCCGATTTGGGAGGCCGGCAAGCAACTCGCGTTAAAAGATTCATCGACTCGTACCATCCTCACCTGGGTCGACTCTGATCATGACGGAGTGGTGGATTCCGGCGAGCAAATGGCGTTCTCGACCGCGAACGAGACGACGCTTCGTCCCTATCTGCGAGCCGCGTCCAGTGCGGAGGGTACGAAAATCATCAACTTTGTGCGGGGATGTGACGCGACAACGTGCACGGATCAGGCAACGACCAGAGATCGCCGTCTCCAGGTGCCTACCGGAAGCGGAACGCTCAAAGTGTGGAAATTGGGCGATGTGATTCACTCCACGCCGACAGTGGTGGCCGGACCTCGGGATCGGCACGATGCGATCTATGGAGATCAGACTTATTCGGCGTTCTTGCAGAAGTGGTACAACCGTCGACAAGTCGCCTATGTGGGGGGCAATGACGGTATGTTGCACGCCTTCAACGCCGGCTACTACCATCCGGGGGATGATACGAGCGCGTCCGCGCCCGCCAGTACCACCGAGCACGGTTGGTTTACGACTGCTCCCGCCGACAACTCATCCGGGGCTCCGTTGGGTGATGAATTGTGGGGATTTGTGCCCTATGAATTGCTCCCTCAACTCGAATTTTTGAGTCGTGCGGATTACCAACATGCCTACTATGTTGACTTGCCTCTGAAGGTCGCCGATGTGCGGATCTTTACCGCGGATACTGACCATCCTAACGGATGGGGCACCATCTTAATCGGCGGCTTCAGAATGGGAGGCAGTTGCGGCGCCTGTACTGCCGGAACCGGTGCGCCGCCGATGACCGTCAACATCAGCGGGACCGACTACAATTTCTACAGCGCCTATTTCGCGATGGATGTCACGAATCCCGACAATCCCAAACTGCTGTGGTCGTTCAGTAGTGCTGATCTAGGATTGTCGACCAGCGTCCCAGCGGTCGTGCGCGTGAATCCCGCCGCTGATGCCAAGGCGAGTAATACGAATGCCAAGTGGTACATGGTCGTCGGGTCTGGTCCGACTGGATACGACGCCAGTGTGGCGCAAGGGGCGAAAGTATTTGCTATCGATCTCGCAACAGGACCCGGGAGCAGTAATAGTCTAGTCACATCGTATTCCATAGGATCGTGGGATTCGTACATCGGAGATATGACGGCGTTCGATAGAGACCTGGACTATCGTCATGACGTCGTGTACTTCGGTCGAGTCATTAATGATGGGGCCCTCCCGTGGAGAGGAAAGATGTACCGGTTGACGATGGGTGCCGGCGGTGCGACGTCGAAGTTCGGCACGGTGACGAGTCCTACGCAATGGGGTATTGCGTCCGGTAGTGCGCGCGTTCCGACAGAAATGCTGGACACATTCGCCTCGGGCGCGGAGATGGGGCCGGTGGCGAGTGCGCCATCGGTGACGCTGGATGACGCGGCGAATGTCTGGGTCTTTGCGGGCAGCGGTCGCTATTACAGCAAATCGGATAAGACGGACACATCGACCCAGTATTTCGTTGGAATGAAAGATTCGGTGCTCAACGCCGGCTGCAATCAATCTTCCGGTGTGACTAACTGCATGGACAACGACTTGGTGGATGTGACAAGTGCCACCGTGTGTGTCGTGGGTGTGGGCGACTGTGGGCTGGCAAGTGGTACCAACCAGGTGTCTGGGGTGAGTGGCGCCACCACGTTTACGGGACTGATTGGGCTCGTACAAAGCAAAGATGGCTGGGTGACTAAATTAGTCGAACCGGCCAACCCGCCGACGAAGCCGGTTCCGTATGGCATTGGAGAGCGGGCGGTGAGTAGCCCGACGGTGTTTGGTGGAGTGGTGTTTTTCCCCACCTTTATTCCGACCAACGACATCTGCGTGTCGTCCGGAACCAGTCGACTCTGGGCCCTGTTTTACAAAACAGGGAGCGCGTACCAGGAACCGATTTTGGGCACGACCGGAGCAGGGGCAAATCAGACGGTCAATAAATTTGGGTCCCTCGGTGAAGGCTTGGCCTTCGGTGTCGTGGTGCATATGGGGTCCGGCCGGGATGGCGGCAGCCCGTTCGGCCTGCTGATCAACATGAGCCAGGGCAACTTCGGGGATTGTGCCACCTGTACGACAGGTGGTGGAACCATCGGCTCCAATATCAGCGTGCCTGTCGCGATAGACCCGCGGAGTAGGTTTTTCTCATGGACGAATCAATGACGACCTGTGCGCGCGCCATGTTGGCAAGATGGGCGGAGAGGTGTGCTCTCCGCCCATCCTCCTCCGCGTGTTGGATATTAGCGGCGTTGGTTGTGGCGGCCGCAGAAGGGTGCTCTTCCTCACCGCAAGACGGATCGGTCGTCAGCAGTGCAACAAAGAATAACCATCCCCCCATCGTTCGCCTCGTCACAATTGTCCCCAATCCACTCATACTCGCTGGCCCAATCACGGCACATGTGGTGGCCGATGATCCTGATGGCACCGAGCCCACGAAACGATTTCAGTGGATCATCAACGGCGCGCCCGTCTTGGGGGCAACCGGGCCTGAATTAGACCCGATTCATGCCAAGCGAGGTGATCAGGTTGCGCTCGAGGTGGTAGCCGTGGATGGGGAGTCGGAGAGCGCCCCCTATCGCACAGACCCCATTCCTGTGGTGAACACTCCACCTCTCGTGTCACATGTCAGGGTCGAGGCAGATGCTGAAAAAAACAATCGGGTTTTTGCCAAGGTGGATGCCGCCGATCCTGATCGAGATGAGATCCATTACAGCTACCGCTGGTGGCGAAACGACAAGCAGGTCAAAGAAGGGGAGGAAGGCGCCCTCGACACCACGGGTTTCGGTCGAAAGGATGTTGTGGTGGTCGAAGTGACGGCACGGGATCAGGATGCAGCTGCGGCGCCGGTTCGGTCAGCCCCGAGCGCATTGGGTAATTCACCGCCGTTGATTGTTTCTGATCCAGCGTCACTGACGAATCGTGAGCAATATGAATATGTCGTCCAGGCCAAGGATGTGGATGGCGATACGGTCACGTACGGCTTGGAGACAGGGCCCCCAGGGATGACCGTCGACAAGGCAACGGGCCAGGTGATCTGGAAGGTTATCCCTGGTGTAGCGGGGACTCATCGAGTGAAGATTGTGGCGGAAGATGGGCAGGGGGGAATGGCTTGGCAGGAGTTTGAACTATCGATCCCCTCCACGGCGCAATCGCAGGTGTCGGTGCCGCCTCAAGGGTAGGTAGCTCTCGAACCTCAGCCCACTCAATTTCTCCTCTGTTCCGACCTTGTTCCCCCTTTCGCTGTTTGTTAGAATCGAGACATCAGCTGGGCGAAAGGAGTCTTCAACACAGGCGTGCGCAAGATCAAACTACGTGAAGGCACAAACACAGCGGTCCTGTTTGGACACCACGATCGCCACCTCAAATTGATTGAGGAAGAGTTCGGGGTGCGGTGTTCTGCACGGGGCGAAGAAGTCACGGTAGAGGGAGCCGCCGAAGCCGTGAAGCAGGCAGAGCGAGTACTCAATGAACTCGCATCGCTCACCAACGAAGGCTATGATCTTCGGTCAGATGACGTAACCCATGCGCTGACCGCTCTCCGCCACAATCACGACGCCTCTCTTAAAGAACTCCTCTTCAGCGCCTCCCCCATTGTCACCCGGAAGCGCTTCATCGTCCCCAAGACTCCGACACAGAAATACTACCTCGACGCGATTGAAAAGCATGACATCGTCATCGGGATCGGTCCTGCCGGAACGGGCAAGACCTATCTGGCCATGGCCATGGCGGTAAGCGCCCTGATGAAGAAGGATGTCAGCCGCATCATCCTTGCCCGTCCGGCAGTCGAAGCCGGAGAAAAACTCGGTTATCTGCCGGGAGACATGTATGCGAAGGTCAATCCGTATCTTCGCCCTCTGTACGATGCGCTCTTCGATATGATGGACATGGAGCGGGCCAATCGTCTCATTGATCGTGGAGACATTGAAATCGCTCCGCTGGCGTTTATGCGTGGCCGTACCCTCAACGACTCGTTCGTGATTCTGGACGAAGCGCAGAATGCCACTGCCGAGCAAATGAAAATGTTCCTGACCAGGCTGGGCTTTCATTCCAAAGCCGTCGTGACGGGCGATATCACGCAGATCGACCTTCCATCCGACCGCGTCTCCGGCCTGATTGAAGTGCGGGACATCCTCCAGGACATCGCCGGTATTGAGTTTGTGTATTTTGATGAACGGGATGTCGTGCGGCATCGACTCGTCCAGGAAATTATTAAAGCCTATGATCGACATTCGATGACATCGACGAATCCAAGCCAGCCGAGAAAAGGCGAAAGTCCAGGGAAGGGGCAGCGCTCCGATCCCAAAGCTGCTCGTCCCTCCTCTCCCCCCACAGGTTCGTGGGGTCAATCACACTAATGCCGGTTATAGTCGGTATGCGGCTGACGCGAAGGAAGCTACGCCTCGCGCCTCTCAGAGCTCTCGCCAATCGTATTCTCCAGTCCATCGGTGAACGCGACGCGCTGCTCAGCCTCGAAATTGTGGGCGATGCCCGGATGCGTCGCTTGAATCGAACCTTTCGCCATCGCGACAAAACCACCGATGTGCTCGCGTTTGCGACTAGGGAAGGGCCAGGTCCGCCTTCGGCTCTGCTAGGGGATGTGGTCATATCCCTGCCGCAAGCCCTTCGTCAGGCTCGCCACCATCTACGGGGCATCGATCATGAGTTGGCCGTCCTCCTGATTCACGGCATTCTCCATTTGTGTGGGTATGACCATGAGCGAAGCGAAGCTGAGGCCAGACGAATGGCCCGACGTGAGCGGGCCGTTTTACGTGGCGTCGGCCCCGTTCCGAGGCTATTGGTATCCAGCGAATCAGATCCAGTATGATGCGCGATGTGAGCGCACAGTTCGGGAACGCGAACGTCGACAACGGGGTGAGGTGAGCGGTGGGTTGGTTTCAGAAGCTGAGCGAGGGGCTCTCAAAAACACGAAATGCGGTCACCGGACAACTGGATCGGCTACTGGGACGTGCGGCTGACCCGGCTCTGTTAGACGAGTTGGAAGTCGCCCTCATCAGCGCGGATTTGGGCATGCCTGTCGTCGAACGTGTGATGGAGAACCTGCGAGCACAGATGCGCGGGGGAAACTTTTCGGCTGCCGAGAAGGTGCGGGAACTGCTGCGGCAATCCGTCTTGGACATCCTGCTTCCGACGCAAGCGGCGTCGATCGACCAACTCATCGCGCAAGGCCCCCGTCCGTTTGTAATTCTCGCCGTCGGAGTCAACGGTGTCGGCAAGACCACCACCGTTGCAAAATTGACGCAACGGTTTCGCCAGCAAGGGAAGACGGCGTTGCTGGTTGCCGGCGACACATTCCGGGCTGCGGCCATTGATCAGCTGCAGGTATGGGCGGACCGCATTCAGGTCGATATCATCCGGCATCGACCCGGCGCCGATCCCGCAGCCGTGGCTTACGACGGGATCACGGCCGCTAAAGCGCGCGGGTCCGACGTGGTGCTCATCGACACTGCCGGGCGACTGCACACCAAAACGAACTTGATGGACGAATTGCGCAAAATTAAACGGATTGTGGCGCAGGAATGTCCGGGGGCGCCCCATGAGGTGCTATTGGTCCTGGATGCGACGGTCGGGCAAAATGCCATTGCCCAAGCCAAACAGTTTCACGAGGCGGTCGGGGTCACGGGCATCGCGCTGACCAAACTCGATGGCACAGCCCGCGGCGGCATTGTGGTAGCGATTGCCGATACCCTCAAAATTCCGGTCCGATTGATTGGGGTGGGAGAATCCGTCGAAGACCTTCAGGACTTCAACGCCAAGGCCTTTGTCGACGCCTTGTTTTAACGTCCCGGCGTGATCGACCGCTCTGCTGCCGTCCTACGCATTTGTTCAATTTCTTCTCATCCCGGGCACCTCATGCTAGGCTGTTTCCTGAGGCTCCGGCCAGAAAGCAGGCTGGCGGTAACACCCTCGCACATGAGTGGGAACCGACTATGACGACCTTATTGGTGATCGACGATGACCGGTTGCATTGCGATCTCTTGCAGGTGGCGTTGTCTCGCCACGGATATCGCGTCAGCACGGCGACGAGCGGGCGTGAAGGCATAGAGCTGTTTCGTCAGCTTCAGCCGGTCGTGACGTTGCTGGACCTGCGCATGCCGGAAATGGACGGGCTGGCAGTGCTCAAAGAGATTCGCACGTATGACCCGCGCGCCGGAGTGATTATTCTGGGGGGCGGCGCTACCGAAGAGCTGGAAAATCTCGCCCGAAAATTACGCGTCACAGATTTCTTTCGAAAGGGATTGTCGCTCGATGTGCTCGTGGGTGCGGTGCATCGGATCGCCCAGCAGGCACGGCGTGAGGCGTCCTCTGCGCAGTCTCTGGCGGGCAATGAGCCCGACCAGTCACCCGAGGAGCAGATCCTCGTGGTTGATGACGATGTGATGGCGCGTGATCTTCTGATGCGCTTTCTCAGTCTGCGCGGGTACCGTGTGCGGGGCGCCAAAGACGGGCGCGAAGCGCTGCGAATGATTGAAGAATCGGCACCGGATCTGTTGATTCTTGATCTCGTCATGCCGGAGATGAACGGCGTGGAATTGTTGAAGATCTTGGCGGAGCGTGACTATGCCGGCCGGACCATCATTTTGAGCGGCCATCAAAACGATCCATTGCTGGCCGATGCCTGGGCATTGGGCCCGCAAGAAGTGCTGGATAAACCGCTTGATCTCGAGCGCGCCTTGATGGCGATCCAGCTTGTGATGGTCTGCCGGGAGTGCTAATCTTCACCGTCAACCTCGGGGTGCCGGTGAAGGGTGAATTGTTTGCATCGCCTCATCCGTTTCAGTCTGCTTGCCGGGTGTCTCCTTCCTGCACTTGCAGTCGCTGAGCCTGTTTCCTCTCCCCCGACGATCGAACATCACCGGCTGACGCTTGAGCTGCTGCCGGAATCCCATCAGCTTATTGCGACGGATCGCGTGACGCTCTCGGGAGGATCGCCCGGCCAGAAGCTGGCATTTTCCCTCGCTCCCGCGCTCCAGCTGGAGCACCTCCAGGATGTCACGCATTGTCAGGAACCCTGTGTCACGGCTCCTGAACTGGCCTTCGAGAGGGACGCCCAACCAGGCGGGTCCGAGCCGCAGCGCGTGATCTTGAAGCAACCGGTCACAGGTGGAAAAGACGGCGCGGTAACATTGAGATTTTCCTATCGAGGCGTGGTCGACGATCCGCCACGAGATCCGCGGCACCTTCGTTTTGTCACGCCCAGCGAAACCTCCGGGCACATCGGACCAGAGGGCGTGTATCTCAGCAGTGAAAGCCAATGGTATCCCGATCTGGATGGGTCGCTCGCGACCTATGACGTGACCATTGCCGTGCCTGAAGGGTGGACTGCGGTCACGCAAGGCGCGCCCCAGTCTGATCCGGCGCACTGGGTGGTTCCGACCAAGAGCGAAGCCTTGACGGTAGTCGCGAACCGGTTCGTGGTGAAATCCCGCTCCTGGAAGGCGAAGTCGGGGCAGGATATCCGGCTCGCGACCTATCTCTTCCCGGACGAAGCTGCGTTAGCTGATGAGTATTTGGACGCGTCGGCGCGATACCTCGATGCGTACATTCCTCTGCTCGGTCCCTATCCGTTTTCGCAATTTGCCGTCGTCGAAAATTTCTTCTCCAGCGGACTCGGTATGCCGTCCTTTACCCTCTTGGGGAGCGGAGTCATCAAACGGCACTATACCCAGCCCTACGCGCTCGGCCATGAGATCGTGCATTCGTGGATCGGAAACGGCGTGTTTAACCGCATCGATCGCGGCAATTGGGTGGAAGGGCTCACGACCTATCTCTCCAATTACTATTACCACGAGCTCGTGGGCGATGAGGCGCAAGCTCGGGAACAGCGGCGATTGATGCTCATGGGATATGCTGTCTACGTTCGTCCCGGTGAGGAGTATCCCGTCATCCAGTTTGCCCAGAAGCATGATGAGAGGGACAATGCCATTGGCTATCAACAATCCGCCATGGTGTTTCATGCGTTGAGGCAGGAAATCGGCGAGGCTCAGTTCTGGAAAGCGCTCAGACAGTTACCGGCTCGATATCTTGGCAAGGCCGCCGAATGGCGTGACTTGGAACGGGTTTTCCAGGATGTGGCTGAGCGGGATCTTCGGTGGTTTTTTGCTCAGTGGGTCGAACGGGCAGGCGTGCCGGACATTGAATTGACGGGTTTCCGGGTGCAGCCGTCGTCAGCCGCAACGCCCGGGGAAGGGAACGGGCTGGAGGCGATCGTGCACATCGCCCAACATGGTAACCCGTATCGCATCGGGGTCGATCTGGAATTTGTGCTGGACGGGGGGCGGACTCACCGAACGCGTATTCGCCTGACGGAAGCCCAGCAGGAGGTGATCGTGCCGTTGTCCGAACGCCCGCTGGCGGTTCGGCTCGACCCGGCGCTGCATGTGTTTCGCCGCGTGGCGCGCCATGCGTTGGCGCCCATGCTCAATGTGTATGTCACAGATGCTCACCGCACGGTGATGGTGCCGCGGGTCTCCTCAGAACAACCGAGTCCCTTCAGCGACATCGTTCAACGTATCGTCGCACAGGAAGCAGAGAAGCCCGGAGTTGCTCGCACCACGGTGCGTCAGCCGGGAGAACCGACTACGGCTGTGCCGGCGGGATCTGTGCTGGTACTGGGAGGGCCCGGTGAGAATCCGGCTGCTACAGGCATGTTGGGATACTGCGGTGATCGCTTTCAGTTCACCGATAAGGGATTTGCCGTGCAGGGGAAGGTCTACGAAGGACCAACAATGGCGGTGCTGCTGTCATGCCGGCGCGACGATCATCCGGGCAGCGTGGTGACCATGCTCTACGGAGTGACGCCGCAGGCGCTGACTCGTGTGGCCCGGCTCTTGTTTTTTTATGGATGGCAGAGTTATGTGGTGTTTCACGAAGGGTCCGTGGTGGCACGGGGAGACTGGGAGGATAGGATGACTGCAGAGGTGCGAATTGAAACACGTTAAGCGGGTGATGGCCGGAATGCTGGGGCTGATGATCTCTCTCTCAGCCACGAATCCCGCGGCTGCGGCCTCAAAGGCGGCCGCGCCTGCGGTGACGCCGGCGGCTTCTAGCGAGCGGCACTTGGCGAATATCAGGCAACTCACGTTTGGTCGGCAAAATGCCGAGGCCTATTTTTCGTTCAGCGGCGACAAACTGATTTTCCAATCGACGAACAACTGGATGAAGGATACCTTTGCTGCGGCGATGCATCCGGCCGACATCCCGCTCGGCTGTTATCAAATGTACGTGATGGATCTCGCCAGCGAAAAGATCCGGATGGTGAGCACCGGTTCCGGCACGACCACCTGCGGCTATTTCTTTCCCGGCGATCGGCGCGTCTTGTACTCGTCCACTCATCTGAGGGGCCCCAATTGTCCCCCGAAGCCCAAGCGGGAGGGAGGCGCCTACCGGTGGGCCTTGGACGACTACGATTTGTTCTCCGTTCGAATCGATGGCCTGGACCCGCAACGACTGACGAATTCTCCGGGATATGACGCGGAGGCCACGGTCGCTCCCAACGGCAAGACGATTGTCTGGACATCGATGCGTGACGGGGATTTGGATATCTACGCGATGGATCTGGATGGCACGCATCCCCGACGGTTGACTCAGGAAGTCGGGTACGACGGTGGCGCCTTCTTCTCACCCGACAGCAAGCGGATCGTGTATCGCGCCCAGCATCCGAGCAATCAGGAAGAACTGGACCAGTACAAAACGCTCCTCGCTCAAAATCTGGTCGAGCCGGGCCGCCTGGAAATCTTCATCATGAACGCCGACGGGTCGAACAAGCAGCAGGTGACGACCAACGGCGCCTCCAATTTCTCTCCCTTTTTCCATCCGGATGGACATCGCGTCATTTTTTCGTCGAATGTGGAGACGCGCAATGAGGGCGGCCGGCCCGAGTTTCATTTGTATCTCACCAATGAGGACGGCTCCGGCTTGGAGCGATTGACGGTGGGTGGGAAGTTCAACAGCTTTCCCATGTTCTCCCCGGATGGAAAGCACCTCGTCTGGGTCTCCGACCGGAACGCGAAAGAGCCGGGAGAATTCAACGTATTTCTTGCCGACTGGGTTCCATGAACGAATCAGGTGACGGGCAGGCTGCGCCGGCACCGACGCAGCCTGCGCCTCCACCGGATAGCCCGCCGGTCCCGGCGGTGATCCTCTCCGCGCTGGTGGTGCTCGGGTCGTTCGCCGCGCTCTTCCACATCGATATTCCCATCCTGCGATTACTCCGCTCGCACAATTTGTCGTCGCTCCAGTCGTTGGGCGATCTTGGCGAAAAGCTGGGCAACGGGGGGACGCTGATCACCATTAGCGTGCTGCTCCTGGGAGCCGGGTATCTGCTCAAGCGACAGGCCTGGATCAGGACGGCGGTGGATAGTCTGCTTGCCCACGGCGTGATAGCGCTGGTGGTAAACAGCCTCAAACATATCATCGGCCGTCCGAGGCCACGCCTCACCCATTCTGGCGAATGGCATTGGTGGCCCTCCCTGCAGTCGGGATTAGATTCATTTCCCTCGGGCCATACCTCTGCGACGGTTGCCGTGGCGACCGTATTGGCGCGAGCATTGCCCAGGCTTTCATGGGTGCCGTTTGCCTTGGCCGGATGGGTCGGAGCCAGCCGGATCTGGAGAGGGTCTCACTTCCCTGGCGATGTCGTCGGCGGGATGGTGTTGGGCTTTATGGTCGGATCAGTCTTTAACGGGCCGTTGAGATGGTGGGGAAGATCCTCCGCTCATGCGCTCGTCCGCATCGCCCCCGTCGTGTTGTTGCTGACCGGTTGGTTCTGGGTGCTGACGCATCGCGTTCTCGATCCGGTGACAGATCACGTGCTGGTGGCGTCCGGGGTGTTGCTGGTGCTTGCAGGGTGCCTGCTGCAGCTGATGCCGCAATGGCGGCCGGCAACGGACGGTACCCTCGCGGCGATCGTCACGTCAAAGAGCTTGTTGCTGTCAGGGGTAGGGGTGGCGACCGGAGCCCCGATTGTCATCGCGTTGACCGGTCTGCTCTGTCTGGCACGATGGAATGTTGCGGTACACCGTCTCGATGCGGTTGCTCAGCCGTCCTGGCGCAGGGATGGATTGTCTGCGACGGCAAGTCTCGCGGGGGTGATTGCCGTCCAGTTCCTGAAAGGCCTGGTGCCGTTGCAGTGATAGGCGATCAATGGCCGGGAATCCGAATCGGAGGTTTTTCGGCTTCCTCGGGGACATGAATCATCGATTGATTGGCCAGTAGAATGTAGCCGTACCGTTCGAGCATGACCGGGTATTCCATGGTTTCAAACGGCAGTCGATTCCGCATGGCCGCCGGCAGGAGAATCAGCGTACGGCCCGGCTGGGTCAAATAGGGCTTAATGTTGGCTTCCTCACCCTTCGGCACGACGATGGCTTTTCGTTTGGCATAGAACACCAGCGAAGGGCGCGGCTGTCCATAGAGAATCAGTCGGTCGTTCGGGCCGAGATTCAACCCTGCGACATCGGCCAACCGCTGCGGCGGATCGATGACAAAGTGGTGGACCAGCGGAAACGTCAGTTGTGTGACGGCCAAGACCACAAGGGCCAATGATCCTCCCGCGGCCCAGAAGGCCGCCGGCCGCCGTGTCTCGCTGAGTCCGAAGTACGCCACCAGACCCATTCCCACCAAAAAGATCGAAGCGACGGTATAGGGCCCCGGTCCGAGTGTCACCTGTCCGGCAAGAGGAAACTCATCCACGAGCTTGACGGCGAATTTGGCATACAGGGGCGGGAGTGCCGCAAACGCCAGCGCCAGGATGTAGCCGACCGCTGTCATCATGTGGATGGCGCCGCGCAGGTGCGGCGCAGCCTGGTCGGTTACACAGCGATTCCAGAAGGACGCCGTCAAGATTGCCGCGGCGGGAAACAAGGGGCCGATGTAGTGGGGCAGACGCGTTGAGGAGAGGCTGAAAAAGACGAGCCCCCCCAGCACCCAGACGGCGGCAAACCACTCGAGGGCCTGTGGGGACGATGCAGAATCTGCACTCGGACCGGGTGTGAATGCTCCAGCCTGTTTGGCTTCACGCCAGCTTCGATAGGCCTGATACCAGGCAAAGGGCAAGAGGCCGCTCCAGGGAAAGAACCCCAGGAGGAATACCGGCAGATAGAACAGCAGCGTGCCGCCGTGTCCTTCCATGGTTCCAAAGAAACGACCGATCGTATCTCCCTGCGCGGAGGTCGTATACCGTTCCCCATGCAGGTTCCACATCATGAGATACCAGGGGAGGGCTAGGGCGACAAAGAGCACAAGGCCGGGGAGGAGACGTCCCTCACGACGGAAGAGCGTCCAGGAGCCAGTCAGCCAGAGATACAGTCCCACCGCCAACAGCGGAATCAGAAAACCGATCGGGCCTTTCGTCAGCGTGGCCAGCGCCATGCCGATGTAGAAGAACCAGATGCAGTGGCGTTCACGTCCCTCGCCGTAGAGGCCGAGCCAGAATCCATAGAGCGAGAGCGTGGTAAAGAAGATCAACACGCTGTCGGTGAGTGCCATGCGACTGAGCCCGATGATCTCCAGATTCAGCAACAACATGGCCGCGCCGAACAGGCCGGTGACCGCGCCTCGACAACGGGTCAGAAACAGATATTGGAGGAGGATCAGGCCCACACCGAATAGGGCGGAGGGAAATCGCGCGGCGAATTCGTTGACGCCGAAGGCGTGGTACGACAGGGTCATCAGCCAGTACACGAAAACCGGCTTGGCAAAGCGCGGCTCGTAGTTGAACGTGGGGCTGATGTAATTGCCCGTTTCAAACATCTCCCGGCCGGCTTCGGCGTTGCGCCCTTCATCCCGATCGGTCAAACCGAGGGACCCCAGCCCGACAAAAAACAGTACGGCGGCCAACGCCAGCAAGACGACGAGCGTCACTGGCTGAATCGACCGGTCGATCGGCGCCGGCGTCTGCAAGGACGGGACTTCTCCGTTCATATGCGGTTCCATTAGGATTTGATCGCCGGGGAGGTCGTGCCGGAGTCGGCCGCGTTCGGGCGGTGAATGAGCATGAGGTTGCGCAAATACACGATGCTGCCGATGCTTTGTCCGGCAATGAAGACGGGGTCCTGCCGATAGATGGCATACGCGAGGGTGATCAACCCGCCGATCATACTCATATACCAAAATGCCGTCGGTACGCGGCTTTCGGCATGGCGTTCGGAGGCGATCCACTGGACGACCCAGCGCATAAAGAAGATCCCCTGCCCGAGGAATCCGATAATCAGCCAAATAGTCTCGAGTTTCATAGCGGTACGGAGGTCGAGGTCGAACCAGGAGAGGACATCGGGGCGATACGGTAGTGATACCGCAGGCAGCGGTGCTGCATCCAGCGCACGGCCACCAGATCGTACAGTCCCTTGAACAGACGATTGCCCACGCCGTATTTCGAGGTGCCGCGTGTACGCGGATAATGGCGCACCGGCACCTCCGTGACGGTGAATCCGTGCATCAGCGCCAGGGCGGGGAAAAACCGGTGCATCCCCTCAAACAGCTGCATTTTTTCCACCACTGTCCGGCGAAACAGCTTGAGGGAACAGCCGGTGTCGTGAACGCGATCGCCCGTGACGGCGCTGCGGACGCTGTTGGCAATACGGGAGGAAATCTTGCGCGTCAGATTGTCGTGACGGTCTTTGCGCCAGCCACAGACGAGATCGAAGGTCTTGATGAGCGGCAGTAGCGTGGCGATATCCGCCGGGTCGTTCTGCAGGTCGCCGTCGATGGTCATGACCAGGTCTCCCGCCGACTGCTTAAAGCCCGCATCGAAGGCCGCCGATTGTCCGTAGTTCCGATCGAAGTGAAAGACCTTGACCGTGGGGTATCGGGCGGCCAGGTCATCCAGCACGACTGAGCTGCCGTCCGAACTGCCATCGTCGATGAAGATCAGCTCAAACGGGGCCGATCGCGACTCTTCACGGCCGTCCAAGACCTTCACCAATTGCTCTGTCAGGGGGACCAGATTGTCGCGTTCATCCTTGATCGGGATGACAACGGAAGCCCATGGGCGGGTGGCCAGAGTCATGGAGCGGGATCAGTTCCTTCACACAGTCGTTGATCAGTGTGCACGGGGCACATTCTACAAAACGCATGGAGGGGTGGTCAAACGATTCTGTCTCGCTCGGCGGCGTGGCCGGTCCTGTGAATCAGGACGTGCTAATCGATAGACACGTGCCGATCGACATGAGTCGAGAAGGTCGGATCGTTCGAGACGAAGATCACCGACCAGGGCTCATCTTTCGCGCAGAGCCGGCGCAGCAGGAGTTCCCTTGTGGCGGGCAGCATATTGTGGAGGGTGCCGTCGAAAATTAAGAGTTGCGGGCGGGTCACAATTGCGCGGGCGACAAGCAGGCGGAGAATCTGACTCATCGAGAGGTGTGTCTCTCCACTGGAGACAAGGGTATTGAGGCCCTGCGGCATCGCGTCAATGTCGTGGTCCAGCTCCACAAAACGCAGCGCCCATTGAAGGTCCTGGTACTCGATCGCGGGGCGGCCCAGCGTGATGTTGTCTTCCAGCGTCCCGTCGAGCAGCGTGGGATGCGAATCGAGGATGAGGCCACGCACCCGGCTGATGGAGTCACGCCTTACTTCAGCGAGATTCATGTCGTTGTACCGGACAAATCCGGCTGAGGGTGGGTGAAGACCGGCCAGGACTTTAGCCAGGGCGGTCTTGGCCCTGTTGGTCCCGCACACGATGGCGACTTTCTCTCCCGGGGCCACCTCCAGGCACACGTTCTGGAAAATCGGCAGGCCATCCTGCCCGGTGTAGGAAAGGTTCCGGCAGGTCAGATGAAGCCCCGATTCGCCGAACTGTGTCGCCGGGACGTCTTCCTTCGCGCCGTCGTCTTCGGTCGGCAGAGAGAACACAGCAGCCATCTCGCGGCAGGACACGAAGGTAAAAAACATGGCGACCATGCGCCGAGCCAAGGTGTCCATATTCAGCAGTAGGTTGCCGACCAGCACCTCGGCGGCAGCAAATTGCCCGACCGTCAGTTGTCCATCGACGACCAAAAGTCCAGCCGTGATGAGCAGTCCGCTATGGCCGGCCACTTGCCACAGGGCCGCGGCTTTGTACTGTCGTCCGGTGAGCGTATCGGAGCGGCGTTGGCGAATTCGGGCGTAGATGCGAGTCAGCGTATCGGTTCGTTCCAGGAGGTACGGGCTCTCCCCGGCCGCTCGCAGGTGAGGAAGATTGTGCGCGATATTCTGAATCCAGCCGAATATCTCATAATGCAGACGAGACATTTCCAGCGTGATAAAGAATCCACCCCGCCCGAAGAGGGTCAGCAATCCCACGAAGCCGAGAATCAGCACCAGAATGTAGAGCACGAAGTAGGGATGAAACAGGATCAGCATGGTCATTCCGATGGTGCCGACCACAGCCACATTAAAGAGATCCGCGACCATCGCGACCAGGGCGCGCGTCAGCAAATCGGCCTCCATGAACCGGTGAGCCTGCGGCGTGGCAAACGTATCGTCGCGAAGCTGAGGGAGAAGGCGGGTGAAGGCGATGGCCACGCGCGTGTAGATCCGCTGTTGCAGCGTTTCCACGGCGCGTGCTTGCAGCACACGAAAGGCCGCGACGCCGGTCAATGAACTGGCGACGAACAACGCCAGTGTAAAGATCATGCGAGGTTCCATCGAAAAGGAGAACGTGCTGACGAGTTCCTGGACAGCAATAGGTACACAGAGCAGGAAGAATCCAATGGCTACCGCATACGTCGCGATAATGCCCAGGATCGATCGCTCCAGTTTCAGCAACATGCCGAGGTGGGCGAAAATATCGCGGAGGACTTCGGTCAGCTGATATTGGGGATAGATCGGTGTTGTCGTGGGGGGCTGAGTCACAGGAGCTCCTACCGCGTGGGCGCTGGTAGGAGTTATCAGCCGATGCGAGGATCGCACTCGGCGGTTCTCGGTGAACTCCATCACCTGAGGATGCGTCAAACTGGCTGAAGTCTAGACTGAGAGCCGGTCCCTCGTCAACCTAAAGCTCCTCTGGGTACTCGACGAGC
>ERZ795061.1494-NODE-1494-length-22664-cov-5.439294_pt1 | contig 22664 bp, 23 predicted proteins | sample MGYA00375145_ERZ795061 | MGnify/ENA primary metagenome ERZ795061 (study PRJEB30190, sample SAMN05720144) | anaerobic digester metagenome | isolation source: active sludge of municipal wastewater-treating anaerobic digesters | place: USA | collected 2014-12-22 ... | reverse complement strand
CGGTTGGAAAAAGACGTATAACTCAAAGAAAGCACACTAAACTTTACTTAAACTTTGATTGAACATCAATTAGGTGGTTCTTTGACAATCTGCTGGTTTTTTATTAGGCGGTGCAGATTAGGAAATAACCTATAAAAGGGTTATTTTTTAACTGTGCCACCTATCGGAGCACAGAATTGAATAAAATATAAGGAGAATAAGGAATGGCAGACGCGATTGTAAAATTTGTAGTGTTTTGTGTTGTTGTGGCTGTATTGGTGTGGGGTTTATTTGTGGGCGTACCAGGAGTAATCGATTCAATCGAAGCCTCGTCGTACGATGATGGGGAAATTGTGTCGGTTTATGCAGGAACAGTATGTTGGCAGTGCCCCAGAGGGGAGGATATGTACAGTGCCAGTCGACTAACGAAGACGACCTTGTGCATGTCTCAATATAGGATTGAAACGATTGCCACAGCTGACACTGTAACAGTGACAGCAAACAGCGACAAGGTAACAAGTATCGCAGATTCGATTCGGGTAAAAACCGGAGGTGGCAGAATCTGCTGGGTTCGTGTTGGCGATGTAAAAACCGCCGACGACTAAAGGGTTTATGGGGGTCGAAAGTTGACCCCCACCCCACCCTCGTGACCAAGCGACAAACAAAAAACACCACCAAAAACTCCGAAAAAACCAGCAGATTTTATTTTTAAATTATTTTATTTTTCCTCTTCGATAGCGGCCTGGGCGGCGGCAAGACGGGCGATAGGAACACGATAAGGACTACAAGAAACGTAATCTAGACCTATTTGATGGCAAAATTTAATAGTGGCCGGATCACCACCCTGCTCTCCACAAATACCGATGTGGAGATTTTTTTTGGTAGAGCGCCCAAGATCAACAGCCATTTTCATTAACCTACCGACTCCGACAGTATCCAAAGTTTTGAAAGGATCTTCGGGAAGAATTTTTTTATCTAAATAATCTTTTAAAAATTTGCCGGAATCATCACGGGAAAAGCCATAAGTCATTTGAGTCAAATCATTGGTGCCAAAAGAGAAGAAATCCGCTTCGACAGCAATGGTATCTGCAGTCAAGGCGGCACGGGGAATTTCAATCATAGTACCAATTTCATATTTCATTTTGACACCATGTTTTTTGATGGTGGCTTCAATGATCGGGACTAGGCGATCCTTGAGCCATTTAAGCTCATTAAATTCACCTACTAAGGGAATCATTATTTCAGGAACTAGGGATTGCTTCGCTTCGCTCGCAATGACGTTGTTTTCTTTGATAACTTCACAGGCGGCCTCGGCTATCGCCTCGACCTGCATTTCGGAAATTTCCGGGAAAGTTACTCCAAGACGACAACCACGGTGACCCATCATGGGATTAAATTCATGGAGAAATTCGATTTTTTCGGTCAATTTTTCAACCGAGATATTCATCTCCTTGGCAATGGCCTCAATATCGGCCTTTTCTTTTGGCAAAAATTCGTGAAGAGGTGGGTCAAGTAAACGAATTTTGACAGGGTAACCTTTCATGATTTTAAACAATTCTTTGAAATCATTCTTTTGCATGGGGAAAATTTTGGCGAGGGCAGTTTTTCTTTGCTCGACGGTTTCCGAAACAATCATCTGACGAACAGCAAAAATGCGGTCGGCTTCGAAAAACATGTGTTCAGTGCGGCAAAGCCCGATACCGCAAGCACCAAAATTTCGAGCCACCTCAGCATCCCTAGGAGTATCAGCATTAGTACGAACGCCAAGTTTTTTGTATTTATCTGACCATTTCATAATGGTGCCAAAATAGCCGGAGAGCTCAGGGTTAACGGTCGGGACTTCACCCAAAAATACTTCGCCAGTAGAACCATCGAGAGTGACTAAATCCCCTTCTTCGACAATTAAATCAGCAACCCGAAATTTCTTTTCAATCTCAGAAACAATGATTGATTCACAACCTGAGACACAACATTTACCCATACCACGGGCAACAACAGCGGCATGAGAAGTCATACCACCACGAGCAGTCAAAATACCTTCAGCGGCATTCATGCCGGAAATGTCCTCAGGAGAAGTTTCGGCTCGAACCAAAATAACTTTTTTACCCTCTTCTTTCCATTCAACAGCAGTATCTGCATTGAAAACAACTTGGCCGACACCAGCTCCCGGAGAAGCAGGTAAACCCTTGGCAATCATTTTAAATTTTGCTTTGGCCCGGGAATCAAGAGTGGGATGAAGCAGTTGATCTAATTTTTCAGGTTCAATTCTTAAAATGGCTTCTTTTTCTGATATTAATTTTTCGGTAACTAAATCGACGGCGATTTTAACCGAAGCGGGGGCAGTGCGTTTACCACTTCTTGTTTGAAGAATAAAGAGTTTTCCATTTTCAATAGTAAATTCAACATCCTGCATATCGCGGTAATGTTTTTCGAGCTTGGAAAAAATTGCAATTAATTCTCGGTAAACAGTTTCGTTGTCTTCCTTAAGAGAATCAAGATGTTTTGGAGTACGGATACCGGCCACAACATCTTCTCCCTGGGCATTCATAAGATATTCACCATAGGGAAGATTTTCACCGGTAGCAGGGTTTCGAGTAAAAGCAACACCGGTACCAGAGTCAGCGCCCAAATTGCCAAAGACCATGGATTGGACATTGACGGCAGTACCAAAAACCTTACTTTCATCAATATGATTTAAACGACGGTAGGTAATGGCTCGGGCATTATTCCAAGAACCAATAACAGCGCCAATGGCACCCCAAAGTTGATCTTTGGCATCATCCGGAAAATTGCGATTTTTTTCAATTTTAAAAAGTTTTTTGTAACCCGCAACAACTTCTTCCCAATCAGCGGCACTCATATCAGTATCTTCTTTTATCCCCCGAGAGTCCTTGATTTCCTCAATAACATGTTCAAATTTTTCGTGGTCAATATTTTCAACAACATTGCCATACATTTGAATAAAGCGTCGATATGAATCCCAAGCAAAGCGAGGATTGCCAGTGGAAGAAGCCAGGCTGTTAACAACTTTTTCGGAAAGACCCAAATTTAAAATAGTATCCATCATCCCAGGCATAGAGGAGGCGGCGCCGGAACGAACAGAAACTAAAAGAGGGTTTTTGGTATCGCCAAACTTTTTGCCAGTAGCTTTTTCTAGTTTTTCTAAATTATCAGCAACTTCTTTTTCTAAAGTTTTTGGGTATTTTTGATTATTCTCATTAAAGCTTTTACAGACTTCTGTTGAAATAGTAAAACCGGGAGGAACGGGAATGCCAAGCTTACTCATTTCGGCAAGGTTTGCCCCCTTGCCACCTAATAGATATTTTTGAGAGGCATCACCCTCGGTTTGTTTGTTGCCAAAAAAATAGACGAATTTATTCATACGGGTAATACTTTAAACTGTGGAGTATGTTTTAGCAACCAGAAAAAATCCCCTCCCGCAGCGGCGGGAAGGGATTAAAGGTTTACAGAAATTTATCCCGATGCTCGGCTAAAGCCTCGAGCGGGATGATTCGGATTACCTCATCACATGCCCATATCCATACCACCCATACCACCCATGTCGGGAGCAGCGGGTTTTTTCTCAGGAATATCGGCGATTAAAACATCGGTAGTTAAAATCATTGTGCCCACAGATACAGCATTGGTTAAAGCCGACTTGGTCACTTTGACCGGATCAAGAATGCCAGCCTTGGTCATGGAAACAAATTCTCCAGTAACAGCGTGATAACCAAGATCTGATTTGGAATCAGCTTCGAGAGCGTCGTTGATTTTACTAAAGACAAAGCCTGGATCTTCACCACAATTGATGGCTAATTTTCGAAGAGGTTGGGTTAGAGCGAATTTTAAAATGTCAACTCCGACCTGTTCTTCGGCAGAATCTGTTTTGAGCTTATCGAGAGCAAAGGAAGCTTTCAAGAGAGCAACACCACCTCCAGGAAGAATCCCCTCCTCAACAGCAGCCTTAGTAGCATCAATGGCATCTTTGACCCTTTCGAGTCTTTCTTTCATTTCCACCTCAGTGGCTCCGCCAACCTGAATGACAATAGCACCACCAACTAATTTAGCGATTCTTTGAAGAAAATTTTCTTTGTCATAACTGGAAGTTGATTTCTCCATTTGGGTTCGGAGCTGAGCCACCCGGGCATTTACCTCGGCGGTAGAGCCCTGACCACCAATAATTCTGGTTTTATCCTTGTCGGAAGTTACAGAATCGGCTCGACCACAATATTCCTCAGGATCGGCGTTTTCAAATTTAATTCCTAAATCATCTGAGATAACCTTACCACCAGTTAGGACGGCAATATCCTCGAGCATGGCCTTACGGCGATCACCAAAACCAGGAGCCTTGACCGCAAGGACATTGAAAGTGCCACGGAGCTTATTGACAACTAAGGTTGCCAGAGCTTCACCATCAATATCTTCGGAAATAATGACAAAATTTTTGGTTAACTTTACTAGTTTTTCTAAGAAAGGAAGAATATCTTGGATCGAGGAAATCTTTTTGTCAGTGATAACAATGTAGGGATGTTCGATAAGAGCCTCCATTTTTTCAGTGTTGGTGGCAAAATAGGGAGAGAGAAAACCATTGTCGAATTCCATGCCACTGGTTTCTTTGGTTTCCAAACCGAGACCTTTACCCTCTTCGGCTGTAATAAGTCCATCACGGCCAACCTTGATAACGGCGGAGGCAATTTCTTTACCAATTTCTTCGCTGGCGGCAGAAATGGTAGCCACCTTTTCAATTGAAGCCTGATCGTCAATTTTGATATCTTTTTTCATGGCATTTAGCTCTTTAATGACAACAGCCAAGGCTTTTTCGAGACCTCGACGAACGATCATTGGATTGGCACCAGCGGCAACGTTTTGAAGACCTTTATTGACGATAGCTTGGGCTAAAACAGTGGAGGTAGTAGTACCGTCACCAGCGGAATCATTGGTTTTGGAGGCAGCTTCTTTGACTAATTGAGCGCCCATATTTTCGTAAGAATCCTGGAGTTCAATTTCTTTGGCCACAGAGACGCCGTCATGAAGAACAGTAGGGCCACCCCATTTTTTTTCGATGGCTACATTTCGACCTTTGGGGCCAAGAGTGGTAGCAACAGCATCAGCAAGAAGATTAACACCTTTTAATAATGAAGCTCGGGCATCTTGTCCGAATTTTAATTGTTTTGCCATAGTTTTAGATAATTTATAATTTATAATTTAAAATTTTTATTCAATTTTTTAATTATTTAATGTTCTAATGTTTAAAAATTTATTATTTTAAATTGATTAGAAATTAAAAATTAGTAATTTGAAATTTATTTTAAAATTGCCATAAGATCCTCGAATTTGAGGATTAAGAAATTAGTGTCACCCTCCTTATACTCTTTTCCACCCCATTCTTTGTAAACAACAAGGTCGCCAACTTTTACGGGACAGGTAATTTCACGACCATCATCATAAATAGGACCACCAACTGCGATTACTTTGCCTGATTGAGGTTTTTCCTCGTGAGTTTCAGTTAAAAGAATTCCGGATGGGGTGACCTTTTCTTGTTTTTGAGGTTCAACTAAGATATAACCTGCGAGAGGTTGGAGATTTGATTTTGACATAAAAAAACATTAACTAATAATTATCAGTCGGAGTAGTAGACTGCTAATATTATATCTATTGAAGGTGATAGGTCAAGAGGGAAATGAGATAATAAGACAATTACTAATTACTAATTACGAATTACGAATTTAATTAAAACAAAAATACATGGTTTGGATTTTTGGTATCGGGCGGATGATAAATTTATCGGGCAGAGAATTGCCCTCGATAAATATGAGAAATATGAAAGGGGATTATTTCTGAAGCAATTAAATAAAGATAGTGTAGTGGTGGACGTGGGAGCCAATATTGGCTACTACACCCTGCTCGCGGCAAAAGTAGCTAAAAAGGTTTATGCGATTGAGCCAGACAAAATGTGCTTTGAGATATTACAAAAAAATGTAAAAGAAAATAATTTAAAAAATGTCGTCTTGGTAAATAAGGCGGCAGGTGAAAAAAGAGAAAAAAAGTACCTAGAAAGAGATGAAATAAATCAGGGGAATAGTAGGATTAGTGACAATAATGGAGTCTTAATTATGACCGATACTCTGTATAATATACTAATAAATGAACAAATAATTAGTTGCATTAAGATTGATACTCAGGGATATGAACCGCAGGTGATTTTGGGAGCCAAAAAAATAATTAAAAAACATCGTCCGACAATTTTTTTGGAGTACACACCAAGTGAATACAGAGATAATAAAATGATAAATTTTTTAAAAAAAAGTTATCAAAATATTTGGAGTATTAATGATTTTGCTGAAGTCCCCTGGCCGATTTTTCCGGGTGTAAAAATTTTGGGTAAAGCCGGATATGCTGATTTATTTTTAAAAAAGAAAATGGAAATTGGTGATTATGTAGCGATAATAAAAAAAGTGAAGTATAAAAAATTTATAAAAGCTTTACTTATAAAAAACCAAACAATCCTGAAGAAATTTTTTCATAAATAAATAATCATTTTTGGCTAATTTTTGGGCTGATTTTAATTGGAAACGTGTATATTTTTTATCGATAAATTCAAGAAAATTTTTTATTGCCTCGTAAAGTTGTAATTCTTTGTGACCATTAATCATAAAAGCACGGCAAAGTGAGAGTTTTGAAAAAATTGCCATTCTATCGGCTTCGTTAATAATGATTTCGTCCATACTGCTGGCATTTCCTGAAATGCTGATAATTATTCTTTGGACATCTGGTATTTTTTCAAGCGGAAAACTCTTAATTTGATTGAGATATTTTTGAGTAATGGTGGCACCATCTTGACCCTCCAACTCATCGTTTCTATTAGACACATCATGAAAAAGGGCAGCGGCAAAAAGAATATCCTGATCAAAATGACCCTTTTCAAGGGAAATTATTTTTTTGGTATTCTTCAAAACTTCCAAGGCGTGACCATAGTCATGGAAACGTGTATTTTTTTGTAAAGCAATTTTGCTTTTAGCTTTGAGCTCCCTTAATAATTTTTGATTCATAATTGAGTATAATGCTTGTATATGTCGAAAATAAAACAAATTGAAGCTCGGGAAATTTTAGCAAGTGGTGGAGCGCCAACAATCGAAGCTACCGTAATTTTGGAATCTGGGGCAAGTGGAGAAGCCTCGGTAAGTTATGGAGCATCGGCAGGATCAAAAGAAGCTTTTGTAATACTCGATGGGGACAAATCACGTTATAACGGCAAGGGAATGTTGACGGCAATTAAAAATATCGTGGAGATTATCGCCCCAGCGTTAATCGGACAAGAAGGACAAAAAAATATTGATAAATTAATGATTGATCTTGACGGAACAGAAAATAAATCAAGATTGGGAGGCAATGCTATTTTGGCGGTATCAATGGCTTATGCTAGAGCTGAAGCCAATGACAGAAAAATTGAGTTATATGAATATTTAAGAGAAATATACGGTTTAGAAAAGACAAACAGCTTGCCAAAGCCAATGGTAGTAATGATTGAGGGGGGAAAACATGCCGATGAAACGACCGATTTACAGGAATATTTAGTGTCAGCGATAGGTGAAAAAAGTGCTGCAGAAAATGTACGGATGGAAGAGGAAATATACGATGCTTTGAAAAAAGTACTAAAGAGAGAGGGCTTGTCAATAAACGTCGGAAACGAGGGAGCTTTTGCTCCAAATGGAATATCGAGTAATGAAAAGCCAATGGAATATTTAGTGGAAGCAATCAAAAATGCGGGATATACGCCAGGAGTGGACGCGGGAATATCAATTGATGCGGCCGCAAGTGAATTTGCAAAAACAAATTTAGAATTAGGAATTACGAATTACGAATTACGAATTGAAAATAGAACCTTAAATTCCGAAGAACTGATTGAATATTACGCCAGCTGGATAGAGAAATATCCTTTCGTGTCATGGGAAGATATGCTGTCAGAGTTTGATTGGGAATCTTGGTCAAAATTAACTGAAAGAATTGGAGGAAAATTTCCTAATATTGCCGATGACCTGACAGTAACAAATACTAAAATTTGGCAAGAGGCAATTGAAAAAAAGGCGGCCGATGCCATTTTAATTAAATTGAATCAAGCCGGAACGGTGAGCGAAACTATTGAATGCTGTAAACTGGCTAAGGCTAACCATTTTTGGACCATAACATCACACCGTGGTGGCGGCGAATCAAATGATACTTTTATGGTAGATTTGGCCGTAGCTGTGGGTAGCGAATATATCAAATGCGGACCAAGTAGAGGAGAAAGAGTAACAAAATATAATAGGCTAATGAGAATAGAGGAAGAGATAAAATAATCTTCAAACTTAAATCTACAATTATCAATCAATAATGATTTAGAAAAAACATAGCTAGTAATATACTGAAGGAAAAAAGTTACCATTTCGCTTTACGAATAGTTAAGTTATATCGGTATTTATCAATAAATAAAAATGAGTATGTTTTATCAAAACAATTATTAAGAAGTGGAACTTCAATTGGTGCAAACATTGAAGAATCTATCGGAGGACAATCAGAAAAGGATTTTTTCTCTAAATTATCAATTGCTTATAAAGAAGCCAGGGAAACTGATTATTGGATAAGATTATTGAGAGATAGTGATTTATTATCTAAAGAACAGGCAGAATCATTAATAACAGATTGTGATGAATTAATTAGAATTATTGGAAAAATACAGTCAACAATAAGAAAGAAAATATTTTTTGAAGATTGAAGTCTGAAAATTGAAGATTATATTTTATACTCAAAATATTGGTCGTAGGGAATAGTCCAGGAAACTGTGTCCTCAATAGTGGCATTTTCCATAATTTTTCGAAAAAGACGAATAGAGTTTCCGTGGGCAGAGATGGCGATACCTAAATTTTGACCGCTATATTTTGCCCTTAGGTCGGCAATAAAGGCGGCAACCCGCACTTCAACATCAGCAAAAGATTCGCCATTTTCGGCCTTGTCAGTCCAACCGCGATGCCATTTATCAAATTGTTCCTGTCCATATTTGGCGATGGTTTCCTCGTGGGAATGACCACTTAAGTCACCATAAGACCTTTCAATAATTCGATCATCAATAATGGTTTCTTGGCACTCGGGGTGAAAAACCAATACTTCTTTGAGAGTATCGGCAGCACGAGAAAGGCGCGAAGTAATGGCTAAATCGATTCTTTTGTCTTTTAGCATTTCCCCCAGGGCCTTGGCTTGTTCAATTCCAAGTGGAGTTAATTTGGCATCGAGCCAACCAGTAAAGGTTTTACTCAAATTAAATTCTGACTGACCGTGACGAAAAAGATAAATTGTTGACATAAAAAGATTATATGCTAAACTTTCTTAAATTTGGAACGTGGATGGGGAAATAATACACCCCCGGAACATACCAACAAAATTGGTACGGGAACTCCCGAAATAGAGTTATGAGTATCACTGCATCGTCAAGTACTCGACAATAAGTCAAACTTATTTTCGATGTGAAATATCCCGCAGTGACGGGATTTTTTTATAAATAAGTTTGAGAAACTAGGTGGTATCGCGAGAGCCCTCGCCCTAGTATCCCAAAAGGGGTACGGGTGGGGGCTTTTTTAGTACCGACGGGAGCCAGACGGTTTTGGCGACAGTCTGTAAAACTGTTTTAAGCAGGTTCAACTCCTGCCCGTCGGACCTATGAAAAACGAAATAAATATGTCTCTACTAAAAAAAATTGTGGAGACAGCATCAATAAGTGGCAAAATAAATCAATGCCTAAAAGCATTGAAACTAATTGAAGCGGAAATAATAAAGAAGAAAATTCCAGTAGTTATTAATTTTAATAAAGAAATACCTCTTTTGATTGCCGGAAATATAGATAAGGCTTCGATTTTGTTTTTAAGCCATGTTGATGTCGTTCCGGGCAAAACAGACTGTTTTAAATTTAAAATAAGGGGTAATAGGTTGTTTGGTCGTGGAGTATTGGATATGAAGGGGCCATTGGTGGCAAGTTTAGATGCTTTTATAAAATTATGGATGAACGGGAATAAAAATATTATTTTTGCAGTAACAAGTGACGAAGAGATCGGAGGTTTTAAAGGAACGGCATTTTTAGCTAAAAACGCGTTTAAAAATATTAAAGTGGCAATTATTCCGGACAGTAGCAGTGAGGATTTAGTACTGATTCAAAAGGCGCCTTTTCATATTAAAGTTAAAGCAAAAGGAAAATCGGCTCATGGATCAAAACCTTGGGAAGGTATAAATGCGGCAGAGAATTTATTGAAGTGTTGTAATGAAATAATAAGTAATTTTAAAAGTAATTCTCATGAAGAGAGTACGGCATCATTAAGTCAATTTCATAGTGGTGAGGCAATAAATATGTTGCCAAATATGGCCGAGGCAGTTATCGATATTAGAATTAAACAAGAATCTGAGGTGAAAGGAATTATAAACACCTTAAATGATTCCTCAAAAAGATTTCAGTGTGAATGGGAAAAAATTGATGAACCACTATTTTTTGAGACGAAAAAAAATAATTTTTTTATAAAAAAATGGAGAGAAGCCTTTTTTGAAATCCACAAAAAACAAGAAAATTTTATAGTCGAAAATGGAGCCTCGGATGCCAGATTCCTATGGAAAGAATTACAAATTCCAATAATTGTTACTTCGGCCATTGGAGGTGGAGCGCACAGTAACAAAGAGTGGGTAAATCTTAATTCTTTAGATAAATTATCAGAAACAATCGTTAAATTTATTATTAGTTTATAATTCAACTATATGACCACAGAAGAAAAGATGAAATTAATCACCCGCAACTGTCAAGAAGTGTTGACGGAGGAAGATTTAAAAAATTTAATTGAAAGCGGAAAAACAATTAATCATTATATTGGCTTTGAAATATCAGGCTTGGTTCATCTTGGCACCGGATTGATGTCGATGGGAAAGATTGCGGATTTTTTGAAAGCGGAGGTAAAATGTAAAATATTTTTGGCTGATTTCCACAGTTTTTTGAATAATAAACTGGGCGGAAAATGGGAGGATATCCGCTGGGCTTCGGAGAACTATTTTAAAGAAGCGCTGATTGCCTCATTAAAGTGTTTTGATGTCGATGCGGGTCAAGTGGAATTTATCAGCGGAAAAGATCTATATGAAAAAAACCCGATTCATTGGCAGAACTTTATGGAAATTGGAAAACAGGTGACGCTGTCTCGAAATTTACGAAGTATTTCGATTATGGGCAAAAAGCAAGGTACGGATGTGGATATGGCCACACTTTTCTATCCCCCACTACAGGTGGCTGATATAGCGACAATGAATGTTAATTTGGCGCACGCAGGGATGGATCAAAGAAAAGCCCATGTAATAGCCAGGGAGGCGATTAAAAAAATCCCGGGAAATCACGAAACTCCAATCGCGATTCATCAAAATTTGATTGCCGGGTTAACCGGTCCCGAGACGGGAAAGAATGATGAAGAGTCTTTGAAGATGAGTAAATCAAAGCCAAATAGTGCTATTTTTGTCCACGATACTTCAGACGAAATCCGCAATAAAATTAAGAAAGCTTACGGACCTCCAAAAGAAGTGGAATTTAATCCCCTCTTAAATTGGGTAAAAACCTTAATTTTCTGGGGTGAAGAGACAGGTGAGTTTACTATCGAAAGACCGGAAAAATTTGGCGGTAATAAAACTTATAGTCGATACACCGAGGTGGTTACCGATTATGCCAATGGTGAATTATTCCCATTAGATCTGAAAAATTCATTAGCTGAATGGATTATTAAAAAGCTAGAACCAGCAAGAAAACATTTTGAAATTGAAGAACACAAAAAAGCTCTGATTCGAATGAAAGAACTGCTCGGAATAGCTTAAAATTTTATTTCTTTTGGCCAGGAGGCGGTAATAAGCTCAGGTTCTTCTAGACCGGCTTTGTCGCGGAAAATTTGATAGACAGATTCAGTGACAAAGGGGACAAAGGGATGAAGTAATTTTAGGGAATTGATTAAAACAGTAAGTAAAACCGGGATAACTTCCTCTCCCCTATCTTTAGTTTTTTCGATATAGACATCACAGAAATCGTGCCAAAAAAATTGATATAGATTTTCACTGGCCTGGCCAAAATGGTAACGATTAATATCATTGGTAGTGGAAGAAATAATATTATTGAGAGAATCTAAAATATTTTTATCATCGTCATTCAATCCCTCTAAATCTCCCTTTAACAAGGGAGACTTTAAAATAGAAAGTTTAAGTTTTGGATTTTTTTCCTGGAAACGTTCGATAATCATCAACACAAAACGAGAGGCGTTCCAAATTTTGTTGACAAAATTTCTTTGAGCTCGAATCTTGTCTTCGGAGATGACAAAATCGGAGGCCGGAGCAATACCATAAACCAGGGCCATGCGAAGAGCATCGGTGCCATATTTTTCAGTCATAGTGAGAGGGTCAACCACATTACCCTTGCTTTTACTCATTTTTTGGCCCTTGGCGTCAACGCAACGAGCATGGAGATGAACAGTTTTAAAAGGAACATCCTTGGCTAGATATAGCCCAAACATAATCATACGGGCGACCCAGAAAAAGAGAATGTCCCACATGGTGTCCATAACCGAAGTGGGGTAAAAATAGGCAAAATCTGGTGATGATTTGGAAGGATCAGCAGTATTAAACCCGAGAGTACTCAAGGGCCACTGACCACTGAGAAACCAGGTATCAAAGGTATCAGTTTCTTGGAGCAAAGAATGGGAATGACAATCAGGACATTCGTCGTGACTGTCAACATTAAATTTGGCATCAACCGGAGCGACTAGGGATTGAAGACCATTTTTTATTTCTTCAAAGGAATAACTATTTTTTAAGTCTTTATAAAAACCAGTAACAGGATTTTTGTTTTTATCAAGGAAGTTTATTTTGATATTGGGGTGACAGTCGAGACAATACCAGGCGGGAATTTGGGGACCCCAAACAATTTGACGGGAAATATTCCAATCGCGAATATTGGCCATCCAATCAAGATAGGTTTTTTTGAAACGAGAAGGGAAAAACTTGACATCGCCATTTTTAGCAGCTTCAATAGCAGGAGCGGCTAAAGGAGCGATTTTAAGATACCATTGAGGAGCAGTGATGGGCTCGATGGGACGACCACAGCGGTAACAGTGACCGACTTCGTGGGAATAATCTTCAATTTTTTCAATAAGGCCAGCGGCAGATAAATCTTCAACCACCATTTGGCGGACTTGATTTGGATATAAAGCACGATATTTTTCGGGAACGTTTTGGTTTGATTTACCATCATAATCAAAAATGCGGATAAATTCCAAACCATGAGTTTTGGCCATGTCATAATCCTCCGGAGAGTGAGAAGGAGTAACCTTGACCGCACCGGTACCAAATTCAATATCAATGCTTTCTTCCCCAATAATAGGTATTTCTCGATTGACCAGAGGTAACAATATTTTTTGACCAATTAATTTTTGATATCTTTTGTCTTTCGGATTGACAGCAACGGCCGTATCCCCGAGCATGGTTTCGGGACGAGTGGTGGCGACAGTCAGGGGCCCATATTTTATATACCAGAGATGAGAGTCAACATTTTTATGGACAACCTCGAGATTGGAAAAAGCAGTGCCACAAAAAGTACAGTAATTGACGATTTTTTCGTCGCGATAAACAAGGCCATCGTGATAAAGTTTTTTAAATGTTTCCAAAACATTCCCAACAATTTTGGACTCAAGGCTATAGTGATAACGAGTCCAATCCATGGAAAAGCCGAGCTTTTTCATTTGAAATTGATTGAGAGTCCGGTTGTTTTCAACAAAATCCCAGATCATCTGATAAAGAGTTTGACGATCGTAGTCAAAGCGGGATTTACCCTCTTTTTGCAATCTTTTTTCAAAAACAAATTGAGTTTCAATGCCAGCATGATCACCACCAGGAAGCCAAAGAGTGGGATCGCCGAGCATGCGATGAAAACGGACCATAATATCCTGGACGGTAAAAACAGCATGACCCATATGCATGGGATCGTTGGCATTTGGGAGGGGAAGAATTATGGAAAATGGGGTTTTAGCTTTGTCGATTTTGGGAGTAAAAGCGCCTGATTTTTCCCAAGACTGATAGATATCAGATTCAGTAACTGAGGAATAACTCTTATCCATGGGATTATTTTATCACGAAGACAAGGCAAAAATATGATTATTTTTCAACCAGATTTTCATTTTCAGAGACCAGCTTGCCCTTGGACTGGAGAGTCCAAAGCATTTTGTAGAGACCTCCCTTTTTAATTAAATCGCGATGTTTACCAATTTCGGCAATGGTGCCATTACTTAAAACTACAATTTTGTCAGCATTTCTGATAGTAGAAAAACGATGGGCAATAATAACAACGGTGCGATTTTTGGAGGCAGAATTTAGAGCGGATTGAATTTGACGTTCTGATTCAGAGTCTAAATTGCTGGTGGCTTCATCAAAAATTAAAATCTTGGGATTTACTAAAAGTGCCCTGGCAATAGCTAAACGCTGTTTTTGACCACCACTTAGTTTAATTCCCCTTTCACCAACTTCAGTCTGCCATTTTTTGGGCTGTTTTTCGATAAATTCGAGAATATTGGCATCGACTGCGGCTTGACGGATGGCTTTGAAGGAAGCCTTTTCGTTACCATAGCTCAGATTGTACTTAATGGTGTTGTTAAACATGATTGGTTCCTGAGGAACAACAGCCATCAAACTACGAAGATATGATTTGGTGAGCTGACGGATATCAACGCCATCAAATTTAATAAGTCCAGCAGTAGGATCATAAAAACGGAGAAGAAGCTTTAAGAGAGTGGTTTTACCAGCGCCAGAACGACCAACAAAGGCAACCTTTTCACCCGACTTAATCTCGAGAGTAATATCATCAAGAACTTTGTCTCGATTTTTTGGATAGGCAAAGGCTAGATGACTAAAACTTAAGGAGCCAGTAGGATTGTTAATTACTTTGGGAGATAAAGGATCCTTGACCTGGGTTTCATTTTCCAAAATACCAAAGTATTTATCAAGATCAGTCACACTTTTGGCGATATCACGGATTCTAAAAAATAAATTGAAAAATTGATAATAAAAACCAGTGATAAAGCCGGAAACCATGACTAAGTCGCCGAGAGTGAATCCATTATTTAATTTTTTAATAGCCAGCCAGAGGATAAAAAGCATACCAAGTCCAGAGGTGGTACCAATACTGATATCCATAAGGCGAAAAGAATTGGCAAAGTTCCAGAATTTATCCGACCAGTCGTCAAATTTGTGACTTAAACGACGTCTCTCCTTGGCTTCGGCAGCAAAAAATTTAACGGTTTCATAATTTATTAGTGAGTCGGTAATGATTCCAGAAAGAGCATCCTCGGAATCATTAAAATTTTTTCGATGTTTTAAATTTACTTTTATTAACCACCAGATTAAAAATATATTGACAACAAACAAAAACAACAACGAAAGAGCAATCGGAATGGAGGCATTAAAAAGAAAAAGAAGAGTGACAATAAGAACAATGAAAACACGAAATAACTCCTGATGAATATCGAGAAAGATAGAATAAACGGCGCCATCACCACGACGGAAAGCACTAATGAGAGAACCAGTATTTTTGTTGACATGATAGGCAAAATCTAATTCTAGTACTTTTTGAAAAATTGTTTCACGAATTTCTCTCGAGACTGGAATCATAATGCTATCCCCAAGATAATAAGAAAAAGCAGAAATTAAGTTGGCGCCAACAGTGGAGACACCAAATAAAATTAAGAAATTAAAAACGGCGGTAAAATTATTGATCTGCGCACTATCTAAAATCCCCTTTAGCCAGTAAGGACGAACCGTTTCCATGACAACAGTAAGGCAAGTAACGACCAGAAAAACAAACATTTGTAGTTTGTATTTGCCTAAAAATTGGTAAAAACGAAAAATTGATTTCATGTGGAAATATATTATATGCGGATTTTATATAGAAAACTAGAGTTAAATTGCCTTAAAGTAGGTAAATTCTTGGTGATAAAATTAAGTAATGAAAATAAGATGGGCGCTCGGCCTCGGGATAGGATGCTTGATAATTTTGGGGATGGGTTTTCGAATACTAAATATCGACCCGGGAGAATGTAAAAAAGCTGAAATTGATTTGGCTGGTTATACAGACAAGGGGAAAAGGTTATTAAATTGTTTTGTGGAATACCCAGGAGAACCAAGTAGAGAGGATAGAAGTTATTATATTGTCGAGGATATTTGCGGACAATTTACGAAAGAGTTTATACAAAAAATATTTCCTAAAGAAATTAAAACCTTAAAAGCCAGTGAAAGAAGTTGTGAGTACCAGTGGGGAGAAATTGAGGGATCTATCAGCTTAATTTTGGATTACACAAAAGTTGAGAGTCAAAAAATTGTGCAGGAAGCATTAAAAAGAAAGGTGGTTGAAGAGAAAAGTATCCCGATGCGAAATATGGTGATATATCAGGATAATGGTTTGATTAATACTATTTATTTGATACTAAACGAAAAAAAGTTTATCAGCATTGAGAGGTCTAACACGGCCGGATTAACTACTGATGATTTGATAGATTTTGCGGTAAAATTAGCGAAAGAAATTAAAAATTATAAATAATATGAAAAAATATTTTCCAGTAATCTTGTTTTTAGCCACTATTACTTTATCTGCCTGCGGAGCATCTAAAGTAGATACTAAGGTAGATACGGGGATAAATGTAAATAATGAAAAAACAGAAACTAAAAAAAGTTTAAAGGAATTATTGGGAATGGGAACAGCTCAAAAATGTAGCTATGAAACTAACACTGATGGTCAAATTATGAAGGGAGAAGTAATAGTGAGTGGAAATAAATTTAAGCAAACAACAGAAATAAGCAACGAAGAAGGAAGCATGAAAGTATACGGTATCAGCGATGGTACTTATTTTTACTCATGGAATGAGGCCATGAAAGGAAATGGGATGAAAATGAATATCGCCGATTTAGAAAAAAGTGGTGAAGACACCAAAGCAGAAACTCAAAAAGTAAATATGGATGAAAAAATCGATTACAAATGTAGTCCTACCACATTAAGTGATAGTGATTTGGCCATTCCAAGTGATATTAAATTCCTGGACTACACAGAAATGATGAAGGGTCTGCAAGACGGGAATTAATTACATCTTGCCAGTGGCAAAAATAAGGCAAGTGGCAGTCCCCCGGACCCCAATGCCGACATGATCCCATTTTGAATCAAGCTGATTTTTGTTGTGGGGTTCATCACCAGCGTAAATCCATTCGATAAGGTGGACACCATTTAACTGATAACCATAACTAATATTTTCTCCAAGATAGGTATATCCAAGCTTATTAAAACCATCTTCTTTTTCAAGAAAATTATTGAAACCGACATGAGAGTCGATATCTTTTACTTGATAAAAATAATCTGCCCGAGACTGGGCATAAGCCGCTAGCTTGGAATCGAGAGTCAAAATTTGCGATCCATAACGATGACGATATTCATTTAGGGCCGAGAGGATTTCGGTAGGAGTAGCCATAACTGGATCCTGACCAATTTTCATAGTCCAGGTGTGCTCCCCAATTTGTTTGGCTACCCCCCAAGGATCGGGGGTATCAGTGGGAAGAGGGGTGGGAATTTTTTTGATTATTTGGGGTTTGGGAGTAAGAGTGGGAAGAGAAGTTGGAGTGGGATTGATGACGAGAGTAGTGACAGACTGATGATCAAGATTGATGGGAGCGGAAACAGAAAAAAGCGAAAGAATAAAAGTTAAGATAATTTCAAAAATATAATCCATCTAGAAATAATTATACTAATTAAAAATATCTTCAGTTTATTTTCAGAAAATATTTATAATCTATTTTTAAGATGAGAAAGGAATACAAAATTGTTTTATCGGCATTACTGATATCTTCGGCGGTATTTGCTATTTATAAAATAAGGGGCTTGTCAAAGGTGACAGTAAATAGCCTCAGAAATAATTCGCCATCTATAGATAGTCAAGAAGAGATGGCAAACGAAATAGTGGCACAAAAATTAACTATTTTGGAAAATAGATGCCGGGGATGTGGCAAATGTGTTCGAATTGACCCAATTCACTTTGAGATGAATATGACCAGTGGAAAAGCAAGGGTTATTTCGTCAATAAATCTAGATTCAAAAAATTTGACCCTAGCTATAAATAATTGTTTAGATGAGGCAATAAGTCTAAAGTAAAATGCAAAATTATAATTCGATATTAATCAGTGTTTTGGTATTAGCGGTTTATTTTGGAAGTGTAATATTGGTCAAATTTAAAAAAATAGAGCTGAGGAAACAGCGCCGATTTTGGAATATTGTTTTATTAGTTAGCTTTTTAATTTCAGGAATTTTAGGTTTGATTTTGGCGTTTATGATCGATGAAAAGTTATCGATTAGTTGGTATTTACCAATGTTAGGACTTCACGTAAAAATGGGAATTGTGATGGCGATAGTCGCCATCTTTCATGCTTGGTGGCACCTCAAATATTATTTCTCTTTGGGTAAGGATTGACAGGCGACACCATTGTTGTCACCATCAAGACCGTTGACATCTTTGTTTGGGCCGCCGGCTTTGACAAAAAATCTTTGGGCGGCTTCCTGAGTTTTGAAATCGTCACAATTGTATTCGTCGGTGTATTTGCCACCACTAGTAACTTCGTTGCCGTCAATATCACGCATGACTTTGGTGACAAATTCACCAGCAGCGTTTTGAATTAAATTTCCCTTTTCATCAGTTTCTATTTTTGAATCGGAAACAGAGGAGCCGGAAAGAATTTTGCCTAAATCCCAGTCATTACCAGAGGCACTCAAACCAAAGGCGGCCAAAAGAAGACCAATGACAACCATAAGAATGGGCTTGGCGGTTTTTTTAGTTTTTTCGGAAGCGTTGGCTAAAGGTTTGAATTTGGGAATGGCCATATGATTAATATAATGAATACAACATATAAGCGGCGATGAGAATCAAAATAGCGATGAGAACGAGGCGGAAAGCTTTGTTGCCACGGAGGTTATTCATAAATAAGTCTAGCAAAAGTTTATTTGGAGTGCAAATTTGAAGCTGATTTACGAAAATTAACCTTATGTTAAGATTGATTCATGATAACAAATATTGCTTTTGATGTCGGTGGAGTGTTGCTGAGTATTGCCACAACTGAGGATGTAAAGCAGGGAGTGATTGATTTTTTAAAACAAGAAATTGGGGTGAAAGAAACAAAACTTAAAGAAATTGTCGATATTTGTGTCCCGGCATGGTTTTCGGAAAAAGATAAGGGGGTTAATATTTGGTCAAAATATTTCTCTGAAGAAATTGCCGTAAAGATTGTGGATCAGTATAAGTACTTTCACGCTAAACGCTATCAACCTGTCTCCTCGATGATGGATTTGTGTCGAAGTTTATCGAAAAAATACCAACTGGGGATTCTGTCGAATTTTGCCAAGGAATTTGTGTTGGAGAAAAATTTTTATAATCAACAAATTTTTGAGCCAATTATTTTTAGTGGAATTGTTGGGGTAAAAAAGCCAGATGAAATGATTTATAAAATTTATTGCGAGAGGGCAAAATGTAGACCAGAGCAAGTGTTGTTTATCGATGATAATTTAGAGAACGTGGAGGCGGCTAAAAAATTTGGAATGACTGCCCTACTATTTAGTACTCAAGCAAAATTAGAGAGGGATTTGGAGGATCTAGATTCGAGTTTGTTTCCTAAAAATTATTGATGTAATTAGGACTTAAATTTAGCAACGAAAAAGGCATTGGCGAGGATGACGATAATCCCATAAACTAGGGCCAAGGAAACAAAAGTTTCTTCAAGACCGTTTTGTAATGCTCGATTGTTCAAAATAACAAAAAATATCATGAGAATAAAATTCATTAAGACATTCTTTAGGACTATTTTGTTCATGATTAATTATAAATAAAATTAAACAGAACCTCCATCAACTCTAATTGTTTCAGCATTAATATACCGAGCCTCATCTGATGCCAGGAAAAGAACAACATTAGCGATTTCCTCAGGCTCAGCAAAGCGTTTTAGTAAAATTTTTGAAGTTTCGGCTTCTACATAAGTTTTGGGTAAGTCACGATTCATATCGGTATCTACCCACCCAGGAGCAACTGAATTTACATTAACATAGGGAGACAAGTAACTAGCCAAATTTCGAGTCAAATTAATAAGTCCTGATTTTGACGCATCGTAATCAACACTGTAGGTTGAAGTGGTATTGATTCCATTGGTCGATGAAATAATAATAATTTTTCCTGATTTATTATTTTTCATATGCTTACCAACATATCTGGAGACCAAAAAAGTCCCAACTAAATTGGTATTTAAAGTTTGAGTCCAATGCTTCACTTGTCTCTGGTCAAAATCAAGATCAATGGCAATGCCAGCGTTATTGACCAAGATGTCAATAGTTCCAAACTCCTTAATGGCCTTATCCACCATTTTTTCAACCTCGTCTTCTTTTGAAACATCTGCTTTAATGGCTATACACTTGACCCCATAAGACCCAATAATTTCTTTGACAATTTCCGCTTCTTTTTGATTGCGATGATAATTTATGATTACGTTAGCTCCCTCTTGGCCGAATTTTATAGCAATCGAACGGCCAATTCCCCTACTAGAACCGGTAACCAGTACGGTTTTATTTTTAAAATCCATTAATATCCTCCTCCTTTTTAATCTCTACTCCCAAAGTTTTTATCAAAAAGTCATAAGTTTTTCGATAATCATCAACTACCTCAGGTCGGCAATCTACGTACCCCAAACTAGTCTCATTATCCAAATAATCTCGGTAAACACAATCATCGTAAACAATAATTCCGTACAAAATCTTTTCAATAATGTCAGGATATGATTTAGCCAATTTATCTTTATCAACAATGAATACTTTATAATTTTTGGAAGTATTTTTAACTAGATTTCTAAAAAACAAATTATTCTTATATTTATTCAGTTCTTCCTTAGTGCAGATAAAAGTGTCCGTTGCTTTCTGTCCGTTTCGTACAGCCTTAATCCGGTCCACCAGATAACGGATTTCTTTATCAGAATCATCGTATAAACGGTCAAGAAAAAAGTTTAATTCTCTTAGCTCAATATTGGGATCTTGGAGTCCATTATGTCTTGTCAGCCATGAATATGACTCGTTTAATGAAGAAAATTCAAATATCCAATCATGTGGGCTAAGCTCGATTTCTGTCATATCAATTATTAACCCGTCCACCGGGGCGGAGTCACTCACAAAATGATTGACATAATTATTCACAACAGAATAGATTCCTTTTCTAAATAAAAATTCTTTTTGGGTATGAGAGTAGACCTCTTTGTCGTTGACGAGGCCAGTAATAATTGTGTTTTTTGGAGATAAGCAATTATTTAAATCAAGTTTATGGGAACTGATTACCAGGAGATTAATTTTATTTTTTGAGGCGTAATCCAAAATGGACTGATACTCTAGATTATTTACAAGAACGATACTGCTTGGCTTGTTTTTATTATCGATTTTGTTAATACTCGATAAAATTTCATAATCTATTCTGTCTTGCTCTAGCTTATAAGCAATAGATTCAGTTAAGTTGCTACTACCTGAAGAAACAACAATTACTTTTTTATCCATGGTCAATTATAACTTAAAATCTGCCTCAGCTAATTTGTGTTTTTTGATTGAATTGGTATAGAGAAATACCGCCGGCGTTATATTCCAACGAGTCAGTGATGGTTAATAATTGGTTATTTTTAAAATAATTTCTTCTTCGTGGTAATTTTGTAGATTTAGCAACCTGTTGCCAAATCCGTAAGCTTCCATGGCATTATCACCCAAAACGATACAATCAGCTGGGTATTGTTCTGCGGTAGAAAAGGCGAGAGGATCAGTTTCTTCCAGATTGCCGGAAAATTTTCCTTGGCTATCAAAAATTAACTTGGCGGCTTTTATATCAAAGCTAATATTTTCATTTTTCATTTGAATGAAAATATCTTCTCTCGTTAAAAAACTATTAATTATTTGCCACAAAGTTCCAGAGGCAACTTTTATTTCTAAACTATCTTTATTTAACTTTTTTTAATAATTTTGACTGCTCTAACAAAATTTTGATTGAGTTTAAAGGAGGAAACTAAAGTGGCGATATGATTCATTTCCAACAATGAGGTAAAAGGTTTTAACCAAACTTTCATCCTTTCGTTGTAGGGAATAGAGTTATTGCGTCTGATTTCAAGAAATTGTTCGTAGCTCTGTCGATTATCGATTCCCAACATTTTTCCAAACTCAAGCTCAAAAGGAGGAAATTTTGAATTATCACTGGTTGTTGCGATTGTGTCGCTAAAATCACTGATAATTATCATCCTTGGATATTTTAACAAAAAAATACTGCGAACCATGTCTGCTGAAGCGAAGACGGAGGGGGTATCCTTGCTTCTCATCACACCCAGATAATAAAAATCCCCACTTCGGGGGACTTTTTTTATTATGCGGAAGTTCCGTTCGCTTGTTCGCAACCTCATTATATTTGATGGACAGGCACTTCTCAATGCCTGCCATCTGATAAAATCCATAAACAGTGTTGATCAGCAGAGTGTTTTTGGTTTTAACATAAACTAGTTAAGTGTAAAATTGGGGATAATGAAAGAATTGGGATGTTTTTTTAACTAGTTTTCGTGTATTCTTCCTT
>ERZ795061.1485-NODE-1485-length-22707-cov-4.950424_pt1 | contig 22707 bp, 20 predicted proteins | sample MGYA00375145_ERZ795061 | MGnify/ENA primary metagenome ERZ795061 (study PRJEB30190, sample SAMN05720144) | anaerobic digester metagenome | isolation source: active sludge of municipal wastewater-treating anaerobic digesters | place: USA | collected 2014-12-22 ... | reverse complement strand
TACGTGGAGCCTTGAGAGATGTCCATGCCGTTCATCCCTGTCGCATCGCCGCTGAGGCAGTATGAGAGCCATAAGCGTGCGATCGATGAGGCGGTCGCGAAGGTGCTTCACAGCGGCCGATACATTCTCGGAGAAGAAGTAGTTTGCTTCGAGAGGGAGTTCGCCGATTTTCTCGGCTCCCGGCACTGCGTGACGGTGGCCAACGGCACCGAGGCGCTTTGCCTCGCCTTGCAGGCATGCGGGGTCTGCCCCGGGGACGAGGTGATCACTGTCTCGCATACCGCGGTCGCCACCGTAGCCGCGATCGAGCTTGCGGGGGCCGTGCCTGTTTTCATCGACATCGATCCCTGCAGCCGCTGCATGGATCATCGCATGATCGAGAATGCCCTGAGCTCAAAGACCAGGGCTATCGTGCCGGTCCATATCTACGGCCAGCCGGCCCGGATGCATGAAATCTGCGAGATAGCCCGCAGGCACGGGTTGATCGTTGTAGAAGACTGCGCCCAGGCATGCGGGGCGCGGATCTCGAACAGAAAGGTCGGGACGTTCGGGCACGCGGCGGCCTTCAGCTTCTATCCCACCAAGAATCTCGGGGCGATCGGAGACGGGGGGTGCGTCGTAACCGATTCTCCGGAGGTCTCCGAAAAGCTGCGGGCTCTGCGCGAATACGGATGGAAGGATCGATACATCTCGTCGGAAAAGGGGATGAACTCCCGGCTGGATGAGCTTCAAGCGGCCATACTGCGGGTGAAGCTCCCGTTTCTGGACAAAGACAACACCAGGAGAAGAGCAATAGCGGAGAGGTATTCACACGCGGTGGACAACTTGTCGATTATACCTCCGTGTCCTGTACCCGATACCGACCATGTCATGCATCTCTATGTGGTCGAGTGCAGTGAGCGGCACTCACTACAGGAGTTCCTGAAAGAGCGGGGCGTCGGAACGGCCCTCCACTATCCCAAGGCTGTTCATCAGCAGGGCGCGTATCAGGGAAGGATCCGGGGATCGGAATCTCTCCCGGCGACCGAAGAACTCTACGAAAGAATACTGTCTCTGCCCATGTATCCCGAGCTGTCGGATACCGAGGTGGAGAATATATGCGTGGCGCTGGCTGACTGGTGTTCATCCCGGTCACCGGGCGATGTCCGCATGTGACCGGGCAGGCCTGGCGAGCAGCTCGAAGAGAAGGGCGGTTTCGTGAACATATCCATTGCAATTGAAAAATTCGATCCCGGCGTAGGGGGGGCGGAACGCTACTGCTGGGACCTGGCCCACTATCTCGCCGGGCAGGGGCACGGGATAGTGATCATCTGCCGGAAGGGGAAGGCACCCGCCCATGGCTCCATACGCCTGCGCTGTGTCGGGACCATTGCTTTTCCGCAGTTTCTGCGGCATCTGAGCTTCGCACTGATGCACTTCCTCACTGCCCGAAGACTCGAGGGCTACCGGCATTTCTGTGTGGGCAACACTTTTTTCATGGATTTTTACCAGCCGCATGGCGGGTCGCACCGGGCGTGGTTTCTCCGTGAAACCCTGATGTTCGGGCAGCCTTTCAGAACGGTGAGGCGGCTCATGATGCGCATGAGCCCGAAAGACATGGTGCAGCGGGCCATGGAATGGTGGATATTTTCTGTGGTAAAACCGCAGGTAATAGCCATCTCTCAGATGGTTGCATCGGATATCACCCGATTTTTCCCCTTCCCCAAGGACCGGATACATCTCGTTCCCAACGGAGTGAATATCCGGAGGTATCATCCCGGCAACAGGGAATACCGAGAGGAGATCCGGCGGCGGTACAGAATCGGCAATGAAGAGTATGTATTTCTGTTCGTTGCCCAGAACCCCAGGCTCAAAGGATATCATATACTCGTCGAAGCATGCCGCACACTCGCGCCGCGCCCCTTCAGAGTGCTCGTTGTAGGGCCCTGCGGCGACTGGATGGAGAGCGAGGCGATGGGCCTTGGCGATCGGATGATCTTCGCGGGCAGGGTGGATGATCTTCACAAGGTGTATCCCGCGTGCGACTGCCTCGTGCATCCCACATTCTATGACGCCTGTTCCCTGGTGGTACTGGAATCCCTGGCCTCTGGGACTCCGGTTATCACCACGAGCGCAAACGGAGCCGGCATGTTCATAGAAAAAGGCAGCGGAACGGTAATCAAGCCGGGTGATGTGCCGGCTCTCGTCTCGGCCATGAAGGATGCTATGGAAGCAGGCAGGAAAGAGGCCGTGATATGTGGCATGCTTCGCGATCACACTGAGGTGTTCGCCCGGGTGGAAGAACTGATGACACGATATGAGCACTGACCTCCTGATACTCATACAGGGCAGAGAGATAGCTGCAAGCAGATACCGGATCCTGCAGTACATTCCGTACCTCGATAAGCACAGCGTTTCATGCACGGTCGAAGAGTTTCCGCATTCTCCCGGAGCATATGTCTCGTTACTCACAATGCTCCCGCGATACGACTGTGTGTTCGTCCAGAGGAAGCGGTTTCACTTCCCGTTTCTTTCTCTTTTCCGCAGGCGGGCGCGAAGAGTGATTTATGACCTCGATGACGCGGTCATGTTCAAGAACACCCTGGCACGCTCCCCTTATTCGAAAACCCGGGAAAGGCGTTTCAGGAACATGGTGCGCAACAGTGATATCATCATTGCCGGCAACAGCTTTCTGAAAGAGCAGGCATGTCGGCATCATCCCGATGTCGTTGTCATCCCCACCTCGATACCTGCATACAAGTACTCGCTGAAAGACTATGCAAAAACAAAAGAGCGGGTGACTATCGGCTGGATAGGAGACCATGGCAGTATCCACTATCTCGAACGGTTCAAGGATATCTGGGACGAAATCGGGAGGAGATTCCCCGGCAGGGTGGAGCTGAAGATCATCTGTGACACATTCTTCGACTGCAGGCACATTCCGGTGAGGAAGGCGAAGTGGTCTCAGGAAACCGAAGTCGAAGAGCTCATGGACATTGATATCGGCGTCATGCCTCTGGTGGATGATCTCTGGTCCTGGGGCAAGTGCGGTCTCAAGATCCTGCAGTATTTCGGAGCGGGGGTTCCCGCCGTCTGCACCCCTGTAGGGGTGAACAGAGATATCGTCATTCACGGTAAAAACGGGTATTGGGCACGGACAAGGGAAGAATGGGCCGATATGCTTTCGATGCTCGTCAACGACAGCAAAAAGAGAAGGGAAATGGGGCTGACCGGCAGAAAAACTCTGGAATCCGGCTTTACCATGGAGGCTAATGCTCCTCATATACTTTCAGCGATTCTGGGGGGGGCGATGGCTCTGCAGGTAAGAAAGGGAATGAACTGAAGTATGACTGAAACAGGTCTGGTAAGCATAATCATTCCTCTATACAACGGTGAGAAATACATAGCCGAAACGATAGAATCGGCCATCAGCCAGAGCTACGCGCCGATCGAGGTCATTGTCGTGGATGACGGCTCCCGGGACAACGGCCCTCTGATAGCCCGCCGCTATCCTGTGCAGCTTATTTCCCAGGAGAACAGAGGGATATCAGGCGCGAGGAACACCGGGATTCGGGCCTCAAGGGGAGAGTTTATCGCCCTTCTGGATCAGGACGATCTTTTCAAGCCGCATAAGATCGAAAAACAGGTGAGGTTTTTCCAGGAAAACCCTGAAACTATACTGGTCTACACCCCGGAAGAACGTTTCGGGTCGCATGAAGAAGGATGCAGGATATCGGTCAGGCACAAGTCGAGGAAAATCAGTGGAGACATTTTCACTGATATTTATAAAAGCAACTACATAACACCCGGGTCCACCCTTATCCGGAGAGCTGCATTCGATGTGGCGGGCTTGTTCGATGAGAGCCTTTCCATCTGCGAGGATCACGATCTTTTCATCCGTATGGCTTATCATGGTTGCATAGGATTCATGGAAGAGCCTCTTCTCAGGTACCGATGGCATGGAGAAAACACCAGTACAGTATGGTCGTCAAGGCTGCCGTTCATTGAACTGACCCTCTATAAGAAATATCTCCCGTGTCTAAAGGAGAAGACCACTCTTTGGTGGTGGGTTTACAACAAGCAATGCGGAAAGGCTTTGAGAGACATGGGGATCAATACATTGCAGGCACAGGATCCGGTTGAGGCGCGGAAATATCTACTTTTTTCGTTTTTCCGAATGCCCTGGAGATTCAAGACAATAAAGCATCTGGCAGTGGCTTTGGTTTCCCATTAAAGAAAGGTGCTGACGACGTATGATATCGGGAAAGCCGAATGAAAAGGATTACTTTGGCAGCGGCCGCCGGGAAATGCTTCCTTTCGTACCGCTGAGCGTGAAAAGGTTGCTGGACATCGGGTGTGGAGCAGGAACCTTTGGCGCAAATATAAAAGCTCGTCAGAACTGCGAGGTGTGGGGTATTGAAATGGATGCCAAGCAGGGTCAGGAAGCCTCGAGAATTCTCGATAAGGTGATCATAGGTGATGCTGTCGGGAAATTGGACGAGATTCCGCCATCATTTTTTGACTGCATTGTCTGCAACGACCTCCTTGAACACCTTGTCGATCCCTTTTCCTTTCTGAAGAGGTTAAGGCGGCCCATGGTTTCGGAAGGCATCCTGGTAGCGTCTGTACCGAACGTCAGATATTACCGCGTCCTCAAGGATCTCATAATTCATGGCGACTGGAAATATAAAGAGTCAGGAGTCTTGGACATCGATCATCTCAGGTTCTTCACCAGAAAGAGTATGATCAGAATGTTTACTGACGGGGGATGGAAGATAAAAACCGTAACCGGGATCAACCCTACCTCATCGAGGACCTTCCGGATAATGAACCTGCTGCTGTTCGGGCGATTGGGCGACGTGTGCTTCCGTCAATTCGCCATCCAGGCAGAATAAGAAAGAAACATGTCTCGGGTTCACTTCTGGGAAAAAGAATCATCCGCCCTCAGGGCACCATAATGAAAGGGTGTTTTACCCTGTTCAGGCGACGGTTACGTGATCCTTCATCCCCTCCCAGATCCGGATGCCCATGCTCCGGTGCTCGTTGAGCACCTTTCTGAGCATGTAGGGCTCCGTGTTCGGGTTGACGGTGATGGCGCGCAGAACCACGATCTTTCTCGGTGCGTACCGGGTGGAGTCCAGCCGGGTTCTGGACACGAACGAGGTGTCGTGTTCCCGGATGGTCTTGTGAAGCTCGATATTCATGGTGTTGATGATCCTGTTCAGGGCGGTGATCTCCGAAGAGTTCATCTTCGGATTCTCCATGAGGATGTCCAGCCTGGCCTTGAGCTCCTCGGGAACGAACCGGTAGTTGATGATGTACAGCTGAGGTCTGTTCATCAGCTCGAATAAGGGATCTCTCTCAATCAGATTGACGAACGTGTCCTGAAGCTTCTTCGCATGGGCGAAGATAAGCTTGTATCCATTCTTTCCCAGGACCTTGAGCGCGGCCCAAGGCTTGAGGCTTGCGAACGGCCGCGATCCCTCGATGGTGAACCTTCCCTGATCGATTGACCCTTTTCTGATAATGTAATTTGACGTGTGATACAGGAGCTTGGAATCGCGGGTGTTCCTGAACAGGCAGACACCCATGCTGTTCGGGGCGAACAGGAGCTTGTGCGCGTCGAGAGACACCGTGTCCGCCTGCTCGATTCCCCTCATCATCTCTCTTTCCGTGTCCATGATCAGGGCGCCGCCTCCCCATGCCGCATCCACATGGAAATGCGCCCCAATCTCCCGGGACACTCCGGCAAGTTCTTCGAGATCATCCACATTTCCAGTTTCCGTAGTGCCAGCGATACCGACGATGGCGACGAATTTGGTCGGTTTCCCCACGAGCTTGTCTTTCTTCCGGGTATTCTCGATTATCCGGTAGAGCCTGGAGATGTCTATCTTGTGCGTGCAGGGGTGCGCGGGGACATGGACAACGCCGTTCTCTCCGATTCCGAGAATGGTGCCGGCCTTGCATATCGAGTAGTGGCCGCGTTTCGACACCAGGATCTTGGCCTGCCGGTATCCATAGTAATCCAAGGCGCGGACAAGCCCTTCAATACGAACTCCCCTGAAGGCCTTGCCGTCTGCAGGAAACGCCTTTGCCATGGCCAGGGTAAGCGCCGTGAGGTTGGCGATCGTCCCGTCGGAGGTGATGTTACCCAGTGCTATGTGCTGGTTCTGAACGTTTGCGGCATAGAACTGATCGGTGTTTTTGTACACCAGCCTGTGCATCCAGCAGAGAAATTCCCTCTCCACAAAGGATGACGCTTTGGCGCTCTCGATCTTCACCTGGTTCTGGTTCAGGCTCACCGCGATCATTTCAAGGAGTATCATGAAATAAGGGATGGCGCTCGTCATATGGCCGATGTAATAGGGGTTGGCCACCTTGACCGAATGCTTGATCACGTTGTTCTTGATCTCGGAGAGGACATCCCTGATCAGCTTGGGTTCGCATGGTATGTCGGTGCTGTTGAATATGCCGGCGAGTTCTTCAATGGAAATGGAGGAATGGATGCCCCCCTTTTCTTTGAAGAAATCGTGTATCATGTCCAGAAGATGGACGCCGAACTCGATGAATCTGTCCGAAGAATCCGGCATAATGAAGAGCTTTTTCATGAAACCCGGTGTCGCTTCGATTTTCTTGCTAGGTGTATGCGTCCCAAGTTTTAAAGATTCCATGGAACAGCCCCTTGTTTTATTCTTTGCGAATAAGATATATATCACAATTTATGGTACATGAGAAAGGAGAAAAAGCATTCCAAGATACGGGCAAAGCTACACTTTTTCTCGTTCCTACACCGATCGGCAACCTCAAGGACATCACTCTGAGGGCCATCGAGGTGCTCCGGGAAGTCGATCTCATAGCCTGTGAGGATACACGGCATACCCGCAAGCTCTTAAGCGCCTATGATATTCACACGCCGCTGATGTCGTATGAAAAATTCAGCGAGAAAAAGAAGATATCCCGCATCATAAATCTCCTGGCAGAAGGCGGCAGCGTTGCACTGGTGAGCGATGCCGGCACTCCGTTGATCAGCGATCCGGGGTCGGTGCTGATCAGGGACGTCAGAGACAGAGGCATGAAGATCGAGGCCCTCCCCGGACCCAGTGCGCTAATCGCCGCCATGGCCGCTTCCGGGTTCGAAGGCCCTTTCCGCTTTATCGGATTTTTCCCCCGTCAGAGAGGTGCCGCGGTGCGTGAGGTCATGAGAATGAAGCTGTCCACCGATCACACGATATTCTACGAATCACCCCGCAGGATTGCCGCAACCTTGAAGCTTCTCGATGAGAGCCTGGGCGATCGGTCGATTTTTTTTGCACGTGAGATTTCCAAAGTGCACGAGGAGCATCTTTTAGGCCGCGCCGGGCAGATTCTCGAGACACTCTCCGCCCGCCGTGAAATCGGAGAGGTGACCGTGGTGGTCCAAGGCTCGGCTCAGGTGCAGTTTCTCGATGAAAATTCTCTGAAACAGAGAGCCCGCCGGCTGATGGGAGAGGGCTATACAAAGAAGGACATCCTCGGGGTGCTTGTGGATGAGACAGGCCTGGGAAGAAACAGAATTTACAGGCTGCTTCAGGATCTCGACTAAAGTATTTCATGCTGTATGACGATATGGCGGTTAGAACTCCGAAAAGGGGAAGGGCATGAAAATCAATCCGGAAATTTCAAGTGTTATCAACCTGGTGAAGAGAGAGAACTATCAGAAAAAGGCTCACGATAAAGACGAGAGTCAGAGCAGAATGGCGGACATCATCTCGATAGAGAACAAAGCCGCCTCGCATCCCGCTGTCGAAAGTGTCGAGGAGGCCCGCGAGCTCCTGACCGATGTCATGAGTAAACTAGAAAACACTTCCCCGTCAGTACATAACCTGAATCATTACAGGATTTCTCAGCTGATCAGTTAAGCCCGGAAAAAGCAAGAACCGGAGAATACTCGGAGGAGTCTCCATACAGGGACTCACCCGATCTGTCTTCCTCTATTGGATTTCAGCAGGCTCTTGGCCGAGCGCCTCAGGATTTCCGTGCTTGATTTCGCCGATATGTTTTATCCGCACGAGGTCTCTGGTGATCTCGGGCATGAGGATGCTCTCGATCTTTGGCGGCTTTTTGATGAACCGGTAGTAATCATCACCGATATAGGTGCCTGAGATTTCCTGGGTGAAATTCTTTACGGCGATGTCGGAGATGCTCAGAACAGACAACTCCTTGATGATATCTTGGGATATCTGGCCGACTTCCCGCAGCGGCCAGAACATGGGCCAGTGATGCCGGTGAATCGCATTACTCAGTCGTTCGGGCATCTGCCATCGCTTGGCCAGAATGCCCCCGAGGGTGGCATGATCGATGCCGTAGAATTCCGTCTCCTGTCTCAGGCGTTCTCTGGGGTCTGGAGAGAAGCCGTTCTCGGGCTGGGGCAGAGACTGCGACAGTACAGTCTTGGCGATATCGTGAAGCATGCCCAGGGTGACCATGGTACCGCCCGGCACACCGATCCTCGATGTGCTCGCAAGATATGCGGCGATGGTGGATGTGAGGTTCGCGTGGATCCATTCCTCCCGGCTCGGCTTAATACCGATCTTCGAGGTTCGCTCTTCCATGACGATACGGTAAATCTCGTTATAGCCGAGAATGACAATGGCATTGAAGATGTTGTCGACCTTCTGGACGAGCCCGTAATATGGTGAGTTCACCCGTTTCAGAATGAATGACGTGAGCCCCTGATCGGTTATGATGAGCCTGCTGATGTCCTTTGGGTTGATGTCGGGGTCGTTCAGTTTCGAGGAGATCTCGGTGATCAGCGGCGAAATGGATTCCAGACTGTTGATTATGTTGTCGACATCGCGAGGAATCTCGGTGAGGAGCTCTCTTTCGGGTTTCCAGTCGAAGTCGTAGGCGTTCGTAAAGGTGTCGAGATTGTCCTCGGACGATATGCTGATATAATGCGCCGGGGCCTTCCTCATATTCGAAGCGGGTCTTTTTGCGAATGCTTTCAGTGCTAGTGCGGCTACAGCGAGACCGGCCGCGACGAAAAAAATCATCCAAAGTAATTGTGCGGTTTCCATTACTACACCTTATCGGGAACCGCAGATCCACTCTTTAATCCAATTTACCCGTTCAGATGGCGCTAAAGAAAGTGGTGGAGACATCCGAGTGATTGGGTAGTGGAGGAGATACAGTATTCTGCTCAGAGTAGGGAACATATACTCGGCCTCATTTCGAGGTGCACGAATATCCTTACTCTGCCCCATACCGTGCATCAGATCCTGGAAGTGACTTCGGGAAAGAAATCCTCCGCCTCCGATCTAACCCCGCTGATCGAAAGTGATCCGGCTCTGACCGCAAGGATTCTCTCGGTGGCGAACTCTTCGTACCTCGGATTCACCAAGAAGGTGTCCACCATATCCCATGCAGTGGTGGTTCTGGGGTTTCAGGAAATCCAGAATCTGGCCCTGAGCATGTCCGTCATCCAGCTGTTTAACCGCAGAGGTTCGGACTTCACGGAAAAGCTCTGGAGGCACAGCTTTTCCGTGGCTGTGGGCTCTCGTATGCTCGCTTCGTATCTCAACCTCAAGACGGACGGGAAGTATTTTGTGGGCGGGCTTCTCCACGACGTGGGCAAGATATTCCTCTGCCAGTACCTGCCGGAGAAATTCAGCGAGATGCTGACCCTGCTCGACAGACAGGACTTCAGGATCACCTATCATGCACTGGAAGAGCGATTCTTCGGGATCGCCCATGCAGAAGTCGGCGGAAGGCTCCTCGAGTCCTGGATGTTCCCCCGGGATATCATCGACGCCGTGGCCTGGCACCACGAACCTCACAGAGCGCTTTCAGACCCTGCCCTTGCCGCGTGTGTCCATCTCGCGGATATTCTCTGTACGATACGAGGCATGTCTCCATTGGGGGACCGCTATTTCCTCCCCATGGATAAAAAGATTCTGCCGCTCATGTATGATCTGAAAGAAAACTTCGGCACGGAAGGCCTCATCGCCCTGATGGGACAGCTCGACCTGGAAATAGACAGGCAGAATGCCCTGCTTTCCGCCTTCAGATGGTAGCCGGAGCGGGCCTCCTTCCGCGCACACGCCGAGAGTTACCGTGACAGGAGCCTTCCCAGGAGTGTATGCCCTTCCTCGATGAAAAGGCCGGTTTCCCAGGCGTCTTTTTCCGTGAAGCGCCGGCTGTTGTTGCCGGGTGCGGCGCTGTCATAGATGACAAAGGGAACCGGATCCGCGGTATGTGTCTTCTTCGCTATGGGAGTAGGGTGATCGGGCAGGAAGAGCACGCGGAAGGGCTCGTCCTGAGCCTCCATGCTCTTGAGTATACGGCCCACCACCATCTCGTCGAAGTCTTCTATGGCCTTGATCTTCTCGCGGAGAAGGCCGCCGTGCCCGGCCTCGTCAGGCGCTTCAACATGGACATAGACCAGATCGTGGACAGAGAGCGCTTTCAATGCGGCCTGCGCCTTCCCCTCATAATTGGTGTCCAGCCATCCGGTGGCGCCCGGAACATGGATTACCTCCATGCCTCTGAGCATACCCAGCCCTTTCAGGAGATCCACGGCTGAGATCATGGCGCCCGAAACGCCGTATTCCTGCTCGAGGGTAGGCACCTTCAGGCCTTTTCCCTCTCCCCAGGGCCATATGGCCGTAGCCTCCCGTTTCCCCAGCTTTCTCCTGGCGATATTGACGGGATGATCCCTGAGCGCATCCATGGATCGGTGAATGAGCTCTCTGAGCAGTCCGTCGTTCGGCAGGTGCGGTTCGATGTATTCACCGGTAATGTCATGAGGAGGCGTGGTTTTCGGCGCCGGATTCTCATAGCCCTGGATCACCATGAGATGTCGGTATTCGATCCCGGGATAGGCGTGGATGTTGTCATATCCCCGCAGCATGGACCGTACGGTTTCGATGAGCTCTCCGGCTTCCTGGGTCGAGATGTGATCGGAGCAATAGTCTTCCAGAATCAGGCCTTTTTCCCTCCGGGATATCGTAACGAGGTTGATTCTGAATGCGGTGTCGTCGCTTTTGAGATCGACGCCCATGCTGACCGCCTCGATAGGCGCCCGGCCGTTATAGTGCTCTGCGGGATCCAGTCCGAGAACAGTCATGTTCGCCACATCGCTTCCGGGGGGAAATCCCTGCTTCACCGTACGAACCATCCCCAGTTCACCCCGGGATGAAAGCTTGTCCATGAACGGGGTGTTTGCCACATCGAGGGGGGTCTTCCCCCCTAGGTCTTCGAGAGGCTCATCGGCCATCCCGTCACCGAGTAATATGATGCTCTTCAAAATCATTATCCTCCGTTGTTCGGATTGATGCCTTTCCACGATACCTTGCATCAGGTCGGGAGACCTTGCTGTCCCGCTCTCCCCCGCGTGTCTCTGAACCGGGCCGCGGTGATGCAGGAAGAGGAGGGGACGTTCACCAAGCTCTCGGGATTTTTCCCTCCTCCAGCGGGATTTTTTACTTGAGAAATATCGCTGATCTGCATATTCGCTTCTTCTGCACTCGGAAAACGCGTCCGGCAACCGTTCATGAGGGCCTTTTCAGATTTTTGTCTTCAACCCTGATGACAACGGGTTTCCCGTCCACCTCGTCCAGTGACGCTATCTTCTCCACTGCGCTCCTGATGTTCGACTCTTTCGCCTCATGAGTGAGCATCACGATGGGGATATACCCATCCATATGAACCGCCTTCTGGATGACCGAAACAATGCTTATGTCCCTATCACCCAGAATTCCCGCAATCTTGGCAAGCACGCCGGGCTTGTCCGTCACGTTTATTCTCAAATAGTAATTGGTGCTGATATCTTCAATAGACATATAGCTTTTCGGTTTCGAGATTCCTTTTCGATATCCCAGGTGCGGGACCCTTCCCGCGATCCCGGCGAGGATGTTTCTTCCGATGTCCGCGATGTCACTCACCACGGCGGACGCTGTAGGCATCATCCCCGCCCCCCTGCCATAGAAGAGGGTCGAGTCCACGATATCCCCCCGCACGTAAAACGCGTTGAACACTCCGTCCACTTTGGAGAGGAGATAGTACAGCGGTACGAGTGTGGGATGTACCCGCGCCTCCACCTTCTCGCCGCGGTTTATGGCCAGGGCGAGGAGCTTGACCTTGTATCCCAGTTCGCGGGCATATCCAACGTCGAGTATGTCGAGGCCGGAAATCCCCTCCACGTAAACCCCCGACATGTCCGGAGGCACTCCGTAAGCAAGGCTGGTGATGATGGCGAGCTTGTGGGCGGAATCCGTCCCCTCGACATCCATGGCGGGGTTCGCCTCTGCATAGCCGAGCTCCTGAGCCTGTCTGAGGGTGTCTTCGAAAGACGAGCCCTTTTCGCTCATCTCTGTGAGGATGAAGTTGCAGGTTCCGTTCAAGATCCCGTAAATGAAGACGAAATTGTTCGCGATCAGGGATTCCCGCAAGGTCTTGATAATGGGAATTCCGCCGCCGACCGAGGCTTCATAGTAAAGATCCCTGCCGCATGTCTGTGCTGCATCGAAGAGTTCCTTGCCTTTGGATGCCAGAAGCGCCTTGTTGGCGGTCACCACGTGCTTGCCTGCCTTGAGGGAGTCGAGAATGAAGGTCCGAGCCGGCTCGATGCCGCCGATGAGCTCCACGACGATGTCTACATCGGGATTGTTGATGATCGCATATGCATCGGTGGTGAGCATGTTCCTGGGAATGGAAACACCGCGATCCTTCGTGATGTCGATATCTGCGATAGCGGTCAGATCGAGTGAGAAGCCGAGGCGCTCTTCGAGAAGGGCGGTATTCTCCAGCAATGTCTTCGCCACGCCGGTTCCAATAGTTCCAAGACCGATCAATCCGATTTTTACGCTGTCCATTACGTTCTCCTTACGCTGTGTCGCATCGTGTATGATTTCCTGCAAGAGGGCAGGTGCATCTCATGGCTCATGGACGCAAAGGAAAGATACAGCATTCATCTGGTGCCCTTCGAAGTCCGGCTCTCGGCCGGCATCCGTCTCATTTCCCGTCGTTGTGGATATTCTCCAAGGCTTCTCCGGCCTGGTATGAACTTCTCACCATTGGTCCTGATATAACATATCGTATGCCGAGAGTTTTCGCAATATCTGAAAATCGCTCGAAATCCTTCGGCTCCCAGTATCGGGAAACCCGGACCTGAGCCCCGGTAGGCTGGAGGTACTGGCCGATGGTGACGATATCGCAACCGGATCGGGCGAGATCCTGCAGAAGCTCGACGATTTCCTCTTCCCGTTCTCCCAGGCCCAGCATGAAGCCGGACTTCACCACCACGTCGTCCGAGTATTCCCGGGCGATCTTCAGCACCTCCAGGCTCCTCTTCAGGCTTGCCTGAGGGCGGACGGCCTCATAGAGGCGCCCTACCGTCTCGACATTGTGATTGAACACATCGGGTTTCTCCCGGAGTACCGTCTCAAGCAGGTCTTTCCTTCCGGAAAAGTCCGGAGTGAGCAGCTCGATCGAAGCGCAGGGGAGATGCATCCTGATCTCCCGGACTGTCCGGACGAACGCGCCGGCGCCCTGATCCGGAAGATCGTCGCGGCTCACCGAGGTGATCACGACGTGTCTCAGTCTCATGGCGGCGGCAGCCTTCGCGACACGCTCCGGCTCGCAGGGGTCGGGAGAGTCGGGGGCACCCTTGTGGATGGAGCAGAACCGGCATCGTCTGCTGCAGGTGCTGCCCAGAATGAGGAAAGTCGCCGTCGGCCTGGAGAAGCATTCGGCGATATTGGGGCAGCGCGCCTCTTCACAGACTGTCGCAAGACGAAGGCCGCGAAGCCCTTCCTTCGCGCAATGGAGATCTTTCAGCCGCTTGTGCTTCTTCGCCCAGGAAGGGATCCTTCCTCTGCATCCCTGGGCGGATGTGGGATCGCTCATGCGTCACTGCGCTCCGCTGAGCTGCTCCGCGATTTTGTCGCGGGTAACCAGAATGTGCTCGGAGATAATGTGCGAATCGCTGATCACCGGCATGAAATTGGTGTCTCCCGACCAGCGGGGGACAATGTGGACGTGAAAGTGGTCGGCGATGCCCGCGCCGGCGACCGCTCCGATGTTGCATCCTACGTTGAAGCCGTCGGGATTCATGGCCTTGCGTACAGCCGACACGATTTCCTTCACCAGTGATATGATCTCGGAGAACTCTTTCTGGCTCACCTCGGCGATATCTCCTACGTGACGGTTGGGGGCCACGAGACAGTGACCCGTCGTATAGGGGAAGCGATTCATGATGGCGAAGCAGCTCTTCGTCTTTTTGAGAATGAGCGGATCCTCGCCTTGAGGGGCAGTGCAGAACACACAGGAAACGTCTTTCGGACGGGTAATGTATTCGCTGCGCCAGGGCGCCCAGAGTGTGTTCATAACGGTATGATTTCTCCTTGCATTTTGAATTTCATCATCTGCATTATACCTTCGGATCATGCGGATGTAAATCAGGAGTGTCCGGCCGGCATGTTCCTGAAAAGCGGCTAGAGGTACTCATCCGAGTCTGCATAGATATTCTTCACATCGTACACCACACAGCCCGGGGCCTTGTATCTTCTGATGTCGAGCCGCTTGAATTCGTCATGGGCCACGGCCGCCATGATTCCCTCGTACCCGGGCTTGAGATCGGATTCCTTCGTGATGAGGTCGATCCCGTACTCGTGCTTTACCTCCAGGGGATCGGCAAGGGGATCGAAGATATCGATGTTGCACGCGAAATCCTGAAGCTGGCGCACGATGTCGATGACCTTGGAGTTTCTGATATCCGGGCAGTTTTCCTTGAAGGTGATCCCCAGGACCAGAACGTTTGCGTCTGTGATCCGGTGGGCCTTTTTCACCATCATCTTGACGAGCTGGGTCGCCACGTACCTGCCCATCCCGTCGTTGAGCCTCCTCCCAGAGAGGATGATCTGCGGGATATAGCCCAAGCTCTCGGCTTTGTGCGTGAGATAATAGGGGTCGACCCCGATGCAGTGTCCGCCCACGAGCCCCGGCTCGAAGCCCAGAAAGTTCCACTTGGTGCGTGCGGCCTCGAGCACGTCCCTGGTCCGGATGCCCATGCGGGCGAAGATCATGGAAAGCTCGTTGATAAAGGCGATATTGATGTCCCTCTGGGCGTTTTCGATGACCTTGGCGGCCTCGGCCACCCGGATGGAGGGCGCTCGGTGAGTGCCCGAGGTGACAATAGATGCATAGAGTGCATCCACGATGTCCGCCGCTTCCGGTGTCGAGCCCGATGTCACCTTTGTTATGGTTGCGAGCCGGTGGTTCTTGTCCCCGGGATTGATGCGCTCGGGGCTGTACCCGCAAAAGAAGTCCACGTTGTAGGTGAGGCCGGACGTCCGTTCGATGACGGGCACGCAGTCCTCCTCGGTGGCTCCGGGATAAACGGTCGATTCGTATATGACGATGTCGCCCCGGGAGATCACTCTTCCCACGGTTTCGCTCGCCTTGATCAGGAGAGTGATATCCGGCCGGTTGAAGACATCGATGGGGGTGGGCACAGTGACGATGTAGGTGTTGCACGCCTTCAAGTCTTCCTCACTGGTGGTATAGGTGAGAAATTTCGCGCACAACAGCTCTTCCCTGCTCATCTCGCGCGTCCTGTCGAGCGCGGATCTCAGCTCGCCTATGCGCTTTTCGTTGATATCGAATCCCACGGTGGGGTATTTTTTCCCGAATTCAACGGCCAGGGGCAGTCCTACATATCCAAGACCGATGACGCCTATCCGGTGCTCCATGATCACCCTCCTCCTGCATCGCTATCTGACAAGGGGATTTTCATATCACATCTGAGCCGGCGGAAAAACGGATTTCTGGTGCGATATTTTTTCCGCCGGCCTCTCTATGATCAACCGGCCGCTCCGCCGGGAGCCCGTCTTTGCTTGACAGCGTATTCCAAAAGACATAGACAAAGGTTGACAATGTATACATGGAATATTCTGCCGGGGACTCGATGAAAAACAAGAGAAAGAAAATCGGCATCTTCGACTCGGGCATTGGGGGGATCACCGTGCTCAAGGAAATCCTTTCCCTGGCGCCCGATGCAGATATGGTGTACTTGGGCGACTGCGCCCGCCTGCCTTACGGGACGAAATCACCCAAGACCATTATCCGCTACAGCCTCCAGTGTGCCGGGTTCCTCGTATCAAAGGATATCGACATGCTCGTGGTGGCCTGCAATACCGCCAGTTCGCATGCTCTGCCCGCATTGCAGGAGGCTTTCCGCATTCCCGTGGTGGGCGTAGTGGCATCGGGGTCGAAGGCCGCAATCGATGCCGGAGGGAGGAGAATCGGCGTGATAGGCACTCCTTCCACCATCAGAAGCAGGGCCTACGACACCGCATTGCGGGCTATCAGCCCGGATGTGCAGGTGCTTTCCAAAGCCTGCCCTCTCTTCGTCCCATTGGTTGAAGAGGGGTGGTGCGACGATGCTGTCACCGAGCAGGTGGCCCACAGGTATCTCGACGATCTCCTGCACGAAGGCATAGACACTCTGCTGCTCGGATGCACCCACTATCCTTTGCTGAAAGGGGTGATCTCCCGGGTGGCCGGCAACGGCGTGTGCATCGTCGATTCCGCCGTTTCCACAGCCCGTGCCGTAGCGGAGCTCGGCGGAGCCCGGCGTTCTCCGGGTGGTGAACAGTCGGTGGTCTACTATCTCTCCGACATCTCGGAGAGGTTCATCGAACTGGGAGAGATTTTTCTGGGACGGAAAATGAAGGATGTATACGAGGTTGATCTTTGTGTATAATGCCTTGAGCCTAAACGGCATGCGGGAATGAGTTCATGAGCACAAAGAAGTTGTCACAGATACGAAACATGGGATTCGTCGCCCACATCGACGCGGGCAAGACCACGGTGACCGAGCGCGTGCTCTACTACGCCGGAAAGATACACCGGATGGGCGAGGTCCACGACGGGCAGGCGACCATGGACTGGATGCCCCAGGAACAGGAGAGGGGGATTACAATCACCTCGGCGGTAACCACCTGCTCGTGGAAAAACCATGAGATCCATGTCATCGACACCCCCGGGCATGTTGATTTCACTATCGAGGTGGAGAGGTCGCTGCGCGTGCTGGACGGCGCGGTGATGATCCTCTGCGCTGTGGGAGGGGTCCAGGCCCAGACCGAAACCGTATGGCAGCAGTGCAGACGCTACCGGGTGCCAACGATTGCTTTCATCAATAAGCTCGACCGCCTGGGGGCGGACTTCGATTCCGTTGTCAGGCAGATGAACGAGCGGCTCGAGGTAAAAACCCTGCTGCTGCAGATTCCCTATTTCGAGGGGGACACCTTCAGGGGTGTGGTGGATCTCGTCGAATGGCGGCTTCTCGTCTGGGACGAAGACAGCCTCGGGGCGACTTTCCAGGTTCTTCCCGTTCCCGACGTCGTCCTGGAAGAAGCGAAAGCCGCCAGAGACCATCTGCTCGAGGATCTGGCCGACTATGATGACGAAATCATGGAGCGATATCTGGCCGGGGATGCTCCGGATGAGAAGAGAATCAGACAGACCGTAAGGAACATCACCCTCGACAACAAGGCCATCCCGGTGCTCTGCGGGTCGGCGCTGAAGAACAAGGGTATACAGCCGCTGATAAATGCCATCATAGACTATCTCCCGGCGCCGCACGAAGTGAAGTCCATTATCGCTCACGACAAGGTCACCGGAAAAGAAGTTCCGCTCGATATAACCTCCGAGGGCAACCTGGTGGGCTACGTTTTCAAGGTGTACATGGACGAAGGCAGGAGAATGGTCTATATGAGGCTTTATTCCGGAACCCTGCACGTCGGACAGGAGGTGTACAACACCACCCGGGACACGAAGGAGAAAATCGCCCGTCTCTTCGAGATGCACTCCCACGCCATGCAGCGTATCGACAAGGCGGTGGCGGGAGACATCGTTGCGGTTGTCGGCCTGAAGGACTCGGTGACCGGAGACACCATTTCCTCTTCTCCCGACGAGCCTCTGGTTCTCGAACCCATCATGACCTTCAAGCCCGTGATCTCGGTCGCCATCGAGCCCAGGAGCTCCGAGACCTCATCAAAGCTCGAGCTGGCCATGCAGAAGATCATGGAGGAGGATCCGACCATCAAGGTGAGCGAGGACCCGGACACCGGGCAGGTGATCCTGGCCGGCATGGGGGAGCTGCACCTGGAAATAGCGGTAGACAGGTTCAAGACCGCTTTCGGCGTGGACATCAATGTGGGCAAACCCCAGGTGCTTTACTGCTCGACCATAGAACAGCCCGCCCAGACGGAAAAGGTGTTCGAAAAGAAAATCGGCGAAGCAGAGCATTCCGGCCATGTGGTCGTGTCGCTCAAGCCCGGCAAGCGGGGGGAGGGGAACCGGTTTCTCATCGATCACGATATCCCTCAGGAGATGAAGACCCACCTGCGCGCAGGGCTGGAGGAAGCCCTCCTGGCCGATCCGGTATTCGGTTTCGAAGGGGTCGACATCGAGGCTTGTGTGGACAAGGTGGTGATCAGCGAGAAAACAACCCCTCAGGGCCTGAAGATCGCGGCCCAGATGGCCGTGCAGGATGCCATGATGAAGGCTGGCGTCGTCCAGCTGGAGCCTGTCATGGAGCTCGACGCCCTTTCCCCGGAAGAATATATCGGAGATGTGGTGGGCGATCTGAGTTCGCGTAAAGCGAGCATCGAAGGCGTGGTCATCAAGGGCAAATACCACCAGGTAAAGGCCTTCGTTCCCCTTTCAAAGACGTTCGGCTACTCCACCGCCCTCAGATCCCTCACCCGCGGGAGGGGGAGCTTCAGCATGATGTTCCACGGATTTGACAAGGTGTAACATTCTATGGGAAAGAGGAGTGTAACGGGCCTCTCCGGAATAACCTTGCATGGAGCAGGCACCGGACGGGGGAGTTTTTGAAGGACGGATCATGGACGCCTTCAGGTGGGAGCGGCGGGCCGGATGCAGAGGCCCTGTGGTGAGATGCCGGTAAAAGATATGATAAAACACGCATCCTGGATCGGCCAGGTCCTGGCGCTCACTCTTTTCGCCTGGGTGGGTGCGGGCATTATCGTCAACACGGCCGGATATTTTCTCTACAGTATTCCTCTGCCTCCTGAGAAAAACGCTGTTCATGAATCCCAGAAGCGGGAGGGCGCGCAGTCCCGGACCGCATACGACATCATTGCCGAAAGGGATCTCATGAAGGTCTCCAAGAGGGCTCCGGCTTCGCTGCAAGATCAGCCGGACAAGGATATCGTCCGGCCGATCGCCGAGATGGGGCTTTCGTTGAAAGGAACGATAGCGGGCCCCAGAGAGATCGCCAGGGCAATCATCGAAGACCAGAAGGAGCAGAAAAGCTACCGAATAGGAGATGAGATAAAAGGAGCCGTGCTCCTGGCGATCTACCGCAACAAGATCATCATGGACGTAGGCGGCCAGGAGCAGATGCTGGTCATCGAAGACGTTGAGACCAAGCCCGGTGCGGCGGTCGCATCGGCTGGAGCGCAGAGAGCTGCCCGGCCGCCCAGAGTCGCTCCGACGCCCGCTCAGGATTCCGGGCTGACCAACGTCATGAAGAATCTCGACGAATATATCGGCAAGGCCAGGGTGGTTCCCTATTTCAAGGGTGGCGAGCCCTATGGGTTCAGGGTGAGCAATTTGAGCAGTGACGCCATGATTTATGAGCTCGGCGTCAGGTCCGGTGATATCATCCGTTCCGTGAACGGGATATCCATCCGCACGCCGGAAGATGCCTTCAAGGCGTATCAGCAGTTTCAGAACGAGGCCAGCGTGCAGGTGGAGCTGGAGAGAAACGGGGTGCCCACGACTGTGACCGTGCCGCTCAGGTAGGGAAGCCCTGCCGGCGCACGCACGTCACGAAGGCGATGAATGGACGACGGTCATGTTTGAAGGTTTTTTCGGGCTAGCAGAGAATCCTTTCAACCTCACACCCGACCCGAGATTTCTCTTTTTCTCGGATGTGCACCGGGAGGCTCTATCGCACCTTCAGTACGGCATCGAACAGCGCAAGGGGTTTGTCCTGATCACCGGCGAGGTGGGGACGGGCAAGACTACCCTGTGCCGCTCGCTGCTCGCAACACTCTCTCCGAAGACCCGCACCGCCCTGATACTCAATCCCTCCCTGTCCGATGTGGAGCTGCTGCAAACCATCAATCAGGACTTCGGCATCAGCTGCTCATCGTCATCCCGCAAGGAACTGCTCGATCAGCTCTACGACTTTCTCATCGATGTCTTCGTGCAGGGGGAGAACGCGGTGCTGATCATCGACGAGTGCCAGAACCTCACGCCTGAGGTCCTGGAGCAGATAAGACTGCTCTCAAACCTGGAGACCGAGAAGGAAAAGCTCCTGCAAATCATCATGATCGGCCAGCCCGAACTGGTCAAAATGCTCCAGTCCACGAATCTGAGGCAGATAAACGACCGCATCGTCCTCAGGTACCATTTGTGGCCTCTGACTCGTTCCGAAACCGCGGACTATCTCCGTCACCGGCTGGAGGTTTCGGGAGCGTTCAGAAGCGATATTTTCACCCATAGAGCGCTGTGGAAGATCTACCGGTATTCCGGAGGCCTGCCCCGAAGGGTGAACGCGATCGCCGAGCGGTCTCTTCTCATCGCGTACCTCAAGGGCAGGAAAAAAATCACCGGATCGATCGTCGCCGAGGCCCAGGATGAGCTGAAGGGAAACTACGGCAGCGAGCCCGCCCGTAAAAGGCTTCTGGTCCCGGCGTCTCTCATTGCGGCCGCGGTTGCCGTGATGGCCGTTGTTTGGCCGAGCCTCTTTTCAGAGTTCTCCGATTATATCGCCCCGCCGATCGTGGCCACTGATCGCGAGGTGCCAAAGGCGGACGACGGCGAGGCGATCATCCCGGTTTCGCCCGATCAGTATGTGATCCCGGATTACGTGGGTGCGTTGGAGATACTGGCCACCGTCGCAGACGGGCTGGCCGGCCCCGAGACCCTGAACCTTCATCCCGAGCCCGCCTGCCTGAAATACATCACCAGGCCTTCCATTGCCTCTGTTGAAAAGGGGTATGTGGTTCTGGTATACGCAACTGATGATTTCGTGCGGGTGCTCGGAAAAGATCGGGCCTTTGTCGAAATACCCATGAAGGAGTTCAGGTCACTGTATAAGTGGAATATCATCCTTACCTATGCATTGGGGTCGGATGACGAATACTACACCAGGGGAGATTCCGGCCCCGGTGTCGAAAGGATACAGGGCATCTTGGCGCATATGGGGTACCCGACCAACCCGGATGGTTTCTATGACATCGACACGGCCGCCGCAGTGGAACGGATGCAGGAGGACTTCGGCCTGAACAGAGACGGGATTGCGGGCGAGGAAACGCTGATGCTTTTCGATATCATCGAAAAAGGGATGAAATGAGCTCCATATATGATGCTCTCCGGAGGATTCAGGGGCAGAAGGATTCGCGGCTTCTCCTTTCCGGAGACGCCGGCGCGTCTTCGAGGAGCAGGGTCCGCCGGATGCTCGTGATAGCGGCGGTCGTCTGCATCCTCTTCTCGGCAGGAGCCCTCACAGCAGTCATGATTTCCGGGAAGGCTGGGGACACGGCTGCCGGGGACGCCGCGCCTGCAGGGGCTCGGACAGCGGAGAACGGAAAGCGCATTCCGGAGGCCCTGCCGGCTGACGACGGGGGGAAGGGTGCTCGGGCCGCGGGCAGGCTGCCTGCGGGGGCTCTGCAGAATCCGAATGAAAATGATCCGCTGGAAGACGTGGAAGATTATCTCAGGCAAGGGGAGCGGTACTATCAGACACAGGAATACGACAAAGCGCTGATGACCTATACGCAGGCGCTGCGGTTTTTCAAACGAGACGCCCGGCTGCTGAACAATATCGGCATCGTCATGCTCGCCAAGGGCCAGCCGGAGAAGGCTGTCAACTACTTCAGACAGTCGAGATCTCTGTCTCAAGACTCCGTGGAGCCCGTATACAATCTGGCATGTGCATTTGCACGGCTCGGCGACAGCGGCCAGGCCGTCTCATATCTGAAAACAGCGTGCACCATGAGCCCCGAGGCAAGAGCCTGGGCTGCCCGGGACCCTGACCTGCTCGTCCTGAAAGGTGTCGGGGCTTTCGATGAAATCGTGGGTGCGCAGTAACGCACAAGGGGGAAGAATGATCACTCGACATATAGCCTTTTTCACTATAGCAATTGCGCTCCTGCTCGGCTCTTCCGGGGCCTGGGGAGCGCGGCTGATGCAGGGGCCGGTCCCTCAGAGGCCCTCTGAGGAGACACTTCCTCTTCAAGAGGCGCAGGGACCCCGGGAAGCCCCGGCGCAAGCGCCGGGAACTGCATTCCCGATGATCGATTCCGGTTCGGAGGAGCCTGAGGACATGCTCCCGCCGGCTGATGCGCAGCGAAGGGCACGGGGCCCTCAGAGAATAAGCCCGGACACCCAGGGCAGGCCTTCGGTGCCGCAGGGCTTGCCGTCTCAGCCTGCCCGGACCGACCAGCCCCGGCAGATTCCTGGAACAGAGGAAGCGGGCACGGAGACACAGGACGGCAAGCAGTACGTCACCATGGACTTCGATGGTGTCGACATCAAGGTCTTCGTCAAGTTCATCGCGGACATTACCGGCAAGAACTTCATCCTGGACGACAAGGTCGCCGGAAAGGTAACCGTCATATCGCCGCGAAAAATGTCATTGGATGAAGCATATCAGGTGTTCTTGAGCGTGCTCGACGTCAACGGCTACGGTACGGTCACCAACGGTGGTGT
>ERZ795061.1484-NODE-1484-length-22729-cov-6.060598_pt1 | contig 22729 bp, 24 predicted proteins | sample MGYA00375145_ERZ795061 | MGnify/ENA primary metagenome ERZ795061 (study PRJEB30190, sample SAMN05720144) | anaerobic digester metagenome | isolation source: active sludge of municipal wastewater-treating anaerobic digesters | place: USA | collected 2014-12-22 ... | reverse complement strand
CGCATCGCAGTCATCTGGAGCATGCGTAATGAATTTGCGCCGGCTCTGGGCCATCGTGATCAAGGAGTTGCGTCAACTAAGGCGTGACCGGGTTACTGCCGCCATGATTGTCGGCATCCCGACCATTCAACTTTTAATGTTCGGGTTTGCCATCAACCTTGATGTTCGCGGCCTGAAAGCGGCGATTGCCGACCAAGCGCATACATCGGCATCGCGGGCCGTCGTGCAGGACATGCTGGCCACCGGCGTCATCGTACAGAAAGAATCGGCACAAACGCCGGATGACTTGATGCAGGCATTGAAGCGCGGCCGCATCAGCGTCGGTATCGTGATTCCGCCCGATTTTGAAAGACGTTTGGCGGAAAATCGCGAAGCGGTACAAGTATTGGTGGACGGCAGCGATATCAGCGTGCAAAACGCTGCGCGGCAGTTGGCGCAAATGCCATTGAACGGTCAAAACAGTTTGCGACCGGCGCAGATCAGCGTGGTGAGTTTCTATAATCCCGAGCGGCGCTCTGCCGTCAATGTGGTGCCGGGTCTGGTCGGCGTGATTTTGACGATGACGATGATCCTGTTTACTGCAGTCGCCATCGTGCGTGAGCGGGAGCGGGGTAACCTCGAATTGCTGATAACTACTCCGGTTTCGCGAACGGAATTGATGGTCGGGAAAGTCTTGCCCTATATCGTGATCGGATTGGTGCAGACAACGATTGTCTTGTTGCTGGGTGTGCTGGTATTCCAGGTGCCGACCCGCGGACACTGGATCGATGTTTACGGCGCCACCATGCTGTTGATCATGGCTAACCTGAGTCTTGGACTGTTGATTTCAACTCGGGCGCAATCGCAGTTTCAGGCGATGCAGATGAGTTTCTTCCTGTTGCTGCCGTCCATCCTGCTTTCCGGCTTCATGTTTCCATTCGCCGGTATGCCGAAAACCGCGCAATGGATAGCCGAAGTGTTGCCGCTGACTCACTTCATGCGTTTGAATCGCGGCATCATGCTGCGCGGCGCCAGTTTGATGGATATGTGGCAGGAGGCGCTGATATTGCTTGTTTTCACCATCGTGATGATGAGTCTGGCCATCATGCGTTTCAGTAAACGCCTCGACTGATTTCTACTCGGTTGCGTAGATTTCTGCCCGCAACTTGGCGATATCCATTTTATTGATGCGACGATCAATATTTATCCAGACCGGATGGTATTCGTATCCGCCTTTTTTCATTTCATTGCGCGCTGCTTCCTTGCTCCAGCCTTGCACGATCATGCGGTAACTCGCCATCATCAAGCCCGTGCGGTCGGCGCCATGCGCGCAATGCACCAGGATGGGCTGGTTATCGGGATTGGTAATGATTTTGAGCACGGCAACGATGTCGCGATCATCGATATCCCAGGTATGCAGCGGGTAGCGTTTCAAGCCGATGCCCTGGGTTTTTTTCAACACAACATCCATGTCGTGTTCGCGCAAATTCAAAACCGTTTTGATGCCGAGCTTTTTCAATGCCTCGCCACTGCCATCCAGCGGCTGGGCGCTTCGATACAGGTTGATATCGACCCGGTGCAAATTCGGCAGGCCGACCACGGCAAGCGGTGTTGCCCATTCGCTGGGGCGGACCGTCGTTGTTGCCTCTGCAGGTTTGGCGCTTGTAATGTTTGCCGTAGCCAATATCAGGGCAAGGATGAAGCCGCTGAAGATAATTTTTTTTATGGATGCCATTGATTGAATCACTGATTCAAGGAGGCGGCTTCAAGCCGCCTCGGTTTCATTGATGACAAGACGGCCACGCAATGAATTGGTCATCGCTTCCGTTATCAGCACATCGACGAATTGACCAATCAGGCGGGGATGCCCGATAAAGTTCGTGTAGCGCATGTTTTCGGTGCGGCCGGTCAATTCGCCTTCGTGTTTCTTGCTTTTGCCTTCGACGAGAATGCGTTGCGTGGTACCGATCATGGCATTCGAGATATTGCGTGCGTTGTTGGTGATCGTGTTCTGCAACTGGTTCAAGCGCGCATGTTTGACTTCATCGGAAGTATCGTCCGGCAGATTCGAAGCGGGGGTGCCGGGGCGTTTCGAATAAATGAACGAGAAGCTTTGATCGAAGCCGATATCGTTGATCAGCTTCATTGTGGCATCGAAGTCTTTATCGGTTTCGCCCGGAAAGCCGACGATGAAGTCCGAGGAAATCGTGATGTCGGGTTTGGCTTCGCGCAGCTTGCGAATTTTGGCTTTGTATTCAAGTGCGGTGTGATTGCGTTTCATCGCGGTCAAGATGCGGTCGGAACCCGATTGCACCGGCAAATGTAAAAACGATGCGAGTTCGGGTACGTCACGATGGGCTTCGATCAGTGAATCGCTGAATTCCATCGGGTGCGAGGTGGTGTAGCGGATACGGCCGATGCCTTCGATTTGCGCAATGGCGCGAATCAAGAGGGCGAGATCGGCTTTATCGTCGGACTCGAACATGCCACCGCGATAAGCGTTGACGTTTTGGCCTAGCAGGTTCACTTCGCGCACGCCCTGGGCGGCGAGTTGCGAAACTTCGAGAAGCACATCATCAAACGGACGCGACACTTCTTCGCCGCGGGTATAAGGCACCACGCAGAACGAACAATACTTGCTGCAGCCTTCCATAATGGAGACGAAAGCAGTCGGACCTTCGGCGCGCGGTTCGGGCAGGCGGTCGAATTTCTCGATTTCAGGAAAGGAAATATCGACTTGCGGTAAGCCGGTCTCGCGCTTGGCGTCGATCATTTGCGGCAAACGGTGCAAGGTTTGCGGGCCGAAGACGAGGTCGACGTATGGGGCGCGCTTGATGATGGCATCGCCTTCCTGGGATGCCACGCAGCCGCCAACACCGATCACGAGGTTTGGTTTGTCCTTCTTGAGCTGTTTCCAGCGACCCAGTTGGCTGAACACTTTTTCCTGGGCTTTTTCGCGGATCGAGCAGGTATTGACCAGGATAACGTCGGCCTCAGCCTCGTTGTCGGTCAGTTCCAGGCCGTGTTCGGCCGCGAGCACGTCTGCCATCTTGTCCGAGTCGTACTCGTTCATTTGGCAACCGTGGGTTTTGATGAATAACTTACCAGCAGCGGGAATCCCGGTCATGGCGCTTAATCCGGTCGGGAGGAAAGGGAGCGTATTTTAGCCGCAAACCGGGCCCAAACCATCATAAATATGCTCTAAACACTTGGAATTTATGAAAAATAGGGAGAAACTTCCGCTTATGCGTACATTCGGTCTACTGATATTGCTGTTGGGATGGGCTACGACTGCCGACGCCGGCAATCTTTATCGATGCGTTGGTAGTGACGGCATCTCCAACTACACGAGCAAAAAGATAGCGGGCTCCCAGTGCGTCGTCGTCGCGAAGACTGCGCCTCAGCAATACAGTGCGCCGCCGCCAGCTACCTCGCCAGCGCCCGCCAGTTCCGATGTCATCAAATCAGACAAGCCTGCGGGCACCGATTCTGCTGCAGTCATCAATGTCAGCGCCCCGAAATCGGATGCCGCGACTGGCAATGCCCCCCGATTTTTGCGAATGGCGCAATCCATCACATATTCCTATGTCGATGCAAACGGCATCAAGAATTTCAGCAGCCGCCGCCCCAAAGGCGTCAGCAATGTGGTGGCGATTAAAACCGAATACGCCGTTTTTTCGCAGCCGACCTGTTATGCATGCGGCTTGTCGTCCTCGATCAGCTTTGGTTCCTTGCGCCTGAACACCGCGGCGTACGCTGCCGAAATCAAGGCGGCATCCAGAGCCTACGGCGTTGAAGAAGCGGTGGTTCGTGCGATTATTCATGCCGAATCGGCCTATCGCCCGCATGTCCAGTCTAACAAGGGCGCCCAGGGCTTGATGCAGTTGATTCCGGCAACGGCCAGACGTTTTGGCGTGAACGATTCTTTCGATCCGGCACAAAACATCAATGGCGGCGTGCAGTACCTCAGCTTTTTATTGCGGCGCTATCAACAGGATCTGACCCTTGCTGCGGCGGCTTACAATGCTGGCGAAGGCGCCGTCGATCGTTACGGCGGTGTGCCGCCATACAAAGAGACCCGTCTTTACGTTGCGCGAGTAGGGCAGCTAGCCGAGCGTTATCGCAAAGCTCTGTAAAACCGGTTCAATTATCCTGCCGGTGTGGCATTTTGAGCGTGTTACCGGGGTTTCATATCGGGCTTTGCCGTTTTATCCGTTGTCGCCTGCCAAGGCCATCCGTTACAATATGCTGTCTTGCAGGTCGGGGATTGATCTGCATCTATCTTTCATTTTAGACAGCATCGGAGCGCCTAATGGCCAACGAAGAAGTCAGTAGTTCCCGCCGTAATTTACTTATCGCAACCGGCGTCGTCGGTGCGATGGGTGTCGTCGGAGCCTCTGTTCCTTTCATCAGTTCATTCCAACCAAGTGCAAGGGCTAAAACCGCCGGCGCGCCTGTGGATGTGGATATCAGCAAAATCGATAACGAACCCGGCATGCGCATGATCGTGCAATGGCGCGGAAAGCCAGTCTGGATTTTCAAACGCACCAAAGAGCAATTGGCGGCCTTGCCTAGCCTGGATAACCGCTTGCGTGATCCGAAATCCGACAATCCCGATCAAACGCCGGCTTTTGCCAAAAACGAAGCGCGCACGATTGTCGGCAAGGAAAACATCGCCGTCATAGTCGGTGTTTGCACCCATCTAGGCTGCTCGCCGTCCTTTGTTCCGGAAATGCTTCCGCAAGTCTACGACTCGGAATGGAAAGGCGGCTTCTACTGCCCATGCCACCAGTCGCGTTTTGATTTGGCCGGACGAGTATTCCAGGGAGTTCCGGCTCCTTCGAATCTCGAAATCCCTCCTTACCATTTCGTTGACGAGAACAAGATTATCGTTGGCGTACCTCCAAAGGGAGCGGCTTAATGAACAAGATCGACAAAGCAGTCGCTGGCCTGACAGGTTGGTTTAACGAGCGTGCCCCGGGTTTCATGCCGGCGTACAAAAAACACATGTCGGAGTACTACGCTCCGAAAAATTTCAATTTCTTCTATTATTTTGGTTCGCTGGCTTTGCTTGTGCTGGTCAATCAAATCGTTACCGGTATTTTCCTGACGATGCATTTCAAGCCGTCGGCAGCAGAGGCATTCGCTTCGGTTGAATACATCATGCGCGATGTGCCGGGCGGCTCGATTATCCGGTACATGCACTCCACGGGTGCGTCGCTGTTCTTCATCACCGTCTATTTCCACATGTTCCGCGGCCTGATTTACGGCTCATACCAGAAGCCACGCGAATTGGTTTGGGTGCTGGGCGTGCTGATTTTCCTGGTGCTGATGGCTGAAGCCTTCATGGGGTATGTGTTGCCATGGGGCCAAATGAGCTACTGGGGTGCACAGGTCATCATCAATCTGTTCGGTGCGGTGCCGGTGATCGGACCGGAATTGACCGAATGGATTCGTGGCGATTATCTGGTGTCCGATGCGACCATCAACCGTTTCTTTGCGTTGCATGTAATCGCATTGCCATTGGTCATTCTGCTATTGGTTGTATTGCATCTGGGTGCCTTGCACGAAGTTGGATCGAACAATCCTGAAGGCGTCGATATCAAGAAAGTGAAAAATCCGGAAACCGGCAAGTATGCGGACGGCATCCCTTTCCATCCGTATTACACGGTGAAAGATTTGTTCGGTGCCGGCTTCTTCCTGACGATTGCCGCATTCATCATCTTCTTCGTACCGACTGTTGGCGGCTTGTTCCTGGAGCATGACAATTTCGTTCCCGCCAATCCTCTGGTCACGCCACTGCACATCAAGCCGGTTTGGTATTTCACGCCTTACTACGCGATGCTGCGTGCAATTCCGGATAAATTATTCGGTGTGATGGTCATGGGCGGCGCCACGCTGATCCTGTTTGCATTGCCTTGGCTGGATCGCAGTCCTGTGAAGTCGATCCGCTATCGCAGTACCTTCAGCAAGATAATGATCGCGTTGTTCACGGTCTCGTTCCTGGTCTTGATGTGGCTGGGCATGCAGGCTGGTAGCACCACGCAAACCTGGGTCGCCAGAGCACTTACCGCTTTCTATTTCGGCTTCTTTATCTTTATGCCTTGGTGGAGCCGTATCGGCGAGACCAAACCAGTTCCTGATCGGGTGACCATGCATGACTAAGATTCGCTTTTTATTATTGAGTCTTCTGCTAGCCCCCGGGCTTGCACTGGCTAGCGGTGGCGAAGTCCACATGAAATCCGCGCAAGTGGATCTCGACGACAAGGCTGCCCTGCAACGCGGTGCATCCCTTTACATGAGCTATTGCTCCGGCTGCCATGCCATTAGCTATCACCGTTATTCGCGTTTGTCCGAAGATTTGGGCCTGACACCGGAACAGGTCGAACAAAACCTGATCTACAACGACCAGAAAATCGGCGAAACAATGAATACCGGCATGAATGCCGCCGATGCAACGGCATGGCTCGGCAAGGCTCCGCCTGATCTCAGTGTGGAGGCTCGTGCCAAGGCTCAGGGCGCAGATTGGATATACAACTATCTGACCTCGTTTTATGTTGATGAAGCACGTCCGACGGGCTGGAATAACACGGTTTTTCCGGGTGCCTCCATGCCGCATGTGTTGTGGGAACTGCAAGGTATCCAGCACGCCAAAACCGAGCCCAAGCACAAGAATGCAAAGGGTGAGGCGGAAGCCTGTGAAATGGGCGAATACAAAGGCGAATGCATCATCGGTTTTGAATTGTCCGAACAGCCGAAACCACGCATGACGCCAGAACAATTCGATCGCGTGGCAAAAGACATCACGGCATTTCTGGCCTATGTCGGCGAGCCCAATGCGGCCAAACGCGAGTCAACGGGTGTGTGGGTTGTGCTATTCCTGGCCTTTTTCACCTTCCTGGCTTATCTGCTGAAAGTGGAATTCTGGCGCGACGTTCATTAATTCCTGCCGGGATTCAAAAAACAAACCGCCGGATGCATTATCTGGCGGTTTTTTTGTATCCCTTCAATGGTCGGCTTTGACATCTTGTGTCCTGACAAACGTTACTTCTTGTGACAAAGACTTGCGAAAGCCTTGCTGTTTGGGGCAACGTAAGCATTCAAGTGGTTGGCTGCAAGCCAGCCCCTGCAGCACATGAGGGGAGCCCATGGTTACCAGTATTCGTTTACGCAACACCCTAAGCCTGTTTTCCGCCCGTGATTGCGTGGTTTGTCATCGCGTACGTCTGGTACTCGCAGCCAAAGGGGTCACATACGAACTGATTCCGGTGGACCCGGGCAATCCTCCCGAAGATCTTGTTGATTTGAATCCTTATCATTCGGTTCCCACTCTGGTCGAACGTGATCTGGTGTTGTACTCGGCTTCGGTCATTAGCGAATATCTCGATGAACGTTATCCGCATCCACCCTTGATGCCGGTTGATCCGCTCTCAAGAGCCCGAATCCGTTTGGCGACTCAGCGCATGGAGCAGGACTGGGTGCCGCAAGTCCAATCGATGCAATCCGGTACCAAGTCGCAGGCCGAGGCAAGCCGCAAACGCATGAGAGAATTGCTGATGCAATCGCTACCCCTGTTCAAGGCATCCCGGTTTTTCCTGAACCCGGAGATGAGCCTGGCAGACTGCGCTTTGGCGCCGATTATCTGGCGACTTCCCAGTTTGGGAGTGGAGCTGAACAAGGATCTGAAAATCATTGATGATTACGGCATGCGCATATTCCGTAATCCGGGTTTTATGCGTAGTCTTACTCCCGAAGAAAAAGCATTGCGCGAGCTCAATTAGTGTCCGATAAAAATATCCCCCCCGTGATGACATCCAATCGGCCGTATTTATTACGGGCTCTGTACGAGTGGATAAACGATAACAATATGACCGCCCATTTGCTGGTGGATGCCACTCGCGAGGGCGTCCAGGTGCCGCGCTCGGCAGTGAAGGATGGTCGCGTGGTCTTGAATGTCGCCGCACGTGCTGTCGCGCATTTGGATTTGAATAATCGGGAAGTCAGGTTCATGGCACGCTTTGGCGGAGTAAGCCAGTCCGTGATTGTGCCGATGGCAGCCGTACTCGCTATTTATGCGCTGGAAACCGGGCAGGGCATGATGCTGCCCGATGACGGCATCATGATGCATGAAGAAAATCCGGACGATATGCCGGATCCACCGGACAGCAATACCGAAGGTCCGAAAAAAAATGTTTCGCATTTGCGGGTAGTGAAGTAGGCCGGCCCCATCGCCTGCTATTGATGGCTGACAATATTTTCGGATTCCCGGGGTACGGGCCCGAGCAGCCCGACCAATGTCGTGCCCAGCAGAATGACATGACCCGCATAGCGGTCATCACCATTATGAGAGTATTCGAAACGGAATTTGCGTTCCCAGCCAAGCCAACCATTCGTATTGCGGCGCAAGCGAATGGCCACCATGTGCGCGCTTTGATCGAGCCACTGCACGCCGGCTTGCTGGCATGCCCGCTGACCGTATAGCAATGCAATTTCTGCAGCGGAGCGGCCTGAGGACCAGAATAATCCGGCCGGTACGGCCAGAAACATGAGTATCAATATCGTATCCATGCCGTCAGTGTGTGTAAGCTGTGATGAATGGGCAAGGGTTACCCCCTGCCGATTTTGCTCAAGCACAGATAAGATATGGGGCAAGGGCCGAGATTTGACCCTCAATAAATTCGCAGGAGAGCGAGAATGAAGCTGGTTTTTCCCAATGGTGAACACGGACAGGTACTGTTGAACCCCGGAGTGAACCGCATTGGTTCGAGCGCAGAAGCAGCGATTGTGCTCACGATGCCCGGTATTCTGCCGGAGCATTGCGCCATCCATGTAACCCAGAATGGCGCGAACTTGCAGGTTCCCTCGGGCGCAGGGCCGGTAGAAGTCAACGGCAAACTTGTGGCAGATTTAATGGCCTTGCGTACCGGCGACAATCTGCTGATTGGTACCGTACAGGCAAAATTCCTGGTCGTGGAAGTAGCCAAAAGCGTTGCCGTCGCCAGCGGCAATCCGGATGAAGATTCCGGCGCAACCCGGGTCCGGATGGCGGTCCCCAAATATGTGTTGCGTGGTGTATCGGGCGCCGTTTTCAGCAAGGTATTTCCGGTCACCGGCCCCGTTGTTATCGGCCGTGCCGCCGAATGCGATATTTCGGTGCCTGCAGATGAAATCTCCCGGCGCCATGCTTTGGTCAAACCAACACCGGATGGCTTGTCGGTGGAAGATCTTGGCTCGTCCAACGGTACCTACATCAATAACAAGCGTGTGCAGCATGGCTTCCTGAATCCCGGCGATGAGCTGCGACTGGATGCCGTGCGTTTCATTCTGGTGGCCCCAGGCATGGAAATGAATGCACCGACCGCTCAAATGAAGGCTTCAGCTCCTGCAAAATCTTCCAGTGGTGGCGGTGGCGGTAATCCTTATGCCAAATTAATTGCCGGCATGCTGATTCTGGCGGCGATCATCGTGATCGTGGTGTTGTTGATCAAGAAGTAATTTTTCATGTCGCTTTTGAAAAAGCCCGCACCAATGTGCGGGCTTTTTTATGCCGGGTGACAAATCAGCCGGGTTTAGTGGCCATAGTTGCCGAGCTTCATCGAGAAATCGATCGCATGAATATGCTTGGTCAATGCCCCGATCGAAACATAGTCCACGCCTGCTGCTGCGATTTCAGCCAGCCGCTCGAAAGTTACCGAGCCCGAGACTTCCAGTGGAATCTTGCCTGCTGCAATTTCCACGGCAGCCCGCATGTCCTCCAGAGAAAAATCATCTATCAGGATGCGTGCACAATCGGTATCGAGGGCTTCGCGCAATTGCGTCAGCGTTTCCACTTCGATAATCAGGGGCATATCCGGAAACCGGGCCTTCGCTTGTGCGGCCGCCGCGGTAATCGAACCCGCTGCATGCACATGGTTCTCTTTCAGCATTACGGCGTCGTACAAGCCCATGCGGTGATTCACGCCACCACCGGCGCGAACCGCGTATTTTTGCGCCTGACGCAGGCCGGGAAGGGTCTTGCGTGTATCCAGCACGCGTGTGCGGGTTCCTTGCAAGGCGTTGGCATAACTGGCGGTAACTGTTGCCGTGCCCGACAGTGTTTGCAGGAAATTCAGGGCCGAACGTTCTGCCGATACCATCGCACGTGCACTGCCTTCGAAAGTGCAAATCACTTTGACCGGTTCAACGGTATCACCTTCGTTTACATGCCAGTGAATTTTCACGTTCGGGTCAAGTGCTTTCAGGCAAGCATCAAACCAGGGGCGGCCAGCAACGATGCATTTTTCCTTGCAAAGAACATAGCCCTCAGAAACATAGTCCGGTAACAATGCCGCAGTGACATCGCCACTGGCAATATCTTCGGCTATCGCAGCACGAATATTTTCATCGATGATTTTTTGATCGGGCGGATTGAAATTCATCAAAACCTCATCGCGGGAAATCGGCGATTTGCGAGGTGGCGATACCCTCGTCAGCCAGCAAGACCGGAATGTCATCCTCGATCCGGTAAATGATTTTGTGGTCGCGGGTTATCAGCGCCTGTTTCAATAATAGTGTTTGCGCAGTTTCGTCATTTTTGCGCACATTGCCGCCACCGATTGCGGTGTTCAGGGCATTCAATTCAGCGCTGTTGACCATCGCCAATGGCTGTTTGCTGACGGGGCAGCATAAAATATCCAGTAATTTTCGATCCATGGGGCGCGCTCCTGTGCTCAGATATGAATAGAATAGCCTTTTGGGGAAAGCAGACGCTATGAGTCCAGCAAATTCACCTGTCGTTGGCGTTGTGATGGGGTCCCGGAATGACTGGGAAGTGATGCAACACGCCACCCAGCGTCTGGAACAAATGGGCGTCGCCTATGAAGTACAGGTGGTCTCAGCACACCGAACTCCCGATCTGCTGGTGAGCTATGCAAAATCGGCGGCTGATCGCGGCTTGAAGGTCATCATTGCCGGTGCCGGTGGCGCAGCGCATTTGCCCGGCATGCTGGCCTCGATGACAGCGCTTCCGATACTCGGCGTGCCTGTTCAAAGCAAATCGCTCAATGGTCTGGATTCCCTTTTGTCTATCGTGCAGATGCCGGCCGGTGTTCCAGTCGCCACTTTTGCCATCGGCGCGGCCGGTGCCGCGAACGCGGGATTGTTTGCGGCCGCGATTGTGGGGCTCGAAAATAATGCGGTGCGTGATGCTCTGGCCACATTCCGCGCCAAGCAGACGCAGGACGTGCTCGATCACAGCGACCCACGCGTGCCATGACCAAGATCGTCGGTATTCTGGGTGGCGGACAGCTCGCCCGCATGTTGGCGTTATCGGGTGCTCCGCTCGGTTTGCGTTTTCTCGTACTCGATAACACCGCCGATGCCTGCGCCGGACAATTCGTGCCGATGGTGGTCGGTGATTATCGAGATGAAAACGCATTGGCCGAATTTGCATCGAAAGTGGATGTCGCCACTTTCGATTTCGAAAATGTTCCTTCCGAAAGTGCCCAATGGCTGGCAGAACGGATTCCGGTCTTCCCGAGTCCACGTGCATTGTCCATCGCGCAAGACCGCCTTGCCGAGAAAAGCCTGTTCCGGGAATTAGGAATTTCGGTTGCCCCGTTTGCCGATATCGCGTCTCTTGATGGTTTGCAGAAGGCGATCGAGCAAATCGGCATGCCCTGTATCCTGAAAACACGGCGTCTGGGCTATGACGGCAAGGGGCAATTCCGAATCAAGACGGTCGATGATGTTCAATCGGCCTGGCATGCACTGGGTGCGCAGGCTGAAAAAGTGGGCTTGATTCTTGAAGGTTTCGTCGCGTTCCAGCGCGAGATTTCCGTGGTTGCCGTGCGTGGCCGCGATGGAGAGTTCCGCGCCTGGCCTCTGACCGAAAACTGGCACGAGAACGGCGTACTGTCCGCGAGTCTCGCACCAGCGACCGATTGCGACAATCTTCAGGAAACGGCCCTGGCCTATGCCAAACGCGTCGCTGAATCACTCGATTATGTCGGCGTGTTCGCACTCGAACTGTTTTTGAAAGACGGCGAATTATTCGCCAATGAAATGGCACCGCGTGTCCATAACTCCGGGCACTGGACGATTGAGGGCGCCGAAACTTCGCAATTTGAAAATCATCTGCGCGCAGTGCTTGGTCTGCCGCTTGGCAGCACTGCTGCGATAGGCACTAGTTGCATGCTGAACTGGATTGGTGAAATGCCCTCGGCAATGCCTGTGTTGTCAAACGCCCACGGCCACTGGCATGACTACGGCAAACTGCCACGCGAAGGCAGAAAAGTGGGGCATGCGACCCTGCGGGCGGATTCGCATGCAGAATTATTCGAAGCACTCAGGCAGGTCGGTTCCGACTTGAATCGCAAAGCGCAAGTGGAAGCGCCGATATCGAGATTGAAGTTGTAATCGCCCGCTTTCGTGGGAGCTGCTGTAGCGGCGATTAAATCTAAAGTTACGCGCGTGCTTTCTGAAATATCGGACTATTCGAACTTCAGTCGCTCCCGAAACAACTTTCACAAAGCAACACAACAAAAAAAGCCGGACAATGTCCGGCTTTTTTATCTTGATGAAAGAAAACTCACGCCATTTGCTTGGCAACAAATTCCCAGTTCACGATATTCCAGAACGATTCAACATATTTCGCGCGGGCATTGCGGTAGTCAATGTAGTAAGCATGTTCCCAGACATCACAGGTCAACAAGGCTTTGTCCGAACCGGTCAAAGGCGTGGCGGCATTCGGTGTGCTGACAAGGCCGAGTGAACCATCGGGACGTTGTACCAGCCAGGCCCAGCCGGAACCGAAAGTGGTGAGGGCGGTTTGGGTGAATTGTTCCTTGAAGGCAGCGAATGAGCCAAAGGCTTTATTGATGCCGTCGAGCAACGCGCCGGTGGGTTCGCCGCCACCGTTTGGCGACAGGCAATTCCAGTAGAAGGTGTGGTTCCAGATTTGCGCGGCGTTATTGAACATGCCGCCTTGCGACTTGCGGATGATGCTTTCCAGATCGGCGTCTTCAAACTCGGTGCCCTTGATCTGGTTGTTCAAGTTGGTGACATAGGTTTGATGATGTTTGCCGTAATGGAAATCGATGGTTTCGCCGGAAATGGTGGGTTCCAGCGCTGTACGTTCATAGGGAAGGGGGGGTAATTCGATGGCCATTTCAATCTCCGGAAATGTGGTGAGCAACCTAAGGGGTTATAATTCTACCTAATGCGACCGATATCTGTGTCTGCAAACTGTTATGGAGATACCCAGTGAACGAGATTAACGAACGGATTAAAGCCACGGTGGAAGGCCATCCCATTGTTTTGTTTATGAAAGGCACGCCGCAGTTTCCGATGTGCGGTTTTTCAAGCAAGGCCAGCCAGGCCTTGAAGCAAGCGGGCGCGAGCAGCTACTTCACGGTGAATGTGTTGGAAGATCCTGAAATCCGCGCCAATCTGCCCCGTTACTCCGATTGGCCCACGTTCCCGCAATTATTCGTCAATGGCGAGCTGATTGGCGGCTGTGATATCACCGTCGAATTACTGGAAAGCGGCGAGCTGGCTAAATTGGTTGCCGAGGCACAGAAAAACGCATGATGGCAATGCCTGCACCGGCCCCTGATGCATTGAAAGGCCGTGTCATCTTGATCACGGGTGCTCATGGCGGTCTAGGTGAAGCCAGTGCAAAAGCCTGCGCGGCTGCAGGTGCGATCGTGGTGTTGCTGGGTCGCAAGGTGCCAAAGTTGAATCGTACTTACGATGCCGTGAAAAAACTGGGTCCGGAACCTGCGATGTATCCGCTGGATATGGCGGGTGCGCATCCTGCCGATTTCGAAACCATGGCTGATAAAATTGCGGCGGAGCTCGGCGGCCTTCACGGCGTTCTGCATTGCGCCGTTGAATTCAAGGGGCTGGCCCCTCTGGAAACCATCGAGCCCGATGATTTCGTGAAGCAATTGCATGTCGGTCTCACCGCGCAATGGTTGCTTACCCAGGCATGTTTGCCGCATCTGAAAAAAAATGACAGCGCCGTCGTCTTTGTCGGCGATGATTTGCAGCGAGTGAACAAGGCTTACTGGGGTGCTTACGGCATCGCCAAAGCCGGTTTGCTGGGTTTGATGAATATGCTGCATGATGAAACCGAGAAGGGTCCTGTTCGCATCTCGATGTTGCAGCCAGGTCCCATGCGTACCTCCATTCGCAGCCGTGCCTTTGTTGAAGAAGCGGCGACACAATGTCCATCACCGGAAAAATATGCACCTGCCTGCGTGCATTTATTGTCGGCTGCGGGGCGCGAATATCGCGGCCAGGTTTTTGCACCAAGGGTTTAACCAATGACGACTTTATCCGCCGCCCTGCTGTTGTTCCTGATTCTGGACCCTCTGGGCAATATCCCGGTATTCCTGAGTCTGCTCAAACCCTTGCCGCCAAAGCGGCAGCGTATTGTCCTGATACGGGAACTGTTGATTGCCCTGGGCGTGCTGTTCCTCTTTCTCTGGGCCGGCAGATACGTGCTTGAAGCCATGCACCTGAGGCAGGAATCGGTGAGTATTGCTGGCGGCATCGTGTTGTTCCTGATCGGTTTGAAAATGATCTTCCCGAGCCCCGAGGGCATGTTTGGCGACACGCCCGGTGGCGAGCCCTTTATCGTGCCGATGGCTATTCCCTTGGTAGCTGGCCCTTCCGGCATGGCGGCAGTGATGTTGTTCAGTACCCAATACCCGGATCGCATGTTGGACTGGAGCTTTGCCCTGTTCGCCGCCTGGCTGGGTACGGCAGTTATCCTGTTGTCAGCGACGAAATTGTACAAATTGCTCGGCAAGCCGGTATTGATCGCGGTCGAGCGACTGATGGGCATGCTTCTGGTGGCGATTTCGGTACAAATGCTGCTCGACGGAGTCGTGGCTTATCTTAAGGTCGGGCATTAAGAATTACGACCAAGTCAATGAATCATCAGGGCGGCTCGCAGCTTCTTCAAACCGTTTGATTGTTCACGTTTTTTTACTGTCATAAAGCTGCCATACGCTGGGGTTAGCATGTTAACATCTTGTTATTGCTGGGACTCGGGGAAAGAGGTTCCAAGCAAGACTTCAATACACATCGGTGGCATTGAGGTCGTAAGGATGATGCTGCATAACTCCATGTCTCTACTTTTGTTTACATCTAGGGTTTAAAACTATGACCAACCATAATCGGGTACGTATCTCGAAACTTGCCATCGGCCTGGCAATTGCACTCGCCGCTGCTCCTGCTTTCGCACAAAACACCACGTCCGCCATCAGTGGTCGCATTTCGAGCACGACTGGCCAAGGTGTTGCCGGTGCCGAAGTCACCATCGTTCATACCGAATCCGGTTCGGTCAGCAAGGCAATCACCGATGCCGACGGTCGTTACCTCGCACGTGGTTTGCGAGTTGGCGGTCCTTACACCATCACTACGACAAAAGACGGAAAAATCGAAACCCGCGAAGGTGTTTACCTCGAGTTGGCTCAAACCGGCAATGTCGATATCAAATTTGAAGATGCCACCACCACGCTTGCGGCAGTTCAAGTGACTGCAAGTCGTTCGGCCGATGTTTTCGATTCCAAGAAAATGGGTGCCGGTACCAGCTTGAATCGCGAAAAACTGACCAGCTTTGCTTCGGTTCAGCGCAATTTGCAGGATTACGCCCGCCTTGACCCGCGCCTGTCCCAAACCGACAAGGGTCGCGGCGAAATTTCGGCCGGCGGCCAAAACTCGCGTTTCAACTCGATCACTATCGATGGCGTGTCCACCAACGATACCTTCGGTTTGGAAGCCAACAATCTTCCTACTGCCAAGCAGCCTATTTCGATTGATGCCATTCAATCGGTGCAAGTCAACGTTTCCAACTATGACGTAACGCAAATGGGCTATACCGGCGCCAATATCAATGCCGTCACTAAATCCGGTACCAATGATTTCAAGGGTTCGGTTTATTATGTTTACCGTAACGATGCACTTTCCGGCGACCGTTATGACCGCGGCTTGAATGTTTACAATCAGCCTGCCGATTTCAAGGAAGACACCGCCGGTTTTACTTTCGGTGGCCCGATCATCGAAGACAGCCTGTTCTTTTTCACCAGCTACGAAAAACTGAAAAGCACCCGTAGCTCGCCAGCCTTTGGGCCTATCGGTAGCAGTCTGACCAACACCGGTATTACGACTTCCGCCATTACTGGTGCGCAAGGTGTTGCCCGTACCACCTGGGGCATCAATGGCACGACCTTTGACGATGTGGGTGAATTGAATCCCGAAGGCGGCGCACTGGATGTCACCGATAAGCTGATCAAGCTTGACGCCAACCTCGGCGAGCGCCATCGTGCCAGCTTGCGTTGGAGCAAAACCGAGCAATCCGATCCGATTCTTCCAGGCTTCAGTGCCACCGGTTTATCGCTCAGCTCGCAGTGGTACAGTCAGGACAAATCGATTGAAACCTATGTAGGCCAGTGGTTTGCTGACTGGACCGATACTTTCTCGACCGAACTCAAACTTTCCTATCGCGATTACGCCAGTACGCCGATCAATAATTCGGATCTTCCTGCGATTGGCTTGCGCTTTGCCGATCCAAGCCTGCCGACCAGCTCAACCAGTCGCAACCGCTTCCTGAATTTCGGTACGGAACGTAGCCGCCATTTCAATGACCTCGCTACCAAAACCTGGAACCGTTACTTCGCTGGCAACTTGTTTGTCGGTGACCATGAATTGAAGTTCGGTGCTGACTACGATGACAACGAAGTCTATAACGCGTTCTTGCAAGACACGAAAGGTAACTACACTTTCGGTTGTATCAATCAGTCGGTTGCCAATCCTTATACGAATCCCGCACTTGCCGGCCTGAACTGCAATACCGCAACAGCAGCATTGATCGAATTGGCAACACTGGAGAACTTCCAACGCGGCCGTCCAATTACCTATCAGGTACAAGTTGCGGCTCCCGGTTACACACTGGATGATGGCGTTGCCCAGTGGGATTACCAGAACCTAGGTCTGTTCTTCCAGGATACATGGTCAATGAGCAGCAACCTGACTGTGACCATGGGTGTGCGTATAGACAAGAAACAAATGAATACCGCACCGGAACAAAACGTGGCGGCGGGCCTTGGCGTAGTGAACGGTAGCGTCACTGCAAGCACACGCCCACAAAACGGTACTGTCACGCGTGCAACCGGTGGCTTTGGTTATGACAATAGCGTAACGCTGGATGGCAATTCCCTGTTCCAACCTCGTTTCGGCTTTAACTACACTTTCAACACCGATCGCCCAACCCAATTGCGTGGTGGTATCGGTTTGTTTGAAGGCGCTGCGGCCAATGTGTGGCTGTCGAACCCTTACTCGAATACCGGTATTACTACACGTATCACGGGCTGCGGTTTCTCGGGCGTCAGTGCTTGCCCTGCCGGGGTAGCATTCTTCAATCCCGACCCAGGCAATCCAGTCACTGATCCGGATGGCGTTGGTCCGCTGACATTCGGTACGCCCACATCGAACGTTGACTTCCTGTCGCCAGAGCTGGAACAGCCTTCCGTTTGGAAAGCCAATCTTGCTCTCGAACACGAACTCCCTTTCTGGGGAATTACGGCTTCGATTGAATACATCCATACCGAAGTGCAGGACGGCATCTATTACAAGCATTTGAATCTGGGTGCGTCGACCTTGACCGGTGTTGATGGCCGCGAGTTGTATTACACACCTGCAGGCTATAACACCGCTTGCTGGAATAGCTCGGGTTCAACCAATACTTCTGGTGTAGCCGGTGCAGGAAATGCTGCCTGCAACACGATTCGTTCGCGCGCACTCAACAACGCCTCATACAACAATGTGTTGTTGGCAGAACATACCAGCAAGGGTGGTGGCGACAATCTTACCCTCGGCTTGAGCGGCAAATTCCTGCAAGATTGGAACTGGAGCATGGCCTATTCGTACACCAGTGCTACTGAAGTCAGCCCGCTGACATCCTCGGTCTCCAACTCAAGCTGGGCCTCGCGTTCGATCTTCAATCCAAACGAAGATGTCGAGGGCAACTCTGCCTATCTCGTGAAAGACCGTTTCACCGGTCAACTGAACTGGAAACATAATTTCTTCGGAAATAATGCAACCCGCTTCAGCGTGTTTTATGAAGGCCGCAAAGGCAAGCCTTACAGCTGGATTTACAGTAATGACTTGAACGGTGATGGTACCGCCAATGACTTGCTCTATATCCCAGTTCGTGGCGACGGTACGGTCGTGTTCCGTGACGTAAACACAAGTGGTAGCAGCGTTGATGAAGAAACAACATTCTGGAATATCGTAGCTGCCAACGGCCTCGCGCAGTACGCTGGCGGCGCGGTAACGCGTAACTCTTCGTTCGCTCCGTGGAGCCATAACTTCGACGTGCGTATTAGCCAGGAATTCCCGGGCTTCTTTGAAGGCAACAAGGCTTCGTTGACGCTTGATCTCCTCAATGTGGGCAATTTGCTCAACAAGAAATGGGGCCGTATCGACGAAATCGGCTTCGCATCACAAGGTGGTTTGTCGCGTAGTTTCGTCAACTATCTCGGCCTGGATGCTGCCGGCAACTACATCTATGGTGTAGATGGCACGGTTGAAGATTTCGTTACCCGTCAAGATCGCGGTGAATCAGCTTGGGCTGCACAGCTGACCGTGAAGTATGAATTCTAAGTAATTGTCTTTGCTTCAACTTCAAACGGCCGGGGAAACCCGGCCGTTTTTTTTGTCGCCATCAACAAGGCAGCGGCTGGATCGTCAACAAGTCGCATGCAAAATGCTAGAGTATTCGTTCAACTAAAAAATGACGAAAAGAGAACAGGAAGATGACTGAAGAATTTGCAAAATTGGCGACGGTGAATGACGAAATTTCGCCGCGTGGTGGACTAGATGTATTGTCGCGTTCCGAAGTGGCGCGCTTGCGTGACGCGTCGGGCGGCGGCTTGCATGATCTGCTCCGCAAGTGCGCCCTTGCCGTGTTGACGACCGGCAGTGACTCGGACGATCCGCGTGCGGCACAACAGAAATATCCGGATTTCGATATCCAGGTATTGCAGCAGGCACGTGGTATCAAAATCGCATTGCAAAATGCACCGGCAACGGCTTTTGTCGATGGTGAACTGATTCGCGGTGTTGCCGAATTACTGTTTTCCGTTGTACGCGATATCGCCTATGTCGCCACAGAAATCAGCGAGGGCAGGAAATTTGATCTGGCGACTAGCGACGGCATGACCGGTGCCGTATTTGAAATTTTGCGAAATGCCCGTGTGATGCGTCCGTATCAGGATCCGAATTTGATTGTTTGCTGGGGCGGTCATTCCATTGGCCGCGAAGAATACGTTTACACCAAGGCAGTCGGTTATGAACTCGGTCTGCGCCGCCTGGATATCTGCACCGGCTGTGGTCCAGGCGCCATGAAGGGCCCGATGAAGGGAGCCACGATTGCCCACGCCAAGCAGCGCCGAAGCAATAATCGTTACATCGGCATTACCGAGCCAGGCATTATTGCGGCGGAATCACCGAACCCGATCGTGAATCATCTCGTCATCATGCCGGACATCGAAAAACGTCTGGAAGCCTTCGTGCGCGTAGGCCACGGCATCATCGTATTTCCCGGCGGCGTCGGTACAGCGGAAGAAATTCTTTATTTGCTGGGTATTCTTTTGCATCCAGACAATGCCGACATGCCGTTCCCGCTGGTGTTTACCGGGCCTAAATCTGCCGCCGCCTATTTCGAGCAGATCGACCAGTTCCTGCGATTAAGCCTGGGCGAAGCGGCGACTTCACGATACAAGATCATTGTCGATAATCCACCCGAAGTGGCACGACAAATGGCATTGGGTATGAAGAAAGTACGTGAGCAGCGTATCGCCGAAAAAGACGCCTTTTTCTTCAACTGGTCATTGCATATTCCATTCGAATTCCAGCAGCCATTCGTACCGGATCATGCCGCCATGGCCGGCTTGAATCTTCATCACGATCAGCCGGTGCATTTATTGGCGGCGGATCTCCGGCGTGCGTTTTCCGGCATCGTTGCCGGTAACGTGAAAGAAGACGGTATGCGCAATATCGAGCAATACGGCCCGTTCCAGATTGATGGCGATCTCGATATCATGAAAGCGCTGGATGGTTTGCTACAGGCTTTCGTCGCCCAGCGCAGAATGAAAATGAGCGGCGAATACAAGCCTTGTTATCGTGTGGTCAGTGCCTGATCTTATGGTTCGACAGGAAGGCTGATAACCGCAACGAATCTGCCATTTTCGATACGCGTATCCAGTTTGGCACGCCCCCGGCTTAATGCGTTTATCCGTTCCCGTGAAGACAGCAAGCCGACCTGGTGTCCCGATACGACGGTCGGCTTGTTCTTCGGCATGTCATTGAGTACCGAGATACTGATGTCGTTCTGTTCTGCACGGACAATGATTTCAACATTCACGCAGGTTGAAGAGGGCTCCATGCCGTGCTTGATGGCATTTTCGATCAGGGGCTGTATGGAAAGCGCCGGAACCTTGATGTCCGGCAAAGGTGAGGGCAGATCCCAATGGATATTCAGGCGATCGGCAAAGCGCAGCGATTCGATTTCCACGTAGCCTTTTGCCAGCCCAAGCTCATCTTCGAGACTGATTTCCTGCCGGCCGGACAATGCGGCACGAAACAGGTCGGCGAGGTTCAACAGCAGGCGCTCAGCCTCTTCCGGACGACCGTGGACCAGCGAAGCACCAGCATTGAGGGTGTTAAACAGAAAGTGCGGCTGAATGCGCGCTGTCAGGGCCTCGAGTTCGGCCTGCTTTGCAATGACGGCCAGCTGTCGCGCCTGCCAGTGATTCTGGAAAGCTGCCAGCCCCAGCATACCGACCAACAAGGCGATCATGATTATCTTGACGAGAAATACCGGCAGGCTGACATCGAGGTGGGTGAGCCCCATTTCCATCAAGTACCAGGCGCCAGTTGCCACGATCCCACTGCACGCGACGAGGATGCCCAGCGCGATCCAGGAAACTCGCAGGGGTTTCATCGCACTCAATCGGTGCCGCATCACAAACAGAAGACCCATAGTCAACAGGATGATCCATTGGGTCATCAGGGAGGCCAGTCCGAAATAAACCCATCGATCCCCTATGAATCCGGGTGCCAAAGCCAGCAGTGCGGCCACTGACTCCCCGATAAACACGATGGACAGCATTCTGGGGGCCTGCCACAGCGTATCTAGTGGACTCAGGGCTTGTTGGTCTGCTGAGGGTGCTGGACGATGCATTGGGCAATACTAACCGAAGTTGAATTCTCGGGGCCTGCATAGAAGGGCGGCTCCGATGAACCGCCTGCCAAGGGTAATGTTCCGCCTGTCGGGTACTGGGTGCTTTTCGCGGAACCCTGATTGTATTCTGCCAATGCCCTAAAACGAGGTGGTAAGGATGCGTCATCCTGGAGCAAAAAAAATGCCTAAGAGCACAAGAATGTACTACTCGCCCGGCTTCTCCCTTCTGGAGCTGATGATCGCGATAGCCATATTGGGAATACTGCTTGCCTTGGCACAGCCGGGTTTTGTATCGGTATTAAACGCCAATCGCCTCACGGGAACCGCCAACGAGTTATTGACCACGATGCAGGTGGCACGTTCGGAAGCCGTAAAGCGTAATGCCCGCGTAGTCGTCTGTCGCAGCGATAATCCCGATGCCGCCACGCCAGCCTGTAATACCGGTGCAGGCAACTGGTCCGGTTGGATATCCTTTGTTGATGATGGTGGCGCCACACCGGCCAATGCAAGAAACAACACGCTTGAAGCCGGTGAAACCGTATTGCGTGTCGGCTCGATACAGGCACCTCTCGTGGTGGTTGCCAGTCCTGCAATTTCCGGAGCTTCGCAGAGAATCGTTTTTCGTGCCGATGGCATGGCGCGTGCCGCAACTTCGCTGTTGTTCGGTCAGCTGAGAGTTTGTATTCCGACTGCACAACCCGCGGATAATGCGCGCGATCTGGCGATAGCCACCGGTAGCCGGATGGGCGTCAAGAAAAAAAATGCAGCGGGTGCCTGTGGCGCACCAACCAATGCGGAGAGTTGATATGAGGAAGGGCCCAGTGAAAAAATTCCGTTCAATCAGTAAAGGCACCAGCCTGATTGAAGTCATGGTTTCCGTTCTGATTCTCTCGATCGGCTTGCTTGGCATTGCCGCAATGCAGGCAACTGCCCTGCGCAACACACAGAGTTCGGTTGAGCGCACGCAAGCCGTTATTCAAAGTTATTCGGTGATGGATGCCATGCGTGCGAATATCATTTCGGCACGAGCGAATGCCTACAACACCGGCGGCTGGATGTGCGCTGCTCCCGGCGGCACCGATTTGGTAAGCACCGACAAGGCGCGCTGGGCTGCAGCTATGCAATCCACGATTGGTACCGGCGCTTGCGGACGCATTAGCTGCGCTTCCAATGTCTGCACCGTGGATGTGCGCTGGGATGATGCACGCGGTACTGCCGATGTCGCAGATCAGGCTAATTACACAATCACCACGGTGGGTCGTCTATGAAACCTTACTTGCCGAAGAGTGAACAGGGCTTCAGCCTGATTGAATTGATGATTGCGATAGGCTTGGGCATTCTCGTTGTTGGAGCCACACTGGCAATTTTCTCCACCAACAAAAATACCTACGTAGCCTCCGAGAACGTTGGTCGTATTCAGGAAAACGCACGTGCTGCATTCGAAATCATGGGCCGTGAATTGCGTGAAGCGGGCGGCAATCCATGCTCGAACAGTGCCAATCCCGAGCTTCAGATACC
>ERZ795061.1473-NODE-1473-length-22809-cov-9.189110_pt1 | contig 22809 bp, 21 predicted proteins | sample MGYA00375145_ERZ795061 | MGnify/ENA primary metagenome ERZ795061 (study PRJEB30190, sample SAMN05720144) | anaerobic digester metagenome | isolation source: active sludge of municipal wastewater-treating anaerobic digesters | place: USA | collected 2014-12-22 ... | reverse complement strand
AAAAGGCGTGGATGGATCGCATGATCAAGGAAGGTAAGATCGCGATTCCTCCCGGCGGAACCTTGGAAAAAGGCTCACTGTATTCAATGTTTGTCCGCATGCTTCTGCACAACGCCATGGAAGAGCAAAAGCGGCAGGAAGCGTTGGAGATGGACGACGAGGACGACGACGAATAGCTCAGAATACTGAAAACGGGTCAAGCAGCGTATCCGAATGGATGCATTTCGTATCAGTTTTGATACGAAATGCATCTCGGAACGAGTCTTCAGGAAGAGCGAGCAAGGCTCGCTGGTTCACACCAGGTCAGAGGGATTTGAAGGCGGCTTGAGCCGCATTGAGGGTGCGCTCAATGTCCCGCGGCGTATGAGCGACCGACATGAAGGCGGCTTCAAACTGTGATGGGGCCAGGTACACTCCCGCATCCAGCATGTGGTGAAAGAACTTCGCATAGACCTTCGTATCCGATTTTTTGGCGGTCGCCCAATCCACCACAGGTCCGGGAGTAAAGAACGCACACATCATGGAGGCGACCCGCGTTTGAGTAAGCGGAACTCCCGCTTTGCTCGCAATCTTTCCCAAGCCTTCGGACAGCGCCACCGATCGTTGTTCAAGTTGTTCGTAGGTGCCTGGTTTCTTCAACCGCTTCAGCGTTTCGATCCCCGCGGTGACCGCCAGCGGATTCCCTGACAACGTGCCTGCCTGATAGACCGGACCGGACGGGGCAATCATCTTCATGATGTCCTTTGCACCGCCGTACGCTCCCACCGGCAGTCCTCCGCCGATGATCTTGCCCAGGATCGTCAGATCCGGCTTGATGCCGTACAGCGTTTGCGCGCCGCCATATTGGACGCGGAATCCCGAGATCACTTCATCGAAAATCAGGAGCATTCCATGGGCATCGGTCAGCTTGCGCAGGCCTTCCAGGAATTCCGGTGAAGGAGGGACCACCCCCATATTTCCGGCAATCGGTTCGACGATCACGCAAGCCAGCTGCCGGTGATGTTTCTTGATCAGCTTCTCCGCCGTCACCAGGTCGTTGTACGGGGCGGTCAACGTGTGTTTGGTGAAGTCCTCCGGGACACCGGGACAGTCGGGGATACCCAAGGTGGTCAGGCCGGAACCGGCCTTGGCCAACAGGTAGTCGCTGTGGCCGTGGTAACAGCCTTCGAATTTCAGAATGCCGTCGCGTTTGGTATAGGCGCGGGCCACGCGGAGGGCGCTCATGACGGCTTCGGTTCCGGAACTGACGAGCCGCACCTGCTCCATGGAGGGCAGGGCCTCGCGAATCATCGTGGCCAGTTGGATTTCTAATTCGGTCGGCGCGCCATAACTGGTGCCGTTAGCGGCGGCCTGTTGAATGGCTTTTGTCACGGTGGCCGACGCATGGCCAAGAATCATGGGGCCCCATGAGAGCACATAGTCGAGGTAACTGTTTCCGTCGACATCATACAGGCGCGCGCCCTTCGCGCGGGCGATGAAACGGGGTTGTCCGCCTACTGAGCGAAAGGCGCGCACCGGACTGTTGACGCCCCCGGGAATGATCTGCTGTGCCTCTGCAAAGAGTTGTTCCGAACGTTGTGTTTTCATGGGCCTCTTTCATCGAGGGGTGAATGGGGGCGCCAACCTATCATGGGCAATTCAAAACGGTCAATTGAGGCGCCGCGTTTCCATGCGCGCCGGCGGATGATTCGATACAGCCTGGTATCTGAATCGATACATCAGTCGGAGTGCTGGATGGATTCAATCAGATTTTCTACAAAAAATCATGGTTTTTTGTGTAACGAATCGGTGGCGTAAGTCTTGCTGTACACCGGGTGTCAATGCGTAGGAGATTATGATGAAAGTAATCTGCTCCTGGTGTGAAAGTGAAGGGCGACCGGCTGTGGTGAGAGAAAAAGCCCCCCTGGCCGATGGACGCGAAACCCATGGAATCTGTTCCAGCCATCTTCAGCAAATGGGGATCGAGCGGGACCCGCTGGTTCCCTGTTACGAGGAGGGATCGCCGCCGCGGTATGAGCCGGTGGTGGCTCGCAGAAGATCTGAGATGACTCCTGCATGGTTGTGAGTGAGGGGCATGGAGCCTTGCCCGTCAGAAGAGACAAAAAATGTCATTCGTCGCCATAATGCCACGCGGTTGACGGTCGGAATGTCCGGATCCCGCCGATCTAGCGCTTCTAACCCTCTGAAAAATTAGTGAACCAGTCGTCGGTGCCTCCTGGTGCGGGTTTTGCGCCTGCTGGGTAGTGCGTCGAACTGCAACGAATGGAGTGACCCAGTGAGAGTGTTGTGTGCCTGGTGTGTGCGAGACGGGAAGCCGGCGTTTCTCCGAGAAAAGTTGCCGCTCGACGATCTCAGTGAGACGCATGGGCTGTGTGCGGATCACTTTACCTCGCTGAGCGCGAGCGTGCACCAAGTCGTGACGCCGAAAGTCTGGCTGCTGTCACGCCTGAACGACCTGTCCTGGGGACTGACCCGATGGATGCAGCGACAGGTGGGACGATTGCTCTTCCTCTCGTAGTCATCGGGACGTGACAGTACGCCGGCTGGGCGGAATCAGCCGGGCGGCAGACCTACCCGAGTTTCCCTCGCAACAACGCTAGTCCCTGTTCAATCAACTGTGAGTCCGGCACCTTGCCGCCAGGGGTCAATTTGTCGATCAAGCCAGGCAGCAAACTCGCCAACTGACCGCAGGCGGCCTCCGTACTGAGACCCGCTTGCGCCGCCAATTGCTTGAGAAGGTCGCCCCCCAAGCCCTGTTGAATCTGCTCCGGGGAGATCGGCAGGTTCTTGCCCGTGCCGACCCAGGAATTCACGATGTCGCTCAGGCCATTTTTCTGAAACGCTTGAATTAGCCCGCTGAGCCCGCCCACATGGCTGTTCTGCCCTAGCAGGCCCACCAGAGCTTGCATCAATGGATTGTTCCCCTCCGTCTGCCCCAACATGCCTGCTGCCGCTTGGCCGAGTTGATCGAACAGTCCCATTGGCACCTCCTTACATAAACCGGAATCGTCGCGGCTAACGGCCGCTGGTTTTCGATCCCTTTGATCCAGTGGATTTTGCCGCCTTCCGCTCCATCGCTAAGGGCGGAGCGAACCAATTATGGCGCGTACGTTTATGCCGTTCCTGGACGGCCAGTACGGCATGGAACGGGAGGCCGTTTCCAGTCGCGTCGTCCGATTCTTTGAGACTCCAGGCCTCACCAGCTTCGCTCAGAATTTCGACGAAGGTTTCAAAGTCGTCCTCCTCGTCGGGTTTCGTCAGCACCTGGTCGGCATCCGTGACGACGACGAGGTAGCCTTTGGCCGGCATCCAGTCGAGGTCGGCAAGACATTCTTCCAGGGCATCCCAGTTGTGGCCAAAGTAGTCGGGAAACGAGAAGACCCGGCTGAATTCGTCCAGAAGCCCGGCTTTGGTTTTACATTTTTTCCCGGAGACGGTTTTAGTCACAAAGTGGGCGGGGACTGACAACAGTTTATCCAGCGCCTCCCCCTCGGCATGCACGAGGAGATGGGCCCAGGGTTTCTTGATCGATTGAAGCGCGGTGATCGACATGGATCCTCAATTCATCGGAACAAATGAACGATAGTGATCAGCCGTGTAATAGGCTTTGCCGCTGGCCTGATTGATGACGATCCGTTCGGCCCCGCGGTTTTTCCCCGGCACCTTCGGATGCACATCATATTCGCGATAACGGCCTCGCGGGAGTACGCGTTCACGATTCTGAAAATTGCGGCCCCCGACGTAACCCGGGAGTGGTTCTCCATGCCGCGCTTCAATCGCTTTGAGGGTTTCACGTGCAACCGGAGGAATGGTGTCGCGTACCCCACCTTGCTTGGTGACTGGACCGGCGCGCACGGAGCTGTCGTCCGCAGGCGGCGTTTGGTGCGGTGTTGGAGTGAGATGCGGAGCAGGGGTGTCGAGTTGTGCAGGGCCTGGCTCAGCCGTGAAGGCGACGCCCAGGTGCAAGAGCAACGTCGCGCAGACCCAAAGAACAAGTTGTGTGACGCGCCGGACAGACATGGTGATTCACTACTCGTGACAGCAACAGGAACGACCCTAACACGTCACATAGGAGCGGTCAACGTGGCCAATGCCCGGCAGAGGATCACACGCGGTCGTGTTGCAGCTCCGCGACGTGCATTCGCGTAAACAATTCCCAATCGAACGGCTTGGGCGACACAGCGTGAAGCGGAATCGTTTCGATCCGGCTGGAATCATGATAGGCCACCATGCAGCCGACGATGGTGTCCGGCTGTTCAACGAGCCGGCGGACCGTTTCGTAGGCGAGATGTTGGGCGATCATTTTGTCTTCCGGGGTCGGGGGCGCGCCTCTGAGCGTATGCCCGAGAATCGTGGCCTTCGTGGCCGATGCCAGCGAGTAGGGGCCTGTCGTCCCCCGACGCTGCGGCCAGGTGGCAATCGTTTGCGCGACATAATCGACCAGCCCGTGGACGCCACCTTCCCGGTGATGCCGGTGAGGCGTCCGCTCCGCCACGACGAAGATATGGCTTTTGTTCGGCACGCCCAACGTGCGTTGCAATGTGCCTAGAACAATGTCTTCGATATAGGTATCGGGGTCGGGATGCTCATTGACCAGGATCCCTTCCGCCCTGGCTTGGTAGGCGCAAGCCAAGGCCAGGTGGCCGGATCCGGCGCCCATGACTTCGACGAAAAAGATACTGCCCATTGCTGCGCTGGTCGCTTTCAGTGATTCAATGGATTGGTTCGCGAGGGCGATCGCGGAATGAAATCCCAGCGAGGTGGTGCCGGCGATGTTGTTGTCGATGGTGCCCGGAATGCCGACCACTTGCACCCCATAGGTCTCATGGATCGCCCGCGCGCCGCGCAAGCTGCCGTCTCCTCCTAAGACCACGAGCGCCGAGTCTTCGAGATAGGGCGCCAGGGAACGCATCGCCGCGCGCTGTACCTGCTCGTCCTTGAAATCTTCAAACCGGCTGCTGCCGATGGGGCTGCTGGCATGACTGCTCATGCCGCGCGTATCTTCTTCGGTGACGGTATCGATCCAATTGTTGGCCAAGCCAAGGAACCCATGCCGGACGAAAAACACCTCCAGGCCGAAGCGATTGCCGGTGACGCGCAACTCTTTCAAGGCTGCCCCTCCGCCGCCGAAATCTCCGCCCGATACCAAAGCGATCAGTCGCTTGATGCGCCCGGGCTTGAGCGTCACGCGCTGACTGCGTTCGCGTTCCACCGTGACCCAGGCCTCCCGTGCCACCCGGTCGCTTTCGATGAGCCCCACGGCGGTGGAGTAGCCGGAGAGTTTGCCGTTCTCCAACGTCAGGAGCACGACGTTGTCCTGCCCTTCCTTGTATTCGCCGAATTCCGAAAAGGCTTCGCGGAAGGGGCGCGGGTCGAGATAGATACGCAGCGCGCGCAGGGTCGAGCTGTGGGTATAGAGACACAACACTTCGCCGGGATGGGCTCGGCCCAGTCGGTGCAGCCCGTCGATGACATCGACATAAAGATCGAAAAATGAATGCCCTCCGGGATAGCTGTAAAACGGGTGCTTAATGAGCCGTTTGGCGGTTTTGGCATCGACACCGAAAGCCTGGGCCGCCGCGTCGAGCTCTGCTTGTTTCTCCATGCCAGTGACCCAGCCGAAATCCTGCGACTCCAACGTCGGTTCGACGTGGGGATGCACCGCATCGGCACCCTCGGAAAGCAAGGCCTTCGCGATGCGCCGGCAGAGTTGCTCGGTGTTCGGACTGTGACTGATGAGGTGCAGAAACGTGCGCGGATCGAGATAGTTGCGCAAGTGCAGATATCCCAATTGCTGGCCGACCACCCCGACCATGCGAGCCAGCGCGGCGCCGACGGCTTCCGCTCGTGGCACGCCGCGTTCGGTATCCAACACATTGGCCAGCCGCCGGCCTACACGATGGGTCTTGCTCTCGACTTCGGAAACGCCGTGCCGCATAGTGAGAAACAATGTCCGGTCACCGAGGTCACGAGGAAGCAACCAGAAACGATCATCACCGAGATCCAGTACGATCCGACCCTCGGCGAGCTGCGGAGTCAATTGCGTCCGTGGCACGATAGCGACCGGACGGCGATGCGCAGGTTTTTGGGTCGCGCCGATCGGTGCCCGATACAAGGGCGCAAGTTCCCCGCGGGCGAGCAGCAGGTTCCATGCGGAAAAAAACACCAGGGGATCATTTCCGCAGGCCTTCGTGAGCAGTTCCTGACGGGCGGCGCGATAGGCCTCGGCGCTGGGCAGCCCCTTCTGTGCCTGCTGAATGAACGCTCTCATCCCGTCGGCCGCCGCCTGCGCGTGCGACACCCGGTCGGACGAAGGCGGGGGCGGAGGGGGTAACACGTACCTGCCGCTCGAGGAACGCTGTGCGAGGGCTTCTCCATAGGCCAGCAAGCCCTCCATCGTGACAAAGTCCAACTGCTCGGTTGACTGCTTGTCCGATGCGCTCATGAATCGCCTCGTGGTGTGTGGATTCGTCAGAATGTGTTCATGTGTCCGGGCGCCAGCATCTCCGAACGCATGCAGATGTTCTTTTGCGGCATGCGGACGGGTTTGTTAGAATGACCCGTTGTCGACCGCATCAGGGATGCGTCGAGCCTCACCGCGTACGTACAAGATGGTGTGCCGGGCCGATCTTGTCAAGACAGAAGACCAGCAGCATGCGAAAAGCGAAAATTGTCTGCACCATCGGTCCCGCGAGCGATGGCGCGAGTGTGCTTGACCAACTCATCCAGAGCGGCATGAATGCGGCGAGACTGAACTTTTCTCACGGCACCCATGCGTCCCATGGTCAGGCAATCAAAGTCATTCGCGAGGCCGCTGACCGCCAGGGTGTGGCAGTGGCGATCATTCAAGACTTGCAGGGGCCGCGCATTCGCGTCGGCGAGATCGACGGAACAGTGGAACTCCGCGCCGGTCAACACGTGCGATTACGGACGATGAGCCTGCGATCCGGTGGACAGCTCGGCGCCAGGACCGTCCTGCCCGCCGATAGGGTACAAGAAATTCCCGTGACCTACCAGGCACTGACGAGAGACATACGGCCCGGGGCTAAAATACTGATTGATGACGGCTTAGTGGAATTGACCGCCGACCGTATCGTGGATGGCACGGTGGAATGCACGGTGGTGGCCGGCGGGCGTGTCACATCCCATAAGGGCATGAACCTACCTGGCACGGTCGTCAGCGCGCCGACCTTGACGGACAAGGACCGTGAGGATGTGCGATTCGGCGTGGCGCAGGGGGTCGATTATATCGCGCTGTCGTTCGTGCGCGGAGCGGAAGATGTGCTCGCCGCCAAGCAATTGATCGCCGACTGTGGCGGAGATGTACCGGTCATCGCCAAAATTGAACGACAGGAAGCGGTCACGGATTTAGAGGCCATTCTCGGGCAGGCGGACGGGGTGATGGTGGCGCGCGGAGATTTGGGCGTGGAGCTGGGGCCGGAAGCGGTGCCCGTCTTGCAGAAGCGCATTATTGCGACTGCGAATCGCCATCGGCGCCTGGTCATCACCGCCACCCAGATGTTGGAGTCGATGACGCAACACCTACGGCCGACCAGGGCGGAAGCATCTGACGTGGCGAATGCGGTCTTCGATGGCACCGACGCGGTGATGTTATCGGCCGAAACGGCCGTCGGCCACTATCCGGTGGAGGTGGTGCAGGTGATGGATCGGATCGTGCGGGCGGCGGAAGTGGAAACCGGGCCGGGCTTTGTGCGGAGGGCCTCGCCGGACAACCGGCGTCTGATGTTTGAAGAAGCGATCTGTTTGTCGGCATCCTCGGCGGCGGCCGCGACCGGTGCCCATGCCATTGTCGCCTTCAGCGAGCGGGGAACCACGGCGCGCCTGGTCTCGAAGCAACGTCCCGCTGCGCCGATCATCGGGTTTACTCCGTTTGAGCCGATCCGTCGGCGGATGGCTCTCTATTGGGGTGTCATGCCGCATACCATGCCGCAGATTCCGGCGACCGATGAGCGCGTCAGCGAGGCAGAGCGACGGCTGAAGGCGGAAGGTCTCGCCACGACAGGACAACGCATCGTGATCCTCTCCGGGACCAGAATCGGGCAGCCGGGCGGGACGAATCTCATGAAGCTGCACGAGGTCAGTTAGCGGTATGATATGTCTGCGTGCGGCACTTATCGGTGTCCTGGCGGGAGTCGTCGGGCTGACGGCCTGGGGTACCCCAGGGCTTGCGCAAACCAATGCGGTCTCGCATTCACCGGCCAAGGTGGTGGAGAAGTATTTTGCCCTCGACAACAAAGGCGTCCGGCTCGATGCGAGTTCATTTGAGTCGGTGGCCGGGTATGTCGACTGGAAGGAAGAGCCCGCCTGGGGGAAGGTTATCGTCATTACCGGCTTCACGGTACCGGACGATTTTCGCCAATGGGAGATTGTGAATCGGTTGGAGGTGGTAGTGCCCGTGGAATTTCGTGTGTTGGGCGTCATGTACCTGGATACCGCCGGGTTCGTGCCGGAGCCCGGCACGGAGCAGGCGCGTGTCCGGCTCAAGGCGATGAACGGGCGGTGGAAAATCATCGAGCCGATCCTGCCGCCGCACGTCGGGCAGAAACGCATGCTGAATGTGGTGCGACAGGCCATGCTGGACGAAAAAGACGGACCGCGGCAGGCGTCGCTGGCGGCCTTACAGGCAGAATTGCGAAAGGCAAAAGAATGACCAAAAAGTCTGAGATCGATTTGCTTATCTTTGACCTGGACGGCACGCTTATCGAATCCAAGTGGGATATCGCCGACAGCGTCAATTTGACGTTGCGCGATCTGGGTGTGCCGGAGCGGTCGCAGGAGGAAATTTTCGGATTCGTCGGCGACGGCGTGAAGAAATTACTGCGGCTGGCGGTCGGGGAGGGCAATCAGGATCTGTTCGACCAGGCGTTGCGCGTCTTTCGCGGTCATTACCTTGAACATTGCCTGGATCGCACGTCGTTTTATCCGGGAATCGACCAGGTCCTCGCGCATTATGCCGCCAAGCCCAAGGCCGTGGCCACCAACAAAGCGATCGAATATACCAATGTGATTCTCAAAGGACTCGGTCATCACCACTTTGCGTATGTGGTGGGCGGCGACAACGGGTTCGGCCTGAAACCGGAGCCGGGCATGTTGGTGCATGTGATGGAACAACTCGGCGTGCAGAAAGATCGCACGGTGCTTATCGGCGACAGTACCAATGATATCAACGGCGGACACAATGCGGGCATTCGGGTCTGTGCAGTGGGATATGGCATGGGGAATCGTCAGAAGATGGCGGCGTGCCAGCCGGATTGGTTTATTGAACGACCGGAGGAACTGATGGAGCTCTTTATATGATCAGCATCACACGAGTGCGCACAATAGGGTTGGTGATCCTCTCCGGCATGCTCGCGGCGACGGTTCCCGGGTATGCGGAGTCTCCGAGCCTGGCCGACCGGGTCATCGAGCACAAACTGGCCAACGGGATGACGGTGTTGATGGTCGAACGGCATCAGGCGCCGATCGTCAGCATCAACATGACCTTCGGGGTCGGCGGCGTCAATGAGCAGGTCGGACTGACCGGCTTGGCCCACCTCTACGAACATATGGCGTTTAAAGGTACGCGGACCGTGGGCACGCGAGATTACGCGCGGGAACAGGCCGTGCTGGATGAACTCACCCTGGTCGGGAACGAGCTGGACCACCGCGAGCGCGACGAAGCCGCTCGCGCACAGATGGAAGGCAAGCCGCATGTTGCGTCGCAGGAGGTGCAACAGCTGCAACGGCGGTTCAAGGAGTTACAGGACAAGGCGGGCGAGTTCGTGGTGGGCAATGAAATGGCGCTGCTCTATCAACGCCATGGTGGAGTCGGCCTCAACGCCTCGACCGGCAAGGACATCACCCGCTATGTGATCAGCCTGCCTGCCAACCGCCTGCCCTTGTGGGCGGCGCTGGAGTCCGACCGCATGGCGCATCCCGTGTTGCGCGAGTTCTATAAAGAACGAGGCGTGGTCATGGAGGAGCGGCGCCTCCGGACGGACGACAGTCCCAATGGCTTGCTCTATGAAACCTTTACCTCCACGGCCTTCCAGGCGCATCAGTATGGGGTGCCCACGATCGGCTGGGGCTCGGATATTCTGGCCCTCACGCCGGCTGCGACGGAAGCGTTCTTCAAGACCTACTACGGCCCGAACAACGCGACCGTCGCGATTGTCGGCGATATCCAACCGAAAGAAGTCATTGCGCTGATCGAGCAGACCTTCGGCAAGATTCCGGCCGCGCCTCCTATTCCGGCCTTGGTGACCGAAGAGCCGCCGCAGCGCGGGGAGCGCCGGGTCGAAATCGAATTTGATGCGGAGCCGGCGCTGGCGATCGGCTACCACAAGCCCACCATCGGCCATCCGGACGATTTTGTGTTCGACGTGATCGACGAAGTGCTGACCGAAGGCGTGACCTCGCGTTTGTACAGCACGCTGGTGCGGGATAAGCGGCTTGCCGCGTCCGTCTTGTCGGATACCAACTACCCGGGCGTTCGTGCGCCGAATTTGTTCGTCATTGCGGCGACTCCGTTGGCGCCCCATACGACGGCGGAAGTGGAATCGGCGATTTATGAGGAACTCGAACGGTTGAAGACGGAGCCGATTTCGGCAAAGGAGTTCGAGCGGGTCCTCAATGGACTGGATGCGGATCTTGTGCGATCGCTGCGCTCCAACAGCGGCCTGGCCTCACAGCTGGCGTTTTATCAAACCGTGGCCGGCAGCTGGCGGTATGTTGTGAACGCGCGCGCCCGGATTGCCGCGGTGACGCCGGCTGATGTGCAGCGGGTGGCCTCCCAATATTTGACCAAGCCGAACCGGACGGTGGGGGTCTTGGTGAAAAAGGCGCCGGACAAAAAGCTGGCGGCCGTTGGGGAGGTGGCTCGATGAGGCGCGTCGTTCGTGAAGCGTATCTCGTGAAGCGTGAAGCGGAGAGAGGAATCGTCATGAGGAAAGCGATGGGACGGATGTCGTATGTTGCCATGGTGCTCATGCTCATGTTGCAAGCGACGGTGGGATTGGCGGCGGACCTGGCGTTGGATAATCCTCGTGCCATGCGATTTCCGACGGTGGAATTCAATCCGCCGGATGCGGAGCGGCTCGTGCTGGACAACGGCATGGTGGTCTACTTACTTGAAGATCATGAGCTGCCTCTCGTCACGATCAACGCCACGCTCAAGACCGGCAGTTGGCTGGATCCGGCGGACAAGGTCGGCCTCGCGGGGATGACCGGCGCAGCGATGCGCACCGGTGGATCGGCCACCATGTCGCCGGACGAGGTCGATGAAGAGCTGGAACAGCTGGCGGCCACCATCTCCATCGGGTTCGGAAAGGAGTCCGGATCAGCCTCGCTCGATGTGTTGAAGAAAGACCTGAAGCGCGGGCTCCAGATCTTTGCCGACCTGTTGCGGAGGCCGGCATTTGAGCAGAGCCGGATCGAGTTGGCGAAATTGCAGGCGTTGGAAGGCATCCGTCGCCGGCAGGATAGTCCTGGTTCCATCGTGGGCCGGGAGTTCGCGAAGTTGCTCTATGGGCAGACTCATCCGAGTGCCCGCGAAACGTCGGTGCGATCGATCGAATCGATCACCCGCGAAGACCTGGTGGCGTTTCATCAGCAGACCGTGCATCCCAACGGCATCATTCTCGGCGTGACCGGCGATTTCGACAGGGCCGGCATGATGGCGCTGTTGCGCGAAGCGTTCGGAGATTGGGCTAAGGGCGCCGTGCCTGCCGTCACGATCCCGGCTGTCACGGAGTCCGACTTCAAGACGGGTGTCGTACGATTCGTGAACAAGGATACGTCGCAAACTCACTTGCGAGTCGGGCACCTGACCGTCAAGGAAACCCATCCCGATTACGTCGCGGTGGCGATTGCCAACGACATTCTGGGAGGGAGTTCCTTCCGTAGCCGCCTGTTCAATGATGTGCGCACCAAGCGCGGGCTGGCCTATTCCGTCGGCAGCGGCCTGCGGGCCAGTGTGTATGACGAAGGCGTGTGGCTGATGCGCGCGGAGACCAAACTCTCATCCACACAGGAAGTCGTGAATCGCTTCGTGGCGAACATGGAGCGGATGCGCAATGAGCCGGTGACGGATGCTGAACTGGAAGAAGCCAAGGAAGCCTACGTGAATTCGTTCGTCTTCTCGTTCACCAGCGCGTCCAGTATCGTCGCGCGTCTGATGGATTTGGAATATGACGGTTTACCAAAAGACTGGCTGCAGCAGATCCGGGACAAGGTGGTCAAGCTGACGAAGGACGATATTCAACGGGCCGCAAAGACGCATTTTAACCCCGACCGGTTGCGGATTCTTGCAGTGGGCTCCGGCGACGCCTTATCAAAAGTGCTGGCAAGTTTTGGCGAGGTGAAGGAGATTATGCTGGCGCCGGAGAGTTGAGGGGGAGGGCGGCAGATCGAGTGGCTCTTTGCTCGCGCAACGCGCGGCCTCGGAAGGCCCTCTTTGGATGTGCGCAGTGGGACGCCGCTCCGACCTGTCGAGCCCCAGGAACAATGACCCGGGAAAAAGTAGTTGAGACGATTCGTGTAGTGACGGCCCCCGCGGGCATGCGCCTAATCGATATGAACCTGGAACAGAACTGACTATGCCTCTTGAAGATGAACTGAGCGATATTCTGAAGAAGGCTCGCAATGGACAGCAGCGATCGGTCGCCGATGTGGCGCGCGCAGGTGGTCTACCGGAGGCCGAACTGAGTGAGCTGGAACGCGGCCAGCCTCCTCGGAATCGAGAACAGGTGCAAGCCATGGCCCGCGCATTGGGGCTGAGAGCAGACCAGCTGGCGCAGGTTGCGGAAGGATGGACCCCCGAGGCACTCCCACCGGCTATTCCGCAGGTTGAAACGATTCTGGGTTCCATCGGCGGCTACGAGGTCAAGGGCTACATCGTGCACGATCGCGGAGAAGCGGTGATCGTCGATACCGCGTACAACGCCAACGCCATGTTGGAGACGCTCGCCAAGCGGAAGTTGCGTCTTCGAGCGATTTGCCTGACGCATGGGCATTCCGATCATGCCGATGGAATTGATGTCCTCCTGAAGGCTCATCCGGTACCCGTCTATCTCGGCCCTGACGATGTCGACCTCCTGAGCTGGCGTCCTTCGCAGGACGTGCTGCATGTGCCGAAAAAAGACGGCACGCTGCAGGTCGGCGGGCTGCGCCTGCGGTTCATGCCGACGCCAGGCCACACTCCCGGCGGAGTCTGTTATCGCCTCGAAGAGGCAGGGGAGCCCATGTGTTTTGTGGGCGATACTCTGTTTGCCGGCTCGATCGGCCGTTCGAATCCAGCCGGACTGTATCAGGCGCATCTTGATTCGGTCCGCTACCGCGTGTTGGCCCTTTCTTCGAATACGCGGCTGTTTCCCGGCCATGGACCGGCCACGACGGTTCACGAAGAGCGGCTCCATAATCCGTTCGCGACCTAACGCCAGAGGCCTGTGATGAACCGGGACGAGTCGGATCACAACCGGTCTTCGGGGGAACTGACGGCCTCTTCGTTTGAAGAGGCCGAAGAGGACGAATGGGTCCATGAAGAGCGTCCGCCCTTCTCCGCCTTCGTGCTTCCTCTCATGTTGTTTGCGCTCACCCTGTTTACCGTGTTGTGGGCCGGCGCATATCAAACGAACACCAATCCCCTGGTAGGTCCGTGGAACTTCCTTGTCGACGATCCCGGCTCGTTATGGAAGGGGATTCCCTTTGCCGCGACGCTGTTGGGCATCCTCGTCACCCATGAACTGGGCCACTATGTATTATCGCGTCTGCATGGCGTGCCGACCTCCCTGCCGTTGTTCGTTCCCGGCCTGCCGCATTTCGTGGGCACGTTCGGGGCGATTATTCGCATGCGCGCGCCCCTGACGGATCGTCGGGCGTTGTTCGATATCGGCGTCGCCGGTCCGATTGCCGGGTTTGTTGTGGCGGTGATCGCCCTGGTGATCGGGCTTCGGCTGTCGACGGTCGTGCCGATTCAAGGCAACTACGGCATGCATCTCGGCGAACCCTTGTTGCTTCAATTTGCATCCTGGGTCGTGATCGGCCCCTTGGGACCGACCGCGGATGTGATCCTGCATCCGGTCGGATTTGCCGCCTGGTTCGGCCTCTTCATTACCTCGCTCAATTTGTTGCCGATCGGCCAACTCGATGGCGGGCACGTCGCCTACGCGTTATTGGGAGAGCGGCAGCGCAGTGTCGCGGTCGCCCTGGTTCCCATCCTCATGGTGTTCGGGTGGCTGGGGTGGAAAGGGTGGTTCTTGTGGGTGGGGTTGGCCGGCTTGATGGGCTTGGCTCACCCGCCGGTGCGTAATCCCGGTCGCGAATTGGGAGCCACCCGTGTGCTGATCGGATGGATCGCCCTGCTCATTTTTGCCGTGACCTTCTCCTGGGAACCGTTCGTTTTGCGCTGAGTGATGCACTGTCCAAAATGTGGATGGGAACAGGACGACGGGAAAGCAGACTGTGCCCGTTGCGGCATCATCTTCGCCAAGATGCAGCGGGCGCCACGTCCGGCTGTGACGCCGAGTCAGCCGATTTACGAATCACCTGGATCGGATTTCATGAAGGATTGGCTCCTCGTCACGGAGGAGGTGGTCAATCCATTCTATTTCGCCGGACGCGTGCTCGTATTCCTGTTACTGGTGTGGTGGGGCTGGCGATTCATCACGACCCCGCTTGAGACCAATTATACGGGCGAGTCCTTCCTGCACCTGATCAATCTGCCGTTTCATGAAGCCGGGCACCTGATCTTCATGCCCTTCGGGCGATTCATGACGATCCTCGGCGGCAGTCTCGGACAAATCCTCATGCCGGTGATCTGTCTCGGCACCTTTCTCATCAAGACGCGTGATCCGTTCGGTGGCTCGGTGGCCCTTTGGTGGACGGCGGAAAACTTCATGGACGTCGCGCCCTATATCAACGATGCCCGTGCGATGGATCTGATTCTGCTCGGCGGGTTTACCGGCAAAGAGGTGGATGCGCACGACTGGAACAATCTCCTCACGATGTTGGGGTGGCTGCAGTATGACCATCGTTTGGCAGCATTGGCCTATGGCATCGGTACAGTCCTGATGTTGGTGTCGTTGGTGTGGGGCGCGGTGCTGCTTCGGCGGCAATATCGTCGGTTGGACTGGTAGGCGCATCGGATGCTCCGCCCCGTTCTTGAAAAGCTTTGACACATCGGGCACACTGCCGGGCATGTCTATGGTGTGGATGCTTTGCCGAATTTCTGCCTGTTGGTTTTTTCTGGGGGCCGGCTTCTCGTTGAGTCCACTCCATGCTGAAGAACGTGCCTCACGATTTACGTTGGTGCTGAACGGGGAAGCGGTGAACGACTCGGCGAGCGGGTTGGTCTGGGAACGCGAGCCGGATTACATTTTTGATGTGTGGGACCGTTCCATTGCGCGCTGTGCGACGAAAACCGTCGGTGGGACGCAGGGCTGGCGCGCGCCGAGCATCGACGAAATCAAGACTTTGGTCGATCTGGATCAGCAGGATCCCTCGCTGCCGGCGGGCCATCCGTTTCGCAACATCAAGTCCGGCATCTACTGGACGTCCACGCCCCATCCCAAAGACGAGATCGTCGCCTGGCAGCAAAGTTTCTTTTCCGGTCAGGCGGTGACTGATCAGAAATCCGGCACCAGGCGATTGTGGTGTGTGTTGGGACAGGGCGGCAGATAACGTCTCGCGCACTCGTAGTCAGTCTCTCCTGCGCTCTGCTTCGACACATTTTCCTACAGCTCAATGGCGAGTCAGCCGTGCTGCGCGGTTCCTGTGCGGCGGACACGTTGCGCAGCAACCAAGAAGGTGATACATCAAGAGGTGATACCGCGCTCGTTCCACTTGTACTTTGACAACTGCAAGAGCTGACGTGTCTCTTGATTATTCGGTGAGCATCGCGATGCTGCGTGTGAGCAGACGGTAGTGTCGTCATGACCACCCTCCTGACCGTTCTTCTCGCCTGTTACCTTCTCGGAGGACTGCTCCCTCTCTGTACATCGCGCCCGTCTCTTCAGAGTAGTCTGGCCCATAGTAGTGCCGTAGCAGGCAGCACGGCCGGAATTGCGCTGGGGCTTGGCGGACTCTTCGCAGCCCAACCACTGACAGTCTCCATTCCCTCGAACATTCCCTATCTCACGTTTGCGCTGCGCCTCGATCCGCTGGCGGCGTTCTTCGTCCTGACCATTTCACTGGTCGGGCTGGCCGCCTCGATCTATGCGTATGGTTATGTGCGCGAGTTCACTGGTCACGTATCGGTCGGCCTGCTTGGTTCCCTCCTCAACGGGTTTTTGCTCTCCATGACCCTGGTGGTCATGGCCGACAACGGATTCTTCTTCCTGATCGTCTGGGAAGTGATGTCCCTGATCTCGTACGTCCTGGTGGTGACGGAGCATGAACGGCCCGGCGTCCGTGAAGCCGGATTGTTCTATCTCATCATGACCCATGCGGGGACGGCCTTCATCATTCTGACATTTCTGCTCTTTGCTCAAGAAACCGGATCCTTCTCTTTTGAAGCGTTTCGGCATCCAGACCAGCGGTTGCCGGAAGGCTTGCGATCGATCGCCTTTTTCACGGCGTTGATCGGATTCGGCGCGAAGGCCGGCCTTGTGCCGCTGCATGTGTGGCTGCCCTACGCGCATCCGGCGGCGCCGTCCCACATCTCCGCCTTGATGTCGGGCGTGATGATCAAGACCGCGATCTATGGATTGATCCGGGTGTACTTTGATTTTTTTGAGGGACAGTTTCTCTGGTGGTGGGGCTTTACGGTGTTGAGCGTCGGGGCATTCTCCGCCCTTCTGGGCGTCATGTACGCGCTCATGGAACACGACTTGAAGAGCCTGCTCGCATTTTCGAGTGTGGAAAACGTCGGGATTATTCTGTTGGGGATCGGCGCAGGGATGATATTTCACACCTATGGCCTGGACGAACTGGCCGCGCTGGGATTGCTGGCCGGACTCTACCACACCATCAATCACGCGGCATTCAAAGCGCTGCTCTTCCTCGGAGCCGGGTCGCTGCTGTTCGCGACGCACACGAGAAACATCGAGCAGTATGGGGGCCTGCTCCGGCGCATGCCATGGACCGGGCTCTGTTTCCTGATCGGGGCCGTGTCGATTGCGGCGCTTCCGCCCACCAGTGGCTTCGTCAGCGAATGGCTGATCTTCCAGAGCCTGTTTCTCAGCGTGCAATTGCCGACGTTATTTCTGAAGCTCATGTTGCCGATTGTCGCCGCGATTCTCGCGCTGACCGGCGCGCTGGCGGTGGCCTGTTTTGCAAAAGCCTTCGGCCTCTCGTTTCTGGCACAGCCGCGCAGCCCTCAGGCCCGGCATGCAGTCGAAGTGCCGGTCTCGATGCGAATCGGGATGGGCTTCCTGGCGGCGAGCTGCGCGTTGTTGGGCTTGGCGCCTATGCTGGTCGTTCCCCTGTTGGATCGGGTAACCGCTCCGTTCACGGGAGTGACGATCAGCGACAAAGTGTTGGCGTTCGACGGCTGGGTTGTGGCTCCGGTGACGGTGGAGTTCTCCAGTATTTCGATGCCGGTTCTGGCGGCGTTGCTGGTCGGTGCGGGAGGGCTGGGACTGGCGATTGCCCGACTGCTCGGGAAGGGGGCGCCGGCGCGTTACTCCAGAACATGGGGATGTGGCCTTCCGCTCACGCCGCGGATGGAATATACCGCCACCGCCTTCGTGCAGCCGATCAAGCAGGTGTTCGAGACGATCTATCAGCCGACGGTGAAGCTGGAGCGAGAATTTCTGGAGCAGTCGAAGTATTTCATCCGGCATCAGCGATTCCACAGTCACATTGAACCGCTGTTTGAAAAATATGTGTACCAGCCGGTCGTCACCGGGCTGCTGGCCGCGGCGGAGCGTCTGCGCGTCATTCAGGCCGGCAGCCTCCATCTCTATCTGACCTATATTTTCCTGACGCTGGTGCTGTTGTTGCTCTGGGCGGGGTAGGCCCTGAGAGGACAGGAAGTTCACGGAGTCGGCCCGCGGCGAGGAGAGGGTAAGGAACGACGTGCAGGTGATGCTTCAGATCGGATTAGTCTTCATGCAGCTCATCCTGCTGCTCGCCCTTTCTCCGTTCATCGTCGGAGTGATTCGGAAGGTCAAAGCGCGACTTCAATGCCGCCGTGGTGCGAGTCTGGTGCAGCCCTATGCCGATTTGGCCAAGCTGTTCGGCAAACAACCGGTGATTTCCTCCACCACCTCGTGGATTTTTACCGCTGCTCCCTACATTGTGTTTGCGTCGACGGTGGCGGCCGGGCTGTTGATGCCGGTGTTCATCTCTCACACGCCGCTCAACTTTGCCGGCAACATCATCGCGCTGGTGTATCTGCTGGCCTTGGGAACGTTTTTTCTGATTTTGGCCGGACTGGACGCCGGATCGGCGTTTGGCGGAATGGGGAGTAGTCGAGAGGCTATTGTGGCGACGCTGGCCGAACCGGCGATGATTTTGTCGATTCTGGCCATTGCCTTGACGGCCGGGTCGACCAACCTGAGCACGATCGTGCACCAGTCAGCGTTGCTGGAAGGCATGGTGTTGGCGCCGCCCGCCCACCTCATGGCGCTGGCCGCCATGTTTATCGTGACATTGGCGGAGACCGGGCGTGTGCCGGTGGACAATCCCGCGACGCATCTGGAGCTGACGATGATCCATGAAGCCATGTTGCTCGAATACTCCGGCCGGTACCTGGCGTTGATGGAATGGGCGGCGGGCATCAAACTATTGGTGTTTCTGACCTTGCTCGTCAACGTGTTCGCGCCTTGGGGCATCGCGACGAGTGCGACGCCATCGGCCTTGGCGACTGGCGTGGCCGTCTATGTGATGAAGGTGGCCGGCTTGGCGGTCATTATCGGGGTGATTGAATCGATGTTCGCCAAGTTGCGGTTGTTTCGCGTGCCGGAACTGCTGGGATCCGCCTTTATCCTGGCGTTGCTGGCCTTGGTCTTCTTCTACACGTTGCGAGGGTAAAGGTGATGTCGGAATCAACCCAGCTCGGGTCGCAGCTCGTCGATCTCTGTTCGGTGTTGCTGCTGTTGAGTTGCTTCGCGATTGTGGCGCAGCGGCGGCTCTCGGCTTGCGTCGATCTGTTTGCGTTGCAGTCGTTTTTTTTGGCGACCACCGCGGCGCTGGTCGCGTTCCTGACCGGGCATCGGCACATCTATCTGGCCGCGGCCCTGACTGTGGTCATCAAAGTGATTGTGTTGCCACGGATCCTTCGAAAGGTCATCGAACGACTGAATGTGTCACGAGAATTGGTCATGAACATCAACATTCCGGCCGGGTTGTTGATCTGCGGCGGCCTCGTGGTGGTGGCCTTTTTCATTACGCAACCCATTATCCCGCTGGGATATCTCCTGACACGGGATTCCCTGGCCCTCGCCCTGGCCATCATCTTGATCGGATTGTTCACGATGATCGCCCGGAAGAAAGCGGTCACACAAATGGTGGGGTTTCTGGTGATGGAGAACGGCGTCTTTCTGGGCACCACGGCAGCGGCCTATGGCATGCCGTTGATCGTCGAGTTAGGGGTGTTCTTCGATGTGCTCGTGGCAGGCCTGATCGCGGGGATTTACACCCATCGCCTGCAGGATGCGTTCGATAGCGTGGATACCAGCGAGTTGACGGTGCTGAAGGAATGAGCGCCTTGATGACGGAGCGCGTGCGTACAGGTGTGCTATGTGGCCGGTGATCGTCTTGTTGGCCGGGCCGGTTCTGGCCGGTCTGTTGAGTCTGGTGATCCAGCGTCCCCGGCTGTTGCACGCCGTTAATTTTACGACGATGCTGGCCTTGGCCCTCGCCGAGACTTTTCTGACCGGACAGGTGTTGGCGGAGGGATCGGTCACGACATTGGGCACGCTTGTCTATGTGGATGCGCTGTCCGACTTTATTCTCATCATTATCACCACCATCGGACTGTCCTGCTCGTTGTACATGTGGTCGTATATGGACGAGCAGGTCGCACGGGGGGTGATTGCGCCGAAGCACTTGGGAGTGTTCTTCTTCCTGTTTCACATGTTTCTGTTTGCCATGGTGGCCGCAACGATGGCGAATAGCCTGGGCGTGCAATGGGTAGCGGTGGAGGGGACGACGCTGGCGACAACCTTTCTGATCGCTTTTTTCCGGCGCCGGGAATCGCTGGAAGCCGGTTGGAAGTATTTGATTCTCTGTTCGGTGGGCATCGCCCTGGCGCTGTTCGGAGTCGTGCTGACCTACTATTCGTCGGTGCGGGTGCTTGGCGATGCCAGTTCGGCGTTGAATGTGACGGCGCTGATCGGGGTGGCGGATCGACTGGATCCTAACGTCCTGAAACTGGCGTTTCTCTTTATTCTCGTCGGGTACGGCACGAAGGTCGGCTTGGTGCCGATGCATACCTGGTTACCGGATGCCTACACGGAAGCGCCGGCACCGGTGGCGGCGATGTTGGCGGGGGTGTTAGAGACGGTGGCGGTCTATACCGTGCTGCGCAGCAAGGCGCTCGTCGATCAGGCGCTCCCGCCTCAGTTTACCGGTAACTTGCTCCTCACGTTCGGATTCGTGTCGTTCGTGGTGGCCTCGCTGTTCATCTTGCTCCAGCATAATTACAAGCGACTGTTTGCCTATTCCAGCATCGAGCACATGGGCCTGGCCATGGTCGGCTTTGGCGTGGGCGGGTTGGTCGGCACGTTCGGGGGGCTGTTCCATTTGCTCAATCATGCGTTGGCCAAGGCGCTGGCGTTTTTTGCCGCGGGCAATATTCACCGGCGGTACGACTCGCTGGAAATCGACCAGGTACGCGGTCTCGCCAGGTCGCAACCGATTACGGCCGTGGCGACCCTTGTGGCCGGGTTCGCGTTGGTCGGACTGCCTCCCTTTTCGCCGTTCGTGAGCGAGTTGTTGGTGGTGTCGGCGCTCTCCGCCCAGAATTTTGCATCCGATACGATGCATGTCGGTCGGTTCGTGGCGGTGACGGTCTCCGATGAAATGCGGAGCCTTGGCCTCGTCGGCGTGTTTTTATTCTTCGGCGTCGTCCTGTTCGGCGGCATGATGGCGCGCATCGGCGCGATGGTGTGGGGCGCTCCGCAGGACAAGATCACCCGGGGCGAAGCCTGGACTGTCGGCCATGTGCCGGTCTTGGCCATGATCGTGGCGCTGCTGGTCTTGAGCGTGATGATTCCCGAGTCGCTGCGGACATTGGTGACTAGGGCCGTCCACGTGATTGTGGTGAGGTAACGCCGATGCCGGATGCACTGACAGCAGTTGCGCAAGTACAGGGGGCTTTTTCACAGGCTGTCACACAGGTCGGCTCGGTGCATGGTGTGCCGATGCTGCGCCTGCGGACGCAGAACGTGCCGGCGGTCGCCCGCTATATCCATATAGATCCAACCCTGCGCGGCTCGCTCTCGCTGCTCTGGGCCGTCGATCATCGCTCTCGCGAAGCTCGCTACGAACTCTGTTATCTGTTCACGCTGGCGGAACGCAAAGACTGGCTGCTTCTGTCGGTCGATCTCGAAGAGGGGGAACGCGAGTTTGCGTCGATCACGCCAGTGGTGCATGCGGCCAAGTGGTATGAACGGGAGATCCGCGATCTCTTCGGCCTGATCCCTGTCGGCCATCCGGACATGCGGCGGCTGGTTCGTCATGAACATTGGCCGAAAGGATCGCATCCGCTGAAGAAAGATTGTGCCTATGACCAGGTGCTTGAGCGCGTGCAGGGGGAATACGCGTACAGGAAAATTCACGGCGATGGGGTATTTGAAATTCCTGTCGGGCCGATCCATGCAGGCATCATCGAAGCGGGCCATTTCCGGTTGTCGGTGGCGGGAGAACCGATCCTGCAGCTCGAAGTACGGCATTTCTGGAAGCATCGCGGAGTGGAAAAACTGTTCGAGCAACTGCGCCTGACGGAAGGTGTGCCGCTTGCGGAGCGTGTGTCGGGCGATACCTCGGTCGGCCATAGTTTGGCCTATTGTCAGGCGGTGGAGACGCTCCTGGGAATCACCGTGCCGCCTCGCGCGCGCTATCTGCGCAGCCTGTTTCTGGAGCTCGAGCGGTTGCACAATCACATCGGCGATGTCGGCGCGATCTGTAATGATACAGCCTATGCCCTGGCGCACGCGCATTGTGGCCGTTTGAAGGAACAGCTCATGCAGCTGAACGATCGCCTGACCGGCTCGCGCTTCTTGCGAACGGTGAATACGGTCGGGGGAGTGGCGGTGGATCTCTCCGGCGTGCAGCTGTCGCAAGTCGATGCGGAATTACACGCGCTAGAGCAGGAGTTTGTGGGGATCGAACAAATACTCTTCGCAAACGCCTCTCTGACCGAACGGTTGGAGAATACGGGAGTGTTGTCGGAACATACCGCGTGGGATCATGCCGTCATGGGTGTCGTGGGCCGCGCGTCCGGCATCGACCGGGATCTACGTCGAGACCGGCCGTTCGCCGCGTATCACGAGTGCCAACCGAAGGTGGCGGTATATCGGTACGGAGATGTCCGCGCCCGCATGCGGGTGCGGCTGGATGAAGTGCATGACTCGATCCGCCTGATCCATACGCTTCGCCGGCAGCTGCCGATGGGGCCGCTCGTCACAGCGCCAGCCGAGGCTCCCACGCCGGGGCAATGGGCGATCTCGGCGGTCGAAGGGTGGCGGGGTGAAATTGTGTATGTCGTGATGGCAGGGGAAGAGGGACGAATTCACCGGTGTAAAGTGCGGGACCCGTCCTTCGTGCATTGGCCGGCGATCCAGTGGGCGGCGTTGGGAAACATCGTGCCGGATTTTCCGTTGATCAATAAGAGCTTCAATTTGTCTTACGCGGGCAACGATCTGT
>ERZ795061.1471-NODE-1471-length-22847-cov-6.447701_pt1 | contig 22847 bp, 20 predicted proteins | sample MGYA00375145_ERZ795061 | MGnify/ENA primary metagenome ERZ795061 (study PRJEB30190, sample SAMN05720144) | anaerobic digester metagenome | isolation source: active sludge of municipal wastewater-treating anaerobic digesters | place: USA | collected 2014-12-22 ... | reverse complement strand
GCAGGTAACGGTCGTCTCGGTGTCGGCGGTGCCGTCGCCGAGGTCGAACTCTTCGGGGTCATCGAATTCCATGCGGACAAGCTAGCGAGGTCGCGCGGATGCGCGGCGTGTCGCGATGAAACACGGCCGGGGGGAACGGCGTACCAGAGACATCGTGCAACAGGTGCACGAGATCCCCCCACGCAGTGTTCGAGGAACGTATGTGGTACGCGAGGAGAGTGATGGCGGGGCTGGCGCTGGTGATGCTCCCGGCGGCGGCAGGTGCGCAGGTCTTCACGGTCGGTAAGGAGTCCAACAAGCCCGGGGTGGGGCCCAGGCGCTCCCCCGTCTTCGCCGGCCTTTCATTGTCGTATGCTGTGCCGCAGCAGGACTTCAAGCAGAACGTGAAGCAGGGGTTCGGCCTCGACGGCAACGTGCACTACAAGCTGGACCGCCAGGGGATTTTCAGCCTGGGGGGTGAACTCGGCTTCCTGGGCTACGGGCGCGAGACCAAGCGCGTTCCGCTCAGCTCGACGATTGGCGGGCGCATCACCGTCGACCTCACCACGTCCAACAACATCTTCTGGATGGGGCTCGGGCCGCAGATCACCGCGCCGTCGGGGCCCATTCGTCCCTACGTGAACGGCACGGCGGGCTTCGCCGTCTTCTGGACCGAGTCGAGCGTGAAGGGGACCTTCGCCGACGAGGAGTTCGCCAGCACCAACAACTACGACGACGCCATCTTCGCCTGGACCGGCGGGGCCGGGATCCTGATCCCGGTCGGCCAGTCGAAGCAGGGGGCGATCGACATCGGAGCGCGGTGGCACGGCAACGGGAATACCCGCTACCTCAAGCGGGGGGACATCATCGACCTCCCGAACAACAACGTGCAGCTGCGGGTGAACGAGGGCGAGACGCCGATGCTGGTGTGGCGCCTCGGGGTCAAGTGGGGGCTCTTCTAGCGCGAAGGGGCGCCGGCACGCGGGCCTAACGACGCCGGGACGACAGCGCGGGGCGCCCTGCTGTTTGAGCCTCACCGGCGTGCCGGTGGTTGAGATTCGCCGGCGTGCCGGTGGTTGAGCACCACCGGCGTGCCGGTGGTTGAGCATCACCGGCACGCCCCGTAGCATTGGGGCCATGCGCATCAGCGGCGGCCCCGCAGCCATTCTCGCCCTCGCCACCGGCTTCGCCGTCGGTGCCACGGCCGCGTCGGCATCGCCGGACGCGGCCTCGCTGCTCCTCGCCGTGAGCGACCCGGTGGGGACGCTCTGGGTGAACGCGATCCGGATGACGGTGATCCCGCTCGTCGTCTCGCTCCTGATCACCGGGATCGCCGGGATGCGCGACCTGGGTTCGGTGGGGCGACTGGGGATTCGCGCCCTGCTGCTGTTCGTGGGATTGCTGGCGGGGATCGCACTCTTCACCGCCCTCGTCGCGCCGCCGATCTACGAGCGCCTCACCGTCGATGCGGCATCGGCGGCGGCGCTGCGCGAGCGCGTGGCCGGCGGCACGACCACCGTCCCCCCGCTCCCGGGGTTTAGCGCCTGGCTCACCTCGCTCGTCCCGGTGAACCCGCTCGCCGCGGCGGTCGACGGGGCGATGCTCCCGCTCATCGTCTTCACGGTCGCCTTCGCGCTCGCGATCTCCCGGCTGGCAGAGGAGACGCGGGGCGCGGTGCTCGGCGTCTTTCAGGCGACGGGCGATGCGATGCTGGTCCTCGTGCGGGCCGTGCTGTGGGCCTCCCCGTTAGGCATCTTCGCGCTCGCCGTGTCGCTGGGGGCCAAGCTCGGGGTGTCGGGGGCCGGCGCGATCGGCTTCTACCTGGCGACCCACGTCGCACTGCTCGTGGCGGCGATCCTCCTGCTCTATCCCGTCGCCGTGGTGCTCGGCCGCGTGTCGCCGCGCGTGTTCGCCCGCGCCGCGCTCCCGCCGCAGGCCGTCGCCATGGGGACGCGCTCGTCGCTGGCCGCCCTTCCGGCGATGCTCGATTCCGCCGAGCAGGCGTTGGGATTGCCGCGTGACGTCTCGGGATTCGTGATCCCGCTGTCGGCGTCGGTCTTCCGGCTCAACCTGGCGGTCTCGTGGATCGTGGGCGGGCTGTTCATCGCCAAGCTGTACGGCGTTCCGTTCGGCTTCCAGTCGCTGGCGACCTTCTACATCGCCGCCGTGGTAATGAGTTTCTCGGTCCCCGGGATCCCGAGCGGCTCGCTGTTCATCATCGCGCCGCTCTTTCCCACGGTGGGGCTGCCGGTGGAAGGCGTCGGGATCCTCATTGCCCTCGACGCCGTCCCCGACATCTTCAAGACCACGCTCAACGTGACCGGGCACATGACGGTGGCCTCGGTCCTCGGGCGCTCGCCCGAAGCGAAACGTTAGGCAGCCCGCATGCGCATCCTCACCTGGATCGGCCGGTCGCTCGCCGTGCTGCTGGTCGCCGCCGCCGGTGCCTGGGCGATCGTGGCGCTCCCGCAGCGCCCGTCGGCCGCGCGCAGCTGGGACGGTGATCATGCGCGGTTGGCGCGCGCCGACTTCGATGGCGATAGCGCCGTCACGCTCCGCGGCGTGCGCGACTTCGCCTACACCTCGAGTACCGCGTATACGCCGGGCTTTCGCGATCGGCGGTACGATCTGTCGGCGATCGAATCGGTCTGGTTCATCCTGACCCCCTTCTCCACGACCTGGCGGGGGCCGGCGCACGCCTTCGTCTCGTTCGGCTTTCGCGATGGCGAACACGTCGCCGTCTCGGTGGAGGCGCGCCGAGAGGTGGATGAGGAGTATGGGCTCGTGCCGGGCGTGCTGCGCCGCTTCGAACTCGCGTACATCGTGGGGACGGAGCGCGACCTCATCGGCCGCCGGGCGCTGTTCGACGGCGACGACGTCTTCCTCTATCCCATCGCCGCGCCGCCAGCCCGCGTGCGGCAGATGTTCGTGGAGATGATGCGCCGGGCCAACGCGGTGCAGGAGCGGCCGGAGTTCTACAACACGCTGACCAACAACTGCACGTCCAACCTGGTCGATCACGTCAACCGGATGGTCCCGGGGCGCATACCGTCGAGCCTTCGCACGCTCCTCCCGGGCTACGCCGACGAACTGGCGCTCTCGCTCGGGCTCATCGAGGCGACGGGGACGCTGGAGGACGTGCGCGCGCGCTTCCGCATCAACGAGCGGGCGCGTGCGGTCCGTGCCGGCGAGGACTTCTCGGCCGCCATTCGCCGGGGGATGGTCGCGGCGCCAGCGCCGGTTGCATCTGACGGAGACGGGAATGGGTCGCAGCCCGGGCGCTGACCCGACGCGCGCGCGCTCCATCGTCGCCGGGGTCAGCCTCGGCGTCATCTTCGGCGCGATCGGCATCCTGCTCGGCATCCTCCTGGGGATCAAGGGCTACTGGCTCCTCGTCACTGCCGTGGCGATGGGGGGTGTGGCCGGCTTCATCGTCATGAAGTTCTCGGCGGGTTTTGCGGAAGGGAGCGCGGCGGCCATCGCCGCCTTCGTGCACCCCAGCGGATCGAGCGTCCCGTACGAGGCCACCTTTTCGGCGCATGATGCGCTCGAAGTCGCCGGGGACGTGGCCGGGGCGATCGCGGCGTACGAGGCGACGCTGGTCGCCGAGCCGGAGAACACGCGCGCGCTGCGCCAGGCAGCGGAGTTGCACGTGCGGGCCGGAAATGCGGGGCGCGCCGCCGAGCTGTTCGGCGCGCTGCGCCGCGTGGGGGCGTCGCGCGAGTCTGAGCTGTATGCCACCCAGCGACTGGCCGACCTGTACCTGGGGGCGTTAGGCGACGACGGGCGCGCCCTGGTCGAGCTGCGGCGCCTGGCGGAGCGCTTTCCGGGGACGCGAGAGGCCGACGGGGCGCGCGTGGCGCTGCGACGCCTCAAGGAGGCTCGCGAGCGCGAGACGGGCCGTGAACCACGAGATCCTGCTCCCTGACACCGTGGGGGGGCGCGCCGTCTAGCGGTGACGGCGGGTGATGCGTATGACCATGGTGCGACGCCGCGTCACCCGGGCGTCGTTTCTCCCACTCGTCGCCACGGTCCCATGTCGCCGTTTCCGTTCGTTCGCCCCCTGACTCGCTCCTTCTCGCGCCCGCTGTCGCGCCTGTCGGGCCACGCCGCGCTGCGAGTCGCTCTCGCCGCGCTCGCCCTCGCCGCAACGGCGGTCCCCACGCTCGAGGCCCAGACCCCCACCAGCCCGCTCTTCTCGGAGCTGCGGTGGCGCCACATTGGCCCGTTTCGCGCGGGGCGCACCAAGGCGGCGACGGGGGTGCGGCAGCAGCCCAACGTCTTCTACATCGCCGCGGTCAACGGTGGGGCGTGGCGCACGACCGACTACGGGCGCACCTGGACCCCGATCTTCGACGGGCAGCCGAGCGGATCGATTGGGGCTCTGGCGGTGGCGCCGAGCGACCCGAACATCATCTACATCGGGAGTGGTGAGGGGTTGCAGCGCCCCGATCTCTCGACGGGCGACGGGATCTACAAGAGCACCGACGCGGGGAAGACGTGGGCGCACCTGGGACTGCGCGACGGACAGCAGATCCCGCAGATCGTGATCGACCCGCGAAATCCCGACCGGCTCTTTGTCGCCGTGCTCGGGCACCCGTACGGCCCTAACGAGGAGCGCGGCTTGTACCGCTCGCTCGATGGCGGCCGCACCTTCAAGAAGATCCTCGGCAAGGACGAGAACACCGGGGCGATCGACATCGTCATGGCGCCGGACGATCCCAATACGCTCTACGCCGCCCTGTGGGAGGCGCGACAGGGGCCGTGGGAGAACGGCGTGTGGCAGGGACCGGGGACGGGGCTCTTCAAGTCGACCGACGGTGGCGACTCGTGGACGCCGATCATGAACGGCCTGCCGACGCCGGCCGAGGGGCTGGGGCGCATCGGGATCGCGACGTCGGCGAGCCGCCCGCAGCGACTCTATGTCACCATCGACGCGGGCGATCGCAGCGGCATTTATCGCTCCGACAACGCCGGCGCTTCGTGGGCCAAGACGTCGACCGACGAGCGCGTGCACAATCGCGGGTCGGACTTCGCCGAGGTGAAAGTCGACCCGAAGAATGCCGACGTCGTGTACAGCGGGAGCATCGTCACCTGGAAGTCGGTCGATGCCGGCGTGACGTGGAAGATGATCCGCGGTGCACCTGGCGGCGACGACTATCACCGCATCTGGATCAACCCCGACAACCCCGACATCATCCTCATCGCCGCCGACCAGGGGGCGATCATCACCGTGAACGGTGGTGAGAGCTGGAGCTCGTGGTACAACCAGCCGACGGCGCAGTTCTATCACGTCACCACCGACAACTCCTTCCCGTATCGCGTGTGCGGCGGACAGCAGGAGTCGGGGTCGGCGTGCGTGCAGAGCCGCGGCAACGACGGGCAGCTCACCTTCCGCGAGTGGCGCCCGGTCGGGGTGGAGGAGTACGGCTACGTCGCCCCCGACCCGCTCGATCCCAACATCATGTATGGCGGCAAGGTGACGAAGTTCGACTATCGCACCGGCCAGACGCAGAACGTCGCCCCCAAGCCGTTCCGCGACGCCAACTACCGGATGCTGCGCACCGCGCCGATCCTCTTTGCGCCGACCAACCCGCGCAAGCTGTACTTCGGCGCCAACACCATCTGGCAGACCATCGACGGCGGGAACAACTGGACCGAGATCTCCCCCGACCTCACGCGCCAGGACTCGGTCGTCCCGCCTAACGTCGGCAAGTACGCCACCGAGCGCAGCGCGAAGGCGCGCCACCCTGGCGTGGTCTACACGATCGCCCCGAGCTATCGTCGCGAGAACGTGATCTGGGCCGGATCGGACGATGGGCTCATTCACGTCACGATGAACGGCGGGCGCACGTGGAAGAACGTCACGCCGCCCGAGCTGGTGCCGTGGGCCAAGGTTTCGCTCATGGACGCCGGGCACTTCGACACGCTCACCGCGTACGCGGCGATCAACACGCTGCGCCTCGACGACCTGCGCCCGCACATCTTCCGCACGCACGACGGCGGGAAGTCGTGGCAGCGCATCGTGACGGGGATCGATTCCGGCGCGACGATCAACGTGGTGCGCGAGGATCCCAGGCGCAAAGGACTGCTCTATGCCGGAAGCGAGACCAAGGTGTGGGTCTCGTTCGATGACGGCGACCACTGGGAACCGTTGCAGGTCAACATGCCGGCCACCTCGATCCGCGACCTCGTGATCAAGGACGACGATCTCGTCGTCGGGACGCATGGGCGCGGCTTCTGGATCCTCGACGACATCTCGCCGCTGCGCGAGTGGGCCGATCGGGCGACGTCGAAGCGGGCGCACCTCTTCAAGCCGGCACTCGCCACGCGCGTGCGCTACTCGATGTATACCGACACGCCGCTCCCCGTCGACGAGCCGCGCGCCGAGAATCCGCCGGATGGCGCGATCCTGCACTACTCCCTCGAGCGGGCCGCCTCGTCGCTGGCGCTCGAGATCGTGGACGCGAGCGGTGCGGTGGTGCGCCGCTATGAGAAGGGGGTCAACGCCGACCCCGATCCGCGCGCCGAAGGGCACTGGCCCGACTGGTGGATCCGTCCGTCTCCGGTGCTGAGCGCCGAGCCGGGGTTGCATCGTTTCGTGTGGGACCTGCGCCATGCGCGTCCGAGGGCGCTCTCGTTCTCGTATCCGATCTCGGCGATTCCCGGGCAGACCGTGCCGGAGCCGCTGGGGCCGTTCGCCCTCCCCGGACGGTACACCGTGCGCCTGACGGTGGACGGGACGACGTATTCGCAGCCACTCGTGGTGCGGATGGATCCGCGGGTCAAGACCGCACCGGCGGGGATCCAGGCGCAGCACGCGCTGGCGCTGCGCCTGCACGCCGGGATCGACAAGGCGGCCGACGGCATCGCCCGCGCTCGGCAGCTGCAGGAGGCGGCGCGCGCCGCAGGAAACGCCACGCGCGCCGCCGAACTTGGCGCACTGGTCGGGGCGGCGGGGGGCTTCGGCGGGCGCGGTGGAGGACCGTCGCTGTCGCGGGTGAGCGGGGCGTTGACCCAGCTGATGGACGTGGTGGACGGGGCCGACTACGCGCCGACGGCCCAGGTCCGCGCCGCGGCGACGGCCACCCTTCGGGAGCTGGAGGCGCTGCTGGGGCAGGTGAAGTAGGGGGCGCCCGCTCCAGCCTCCCGGGGGTGGTGCCGATACTGAAAGGCGATGAGCCGGATCAGCATTGTCCCACCCAAGCCGCCTGCTCGCCAGACGCTCGTGCACCGGGGGGCCACGTTGGTGTCGTCGACACCACGTGACCGCGCCAACCGGTTGGACGGCACGCGCTGGAGCAACCGCCTCTCCTGGAAGGAGGAGGAGGGGATCGGCTTGTACCTCGAGTGCTTCCGCCTTGGCGAGGGGGTCGCCCTCTTCAAGGAAGGGGACCACGATGCCTTCGCCGCGATCATCATCAGCGGGGCGTTGGAGATCCGGAAGGGAGACTCGTCGCAGCAGCAGCGCGTGGTGGGGCGGCTGACCGAGGGGAAGATGGTCGGTGAGATGTCGCTCATCGACGGCACGTTCCGCTCGGCCACCGCGGTCGCGACCGAACCGACCGAGATCCTCGTGCTGTCGCGCGAGGACTTCGACACCATGTGTAACGACCGCCCCGATCTCGCGCTCAAGGTGGCGCTGATGATCGCCGAGGCCGTGTCGCAGCTCCTGCGCAAGACGACGGGTGAGCTGGTCGACTATCTCGACACGGACGACGAGCGGGCGCTCTAGCGCCTAACGCTGACGCTCCGCGACCAGGGCGGCCGCTTCTTCAGCACCTTCGCATAGACCGGACACGACTCGTCGTGCGCCCCGGCGAGGTAGCCGGTGCTCATCAGGAACTCGCCGACGATCTCGCCCCCGGTGAAGACGAAGGTCTGCTTGAACAGCTTCTGCCACGCCGGGCGGTCGAGCGGGTGGTGCGCGTCGAGCCAGGCGGCGAACGAGCCGTGCGACCGCTGCAGCGACTGGATGCGCGTCGCGTTCTCGATCGCGGCCTTCACCTTGAGCCTGTTGCGGATGATCCCGGCGTCGCCGAGCAGGCGTGCCTCGTCGCGCGAGGTATAGCGTGCAACGCGGGCAATCTCGAAGCCGTGGTACGCGCGCGTGAAGTGCTCACGTTTCCTGAGGATCGTGAGCCACGAGAGTCCGGCCTGGTTGATCTCGAGCATCAGGCGCTCGAACAGGCGGTCGTCGTCGGCAATGGGAAAGCCGTACTCCCGGTCGTGGTAGGGGCCGTGGAACTCGTGTCCACGCGCGACGTCGCAGTAGGTGGTCATGGCGAGTGAGGGGGAAGCTCCCAAACCTAACGCACACCGCGACGCCGGCGGCGGCTTCGCGCACATCCGCGCTCGCTGGAGCGGTACGCGGATCGGCAAACGCGTCACGCTCTATATCCCATGCTTCTGCCGAGCGCGGGGGCACGGCGTACGGAGTGCGCTACGGCGACTTCAGAAACTCCGTGGCGAACTGCATGACACTTGGAGCGCCGAGGAGGTTCATGTGGGTCGTGTTCGGAACGATCGCCAACCGGCTGGCAGATCGCAGCGATCCATCAATGCCCGCGTCACGCTGTCCGCCGCCTAACAGCTTGTAGAACTCCGCCATGTGCTCGGGGCGAATCGCGTCGGCATCTGCAAAGACGAGCAGCGTCGGTGCTTTGATGCCAGCCACGGAGGCCGACCAGTCGTAGCCTTGATTCGCCAGTTCACCCGTCTTCCTGAACACGGTCTCCCAGTTCACCGACGGATAGAGCGTGGCGAGCGGCGACTTGGCCACCTCGGCCGCAATCATCGGTGCCGCCGCAGGCATCTGGGCGAAGGCCTGCAGTACCTCCGGGTAGTAGCCGTCCGAGCGAAAGCCGGCCGCGATCACGATCAGCTTGTCGACCAGTTCGGGATGGCGGATGGCGACCTGCAGCGCCACGTCTCCACCGCTCGAGTACCCCATCACGCTTGCCTTCTTGATGCCGAGATGCCCCAGCAGCGCGGCGACGTCGTCGGCGAAGACATCGTGCGACCACGGGCGGTTTGCATCCTTGCTCAAGCCGTGTCCCCGAGCATGCGGCGCGATGACGCGGTGCGTCTTGGCCATCTCGGTCAGCGGTGCACCAAACATCTCGGACGGCGTGACCCCTCCATGCAGCATCACGAGGGGTGGACCATCCCCGTGGATCTCGTAGTACAGCTCGACGCCGTTGACCTTGGCATGGCCCTTCGTGTCAGGCGTGCGCATGGCTTGTGCTCCCGCGATCGTGGCGTGCGCGACCGCGGCGCAGACCGCGGCGACGAGTATGACCGCCCTGTGTGTACGTCGCGCACTCATTCCGCGTTTGTCGATCCCAGGCCGACGAGCAGTTCGTCGAGTTGTTCGAGCGCCTCAGGCATCGCGCCGGTAGATCCCGCGGCGGCATCGGCCGCGTCCTTCGAGGGATAGAGATCGTGCACCGCCACCACCGTTCTGCCGTCGACTTCATTAAACGTCACCGTCGTGACGGTCACGCCGCCATCGCTTTCCTCGTTGGTCCACGCGAGACGCGAATCGGGGACCACTTCCACGTACGTGCCGAAGAACTCCATGGTCGAATCCTCGTAGGGAAAGACCACTCGGTACTCGCCTCCCACACGAACATCCATCACGCAGGACAGCATGCTCAGACCAAACGATCTGGGCACCCACCACTGCCTGAAGAGTTCGGCCTTGGTAAAGGCCTCGAACACGAGGCGCGCTGGGCCGTTGATGGTTCGCGTGACGACGAGTTCGCGCTCGCCCCTTCGTTCCACCGTTGGCCGCTCCTGGGTTGGGGCGCCGTCACCGTCTTTTCGTTCGTCCATCGTCGCGTTCCTCTCGTTTCAGGCTCCCCACAACCCGGTCCAACTCGTCAAAGCGTTCGCTCCAGAGCTGGCGGTACCGTTCGATCCACTCCGCCTCTTCCTGCAAACCGCATCGGCCGAGCCGGCAGATGCGTACCCGTCCGACCTTCTCCGTGGTGACGAGCCCCGCCTGCTCCAGCACGTCGACATGCTTCTTCATGCCCGTGAGGGTCATCTGGAACCGCTGGGCAAGCGCCGAGATCGACGCGTCCGCACGCCCGAGTTGCTCCAGGACACCGCGTCGGGTGGCGTCCGAGAGGGCGCCGAACGCAGCATCGAAGTTGGCCTGGTGAAACTGAACCATATGGTTCAGTGTATAAGATGGAACGTTGGCGTGCAAGGGGACGCTGGGGAGCCGCCGCGTTCTGGGCGGTTCATGTCACTCTCGATCAACGCCGGCGGACGGCCTAACGCACTCCGCGGCGACGCACCGGCAAGCAGATGTCGGTGTGCGGCAACCGGTCTCGCGTCCGGATCGCCGAAGCATGGTAGATCTCCACGGCGGGGAGCCCGACGAGGTCGAAGCCGCGCAGCGTCGTGACGCGTGGGAAGATCGTCGCGTAGGCGGCCGGGAGCGTGTCGAAGCTCCCGGCATGCGTCGTCACGGCGAAGTCGCCGCCCGGCAGCGCCTGATAGGCGACGCGGCCGTCAGATGCAAACGGGGCAGGGACGACCAGCGCGGCATCGAAGCGTCGCTGGCTCGCGCGCGTGGTGAGGGGGGCGTCATGGCCAATCCCCATCCAGATACGCGGCCCCCGCAGCCGAACGCGCGTGGCCCACCGTTCCAGCGCCTCGAAGATCGTGTCCGGCACGGCTTCGTAAGGGCCGAGGTGCCGCACGAACGCGAGGTGCACCGGACGCAGGCGCCGCACCGTGGTGGTGGAGAGCGCGAAGGCGTCGGGATGCGCCGGCTCGCGCGCCGGTGACGAACGCTGCGGGGGCGAACGGTCGACGGCCGCACGGGCGATGACGTGGCGCTGCGCCCAGGTGCGGTACTCGCTCGGCGTTCGATGAAATCGTCGCTGAAAGGCCCGGGTGAACGTCTCGTGCCGGTCGAAGCCGCAGTCCAGCGCGATGGAGAGGATGCTGGCGTCGTGTACGAGCAGGCGGAACGCCGCACGCTCCAGTCGAAGGCGCGACACGTACTGCCGCGGCGTTTCGCCGACGGCAGCGCTGAACACCCGGTGCAGATGCGACGGAGAGTGCCCCGCGTGTCGTGCGAGCGTGGTCAGGTCGAGATCGTCTTCGAGGTGCGCCTGGATGTGAACGAGCAGCGGCAGCGGCTCGACGAATCGTCCGGACGATCGCTCGGGCGTTTCATCGCGCCGACGCACGCTCAAGCGATCGCGCCCCCACCTGCGCGCTGCGCGTGGGCACCGCCGAGGTAACACGCGACGAGCTTGGTGGAGTAGCTCAGCGACGCCATCGCCCACGGGACCGCGGTGCCGTTCTGCGACGAGGCGAGCAGGAGCCCGAGATCGAGCACGAAGAAGATGCCGAAGAGGGCGAGCGCGGTCGGGGCGTTCTTCGCCACCCGTCGGCTCGCGAGGTAGAAGATCGGCCCCCCCGCCACGACGGAGACCCAAGGCCCCGACAGCTGCGCGTAGTGTTCGTAGGTCGCGATCGGCTGCCCGGGGTTGATGGCGTAGCTGTAGATGGCGACCCATGCGAAGGCCGCTGCCAACTGTGCGACCTCGGCGATGATGGCCCCGGCCAGGGCGGCGGGCCAGCGAACACGCGTGGAATTCATGGCCGCCAATATGTCGCCTGCCGTGTCGTGCGGCTTGACGTTTCTTGCCCGGTCGACAGGCTCCAACAGCGCACGGGCGCCGCACGTAACCCTCGACGAGCCACCGTCCGTCGGCTCGCCCCCCAAACTCTCGTCTTCCCACGATGATGCGCACCGCCGTCTGTTCGCTCCTCCTTGCCGGCAGCCTTGGGGCCCAGGCGCGCCCGTCGGCGCCGGCCGCCGCGACCGCCGCCGTTCCCGCACGGCCAGCGGCGGCCGACACCGCCGAACGTTTCGTCGAGACCTCGCACGTGGCGCGCATCGGAGGGGCCGAGATCCGCTATACCGCGACGGTCGGGCGGCTGGTGCTGCGCTCGGCGGCGGGCAAGCCGCGCGCCCAGATCTTCTTCACGTACTATCGCAAGGACGGCGAGGATGTGAGGGCGCGCCCCATCACGTACACCTACAACGGCGGACCAGGCTCTCCGTCCATCTGGCTGCACATGGGGCTCATGGGGCCAAAGCGCGTGCAGATGGCGACCGACGGTTTCCAGCCGGCGCCCCCCTACACGCTCGTCGACAACGAAGAGTCGCCGCTCGACGTCACCGACGTCGTCCTGATCGACCCCGTGCAGACGGGCTATTCGCGCGCCGTGGAAGGGGAAGACCCGCGTCCATTCCTCGGCGTGCGCGGCGACGTGCAGTCGGTGGCCGAGTTCATCCGGCTCTTCACCACCAGGTTCAATCGCTGGCCGTCGCCCAAGTACCTGCTGGGCGAGTCGTATGGCACGATGCGCTCTGCCGGGCTCTCCGCCGAATTGCAGAACCGGCACGGGATGGAACTCAACGGGATCGTGCTCGTGTCGTCGGTGCTCGACTACCAGTCGAAGGGATACGTGCCGGGGAACGACTACCCGTACGCGAACTTTCTCCCCTCGTTCACCGCGTCGGCGTGGTATCACCGGAAGCTGCCTGCAGACCTGCAGGCCAAGGGGCTCGAGCAGGCGGTCGCCGAATCGCGGGCGTTCGCCTTTGGCGAGTATCTGTCGGCGCTGGTGAAGGGGACGCGCCTGCAAGGAGAGGAGCGCGCCGCCATCGTGCGGAAGGTCGCGCGCTATTCGGGACTCGACCCGGCGTTCATCGAGCGCGCCAACCTGCGGGTGAGCGACCAGCGCTTCCGGAAGGAGCTGCTGCGCGACCGCGGTGTGCACATCGGGCGCCTCGACGGGCGCTACACCGGCGTGGACGCCGACGCGGCGGGCGAGGACCAGGAGTACGATCCGTCCAACCAGGCGTTAGGCGGTCCGTACACGGCACTCTTCCTGGACTACGTGCGCCGCGAGCTGAAGTGGGAGTCGGAGCTGCCGTACTACACCAGCGGCCAGGTGCAACCGTGGGATTACGCGCCGTACAGCAATCGCTACCTCAACATGGTGGAGGACCTGCGCTCGGCGATGGCGCGCAACCCGTATCTCAAGGTGATGGTGGCCAACGGCTACTACGACTTCGCGACGCCCTTTGCCGCCACCGAGTACACCTTCGACCACCTGGGGATGGAGCCGTCGTACCGGGCGCGCGTGTCGCTCACGTACTACGAAGGGGGGCACATGATGTACATCCATCCGGCGCTGCTCAAGCAGCTCAAGGGGGACATCGCGCGCTTCGTGCAGTCGACGCGGAGTGCGAAGGGGACGAACTGATCCGCAGTCACCCGACGTGAGGCACGCGGTCTAGACGCTCCCGCAGAGCTCCACCAACGCGCCCCCCGCCAGGCGCGCCCCCAGCGTGTGCTCCTCGTCCCACGGTACACGGTACGCCACCTCGGCGTCGAAGCCGCGAACGCTGGGGTCGACGGTCACGTACGGCACCGCGACGCGGGGCCACACATCGGCAGCGGCAGCAATCGTCGAGAGGTCACAGTCCGCGTCGTCGACAGGGGCCTCAGCGTCGCGGTATGGTTCGAGATGCTCGAAGAGGGCAGCGGCGATGACCGGGAGCGCCGTCGCGTAGCGCGCGGGGAGCGCGCGCGCGGCGGCCAGTGCCTCGGGGTGCGGCGCCTTGCGATCGCCGGCCAGCCGCAACGTCACGCGACCGTGCGGGGCGAGCATCAGCGCTCCCACCCAGAGCCCCCCCGACCGCTCGAATGTGCCGAGCGCGTCGTCGTGGAAGGGAGCCGACGTGAAGAGTCCGAACATGTGCGCGTTCCTCCGCGTCGCCTCAGTCCCAGTTCCGTTGTCGGCGCTCCTGCTTCTTGTGCGAGTCGCGCCGCTTGTCGTCGAGCCGCCGCTCCTCCGAGGCGCGCGTCGGGCGCGTCGCCTTGCGCTTGCGCGGGACGGCGAGCGCACGCTTCACGAGCTCCGCCAGGCGCAACTCGGCCAGTTCACGATTCTGCTTCTGGCTCCGGGTGTCGCTCGCCACCACGCGCACGCGCCCCTCGGCATCGAGACGCGCGGCCAGCTTCTCGGTCACGCGGGCCCGCTCGTCGTCGGCGAGGGCCCGCGACGTGGCGGGGTTCCAGAGGACCTCGACGCGCGTGGACGAGGTGTTCACGTGCTGTCCGCCGGCCCCGCCGGCCCGCGAGGCGCGCGCCGACAGTTCGCGGCGCGGGATCACGTGGCGCGCGTCGATGACCAGGTCGCCGTCGGGGGTGTCGTCGCCGGGGCGGGGCGCACGCGGCGCAGCAGGCCTCGGGGACTTGGGCGGCGTGAGCGGCTTGGGCGGCCTTGGCGACGGTGCCTTCGGGCGCGCGGCGGCGGCAGACGAATCGCGGGGCGACTTGGCGGCGGGCATGGGGGGGACGTCAGCGTGGGGTAGGGGTGCGGTGCACGCGCACAGCAGCTACGCGTCGTTTGTCCATGGCCATCACCTCCAACTCGCCTCCCGGGTACGACGCACGCTCCCCGAGCTTGGGAACGTGCCCCAGGCGCGCGAAGACGTATCCGCCGAGTGTGGTCCACTCGCCCTCGGGGATGGGGAGGCGATGGTCGGAGCGCACATCCACGAGCGACAGCGAGCCGGAGAGCTCGAGGACGCCGTCCACCTCGACCACGTCGCGCGAGGCCATGTCGTACTCGTCGGCGATGTCGCCGATCACCTCTTCGATCAGGTCTTCCATCGTGATGATCCCCGCCGTCCCCCCGAACTCGTCGAGGACGACGGCCATCTGTGCCCGGGTGCGACGCAGGTCGTCAAGGACGCGTTCGGCCGACCGTGACGCGGGGATCAGGAGCGGGTCGCGCAGGTGTTCGCGCAGCACGAAGGGGCGACCGGGCTCGCGCAGCCAGAGGTCCTTGGACAGGAAGACCCCGACGATGTCGTCGAGCGACTCATCGTACACGGGGTAGCGCGAGTAGCGCTCGCGCCGCACGATGGTGGCGATCTCCTGCTCGTCCGCGTCGACGTGCAGGGCGACGATTTCGGTGCGGGGGCGCATCACGTCGTGCACCCGCTTGGCGGCAAAGTCGAAGATGCCGGCGAGCATGGCCGAGTCGGTCTCGTTGAGCGTCCCGACGGCGCGGGCCTGCATCACGAGGAGGCGGATCTCCTCGGGCGAGTGCGCGTGGTGCGCCTCGGACATCGGGCGGATACCCGCCAGTCGCAACAACCCGTTGGCGGCCCCGTTGAGCACCCAGATGAAGGGCGACATGACCTTCGAGAAGGCCATGAGCGGGAGGGCCACGAGCCCGCTGATCCGCTCGGGCATCACCAGCGCCACCGACTTGGGGGCCAGCTCACCAAGGACGATGTGCAGGAAGGTGATGATCGCGAAGGCAGTGATCGTCCCGGCGGCGGTGTGCGCCATCCCCGTGGGGACGTCGATGCCGAACTGCGCCAGCAGGCGGTCGACCACCACGGCCAGCGCCGGCTCGCCGATCCACCCTAACGCGAGCGAAGCCAGGGTGATGCCCAGCTGCGTCCCCGAGATGTAGCGATCGAGGTCGGCGAGGGCCCGTTGTGCCCGGCGGGCGCCGCGATCCCCGGCCTCGGCCATCGCCGCCAGCTTCGAGCGACGCGCCCCCACCAGGGCAAACTCCGCCATGACGAAGAAGCCGTTGAGCAGGACGAGGACGACGACGGCCGCGAGGCGGCTACCGAGCGATGACAGCGAAAGCGGTTCCACGAAGGGAGGGCAAGGGAAGCGATCGAGCGGGAGCCGATGCGCCGGCGCCTAACGCTGCCGGCAGGCTCCCGCCCCCACGCGGGCACGGATCGAGGTGGGCGACGGGAGCGAGTCGGCCGCCGGGGCGCGGAAGATCGCGAGGTACTCGTCGTCGCCGGTCGCCACCGTGCGAACGGGACGATAGCCCACGACCCCCAGTTCGCACTCCAGCAGCCACGGAGGGGTCCCGTGCTGGTCGGTCGGGAAGGTCATGTCGAGAATCCCCACCTGCGCCCCGTCCCTGAGCGCGTGCGCCAGGTTCCAGAGCAGCGCGTACGGATCCGTGATCTCGTGGTACATGTGGATCATGATCGCCGCATCGACCGAGTCGCGCGGCAGGCGTGGGTCGTGGGGGTCACCTCGCACCACCGCGACGTTGGCGAGCTGCTCCTCCCGCACCCGGTCGGCGAGCAGCGCCAGGTACTCGGGCACGATGTCCTGTCCGTACACCCGGCCGGTCGCGCCCACCCGCTGGGCCATGCGCACGACATAGTAGCCGTCGCCGGCCCCCACGTCGGCGACGCGCATCCCCGGCACGAGCTGGAGCGCATCCATGACCGTTTCGGCCTCGTTGGCGGCATCCCGCGTCGTTTCGTCGGTCCAGCGCGGGGCGACGATTTGCGAAAAGCGGCGGCTTGGGGCCGGGAAGGAGTCGGCCGGGAGGCCGCGGGCGAACGAAGTCCACTGCGAGTCGGCCGGCGATTGCTGCGGCGGCGACGCCTTGCTCGCCCCGCAGCCGGTCATGGCGACCGCCACCAGGAGGGCGCCTACCCATGCGGCAGCGGCGACCAGGAGCCGAGGATGGCGGGCGTGAGTGCTGACGAAAGGTGCGTGCACGTGGGAGACGGAGGAGCGAAGGTTCCCGAGCCGGGGCCTGACGGCAGCGCCCCCGAAATCAGGCCGGCGCCCTTTCAACGCTAACCGGGGCGCGGCTTTTCGCCACAGGCTCAACGCCATGCGGGGAAACGCGTTCCGCCTCCAGTCGTCCTGAGGGTGGCACTTTGCGAGTGTCCGCCAAGCATCCTGTTCGTTGCAGGATGCAAGGCCCATCAGCCCTGAACCTGGCGTGACCGCGATCAATCCCGAAGCGCGATCGTTCATAGACCCGCGTCGCCTGCTGCGCTCCATCTATATGGGACGCTTGGCGATGACGGCGGCGATCTACCTCGCCGCCGTCTTCGCGTGGCGAGATGCCGACCGGGGCGACACCCTGGTCGCCTCGCTCACGATCACGGTGGCGATGATCTTCACCGCCGGTTCCGCGCTCTACTCCGAGGACGGAAAGAAGAGTCTCGGGCGCACCTTTCTGTCGCTCCAGGCGGTCTTCGACCTCGCCCTGGTGACCGCGGTCGTCCACATCACCGGCGGCGGGGCGTCGCAGTTCGCGGCGCTCTACATCCTCGTCATCGCCACCTCGGCCGTCCTCCTGTCGACGACCGGGGCGCTGCTGGCGGCGGCGCTGGCCTGCGTCCTCTACTTCGGCGACGTCATCCTCCTGACCGAGGCGCCGATCGACGCCGCCCTGCTGCTGCAGCTTGGCGTCTTTGCGGTCGTCGCGCTCTCCTCGTGGTACATCGCGGCGCGCCTGCGCGAGGCGCGCGCCGGGACCGAGGAGCTGGCCGCCGAGCTGGTGAAGGTGCGCCTCGAGGCGAGCGACATCCTCCGCAACATCCGCAGCGGGATCATCACGATCGACGCGCGCGGGACGTTGCTGTACGCCAACCCGACCGCCAGCACGTTGCTGGGGCTCCCGCTCGAGGGGCACATCGGCGAGTCGGCGCTCGCGCTCATCGAGCCGGTGGCCCCGGTGCTGGCGCGCGCCATCGAGCGAGCGGCGGTGGACGGCGTGCGCACGACACGCGCCGAGGGGACGGTGGCGACGGCCACGCGTTCGTTCCCCATCGGGCTCAACACGACGGTCTCCGTGCCTAACGGGACCGACGGGGCGCCCGGCGCCGGCACCGCGACGGTGATCTTCCAGGACATCTCCGACCAGAAGAAGCTCGACACGCTGCATATGCGCGCCGAGCGGCTGGAGGCGGTGGCCGAGCTGAGCGCGTCGCTGGCGCACGAGATCAAGAATCCGCTGGCCTCGATCCGGTCGGCGGTGGAGCAGTTGGGGCGCTCGCCGCGCGCCAACGACGACGAGCGGTCGCTCTCGTCGCTCATCGTGCGAGAGTCCGATCGCCTGTCGCGCTTGTTGAGTGAGTTCCTCGACTTCGCGCGTGTGCGGGTGACACGTATCGGGCCGGTGGACCTGGCGGCGGTGGCGCGCGGGGCGACGTCGCTGGTGGCGACGCACCCCGACCGCCCCGAGGGGGTGCAGGTGCAATGCGTCGTCCCCGAGGGCGAGGTGATCGTCGAGGGCGATGAGGACCTGCTCTATCGCGCCGTCTTCAACCTCGCGCTCAACGCCGTACAGGCGTCGACGCGCCCGGGGACAGTGCGGGTGGAGATCGCCCCCCTCACTTCCGACGATGCGCCGGCCGGCGTCTCGTTCGACCAGGGCGGGGTGGCGCTGCGGGTCTCGGACGAGGGGGAGGGGATCCCCTCGGAGATTCGCGACCGGTTGTTCGATCCGTTCTTCACGACGAAGCCTGGCGGGAGCGGGCTGGGGCTCTCGGTGGTGCATCGCGCCATCGAGTCGCACCGCGGTTTCGTCTTTGTCGACAGCGATGCGCGCGGGACGCGCGTCACCGTCCTCCTTCCCACGTTCCAGGCCGACCCGGAGTCGCCGCGTGATTGACCGTGCTGCCAACGGACCCTGCGTCCTCGTCGTGGACGACGAGGCGGGGATCCTCGAATCGCTCCGCATCCTGCTCAAGAACGAGGGCTTCACCCCACACGTCGCGTTAGGCGGCCGGCAGGGGCTGGAGCAGATCGAGTCGCTGGCGCCGGACGTCGTGCTGAGCGACATCCGCATGCCGGCGGTCGGGGGGCTCGAGATCCTGAGCGCCGCGCGCCAGAAGGACCCCGACATGCCGGTGATCCTCATGACCGCGCAGGCCACGCTGCAGTCGGCGATGCAGGCGGTCAACGAGGGGGCGTTCTACTACATCCAGAAGCCGTTCCGCAACGATGAGCTGCTGGCGATCCTCCGGCGTGCCACTGAGCACCGCGTGCTGCGGGTGGAGAACAAGACGCTCAAGCAGGAGATCAAGCGGCGCGACAAGTCGACCGGGGCGCGTCCCATCGGGAAGAGTCGCGCCTGGCAGGACGTGTTGCGCCTGGCGGAGACCGTCGCCCCCACCGACTCGACCGTCCTGATCCAGGGCGAGTCGGGGACGGGCAAGGAAGTCATTGCCCGCTACATTCACGACCTGTCGCTGCGCGTCGACGGGGCCTTTCTCTCGATCAACTGCGGCGCGCTCCCCGAGAGCCTGCTGGAGAGCGAACTGTTCGGCCACGTGAAGGGCTCCTTCACCGGCGCCGTGAAGGACAAGACCGGCCTCTTTGCCTCGGCGGAGAAGGGGACGTTCTTCCTCGACGAAATCGGCGAGACCACGCCGGCGACCCAGGTGAAGCTCCTGCGCGTGTTGCAGCAACGGCAGATCATCCCGGTGGGGGCCACCGAGGCCATCCCGATCAACACGCGATTGCTGGCGGCGACCAACCGCGATCTCGAGGAGGAGATCCGGCGCGGGACGTTCCGCCGCGACCTGTACTATCGCCTCAACGTCATCGCCATCCACCTCCCTCCGCTGCGTGAGCGACGCGACGACATCCCGCTCCTGGTCGACGCCTTCCTGGCGCGCAGCGCGCAGCAGCGCGGACAAGCGGTGAAGCAGCTGAGCGAGGGGGCGCTGGACATGGTGATGCGTTACAACTGGCCCGGCAACGTGCGCGAGCTGGAGAATGCGCTGGAGCGCGCGTGCATCCTCACCGAGGGGACGATGATCGAACTGGCCGCGCTGCCGGAGAAGCTCTCGTCGCACACGCCGGAGCGCCTGGTGGAGGACCGCGCGACCCCGAATCCGCCGCTCGACGTGATCGAGCGCGCCTACATCCTCTGGGTGCTGCAGTCGGAAGGGGGGAACAAGACGCGGGCGGCCGAGGCGTTAGGCATCGATCCATCGACGCTGCATCGCAAGCTGCAGCGATTCGGGACCGAGAATTGACCGGGGGCGGGATGACGGTGGCTCCGGGAGGCGGCGACGCGAGCGTCGGGCGATCGGCGCACGCGCCGGGCATCGAACGGACGCCGCTCGTGTCGGGTGCGGAGACGTTGACGCTGGCGCGCCTGGTGCCGTGGATGGTGGCGCTCGCCGCCTTCGGTGCGGCAGTCGCGGCGATCGGGCCGTGGCCGGTTGGCGTCTTCCAGGACGACGGCATCTACATGGTGCTGGCCAAGTCGCTGGCGACGGGGGAGGGGTACCGCTACCTCAACGTCCCCGGGACGCCGAACGCGACACACTATCCGCCGCTCTTTCCCGCCGTGCTCGCGCTCCTGTGGAAGGTGAGCCCCTCGTTCCCGCAGAACGTGGCGCTCTTCAAGTTCGCCAACGCGGCGTGGCTGGGGGGTGCGGCGGCGCTGTTCTACGCCTTTGCGCGCGAGCGGTTGCAGCTGGGACGCATGGCGGCGGGGCTCGGGGTCGCGGCGTTCAGCGCCTGCGCGCCGGTCGTGCTGCTGACGGTGATGGTCCTGTCGGAGCCGATGTTCCTCTGCACGTTGGCCGGGACGCTGATCCTGTGCGAACGGGCGGCGTCGAGCGCGCGGGTGAAGGACGCGGCGATCGCCGGCGCGGCGGCCGCGGTGCTGTCGCTCGTGCGCACGTTAGGCATCCTCTGCGTGCCGGCGACGATGCTCGTGCTGGCTTGGCGGCGCCAGTGGCGCGCGGCGTTCGCGATGGGGGCGGTGACGATCCTGCTCTCGATCCCGTGGCAGCTGTGGGTCGGGGCGCATGCGGCCGAGGTGCCGTCGATCTTCCTGGGGAAGTACGGCTCGTACCTGGGGTGGTTGGTGGACGCGGTGCAGCGCGACGGGATCGTCTTCCTGCGCGATGTGGCGTGGGCCAACCTCAAGAGCCTGGTGGCGCAGGGATGGGCCTCGACGGCGACCGACACGTTGAACGTGTACGTGCGCAACACGACGTCGATCGCCCTCGCCTTCTTTTTCGGGTTGGGGCTGGGGGCGTTCGCACGGCGCGCGCCGTCGGTGGCCCTCTTCCTCCTGTTCTACCTCGGGATCGTCGTGATCTGGCCCTTCGCGCCGGCGCGCTTCACCTGGGGGGTGTGGCCGTTGGTGGGGCTGGTGTACACGATGGCGCTGGTGACGGTGTGGGAATGGCGGGGCGTCGCCTCCGGCGCATGGGGGGCCCCCCCCAACAACACGATCGCCGCGGCGACCGACGCGCGCATCATCATTTCCGCGCGACCGTCATCGATTCAGCGCATCCTGCGCCCCCTCGCCCTCGCCTCGCTCACCGCGCTCGCGGTCGGCTACGCCGGCTACAACTACCTCGGCGTCACGCGCGACTGGTGGGGGGTGGTGCAGGGCTCGGTCGCCAATCGCGCGCGTCCGCTCGCCGAGTGGGTCGTGGCCAACACCGACAGCACCGCCGTGCTCGCGACCGATGACGATGTCCTCATGCACCTGTACACCGGGCGCAAGGCGATTCCCAATTCAGCCTTCACGCCGCAGGAGCATCTCGTGGAGCAGTCGCCCGCCTTCGCCGTGCAGTCGCTGCGCACCATCCTCGCCACCTACCGGGTCGACTACGTGCTCGCCTCGGCGCGATACGGGGCGCACGCGGTGCAGGGACTCGTGCAGGCCACGCCGCCCGAACTTCGTGTGGTGCGCAGGCTCCCGACCGGGGCGATCTTTGTGCCGGTGCAGGGGAGCCGGTCGACGCCGTCGGCCGATGCCGCCGCGAGCCCACAGGCGACCGACACGCGGGTGACGCGATGAGCGCTGCCGCCGAACCCACCGACATCGACCTCCGCAAGGAGCGCCTCGCGCTCTTCGCCGTCACCGCTCTCGTGCTCGTCGTCGCCGTCCTCACGATTGCACCATGGCCGGTCGGCGCCTTCCAGGACGACGCCATCTACACGGTCCTCGCCAAGGCGCTCGCCACCGGCGAGGGCTTCCGCCTCATCAACCTCCCCGGCTCGCCGCACAACACGCACTATCCGCCGGGCTATCCGCTCGTCCTCGCCGCGCTCTGGAAGCTCTGGCCGGCGTTCCCTGACAACATCGTCCTCTTCAAGTTCGCCAACGCCTTCTTCCTCGCGGCGGCGGCGGCCGGGACCTGGCTCTTCACCAGGGAACGACTCGACTTCCGCCCGTGGCAGGCAGCGGTGACGGCGATCGTCGGCACCCTCTCGGTCACCGTTCTCCTCGTGACCGGCGTCGTCCTCTCCGAGCCGCTCTTCCTGGCGCTGCTCTTCCCGACGCTGATCCTGTGCGAGCGCGCCGCCGAGCGTGGCGACGTGCGCACCGCATTCCTGGCGGGGCTCCTGATCGGCGTGCTGGCGATGGTCCGCACCCTCGGCGTCTTCGCCCTTCCGGGGGCCGGGCTCGTCCTGCTCCTCCGCCGGCGGTGGGGCGCCCTGATCGCGTTAGGCGCCGGAGCGATGCTCTTCCTCGTCCCATGGCAGCTCTGGGTGGGCGCCTACCAGGGCGAGATGGCGCACCCGCTCGTGGGGAAGTACGGCTCGTACGGCGCCTGGCTGGTGGAAGGCTACCAGGCCGGCGGCTGGGACTTCGCCAAGGCCGTCGTCATCCGCAACGCGCAGGACATCGACAGCACCGTCAGCTACATGCTCGTCCCGGTGACGACCGCGTGGCCGCGCGCCATCGCCTTCGTCTCGCTCCTCTTCTTCATGCTGGTGGGAACGAAACGGTACACGCGCAATGCGCCGGTGACGGCGGGCTTCCTCGCCTGCTACATCCTGGTGGTCATGCTGTGGCCCTTTGAACCCAATCGTTTCTTCCTCGCCATCTGGCCGCTCTTCGTCCCGCTGGTCTGGTACGGTATCGTCGCGTGCTGGACCGTGACGATCCCGCGCCCGGTCGCGCTGCCGTGGCGCGGCGCGGTCGCCGCCACCGTCCTGCTCATGACGGTGGGCTACATGTGGTACAACGGGATCGGCTACACCAAGAAG
>ERZ795061.1466-NODE-1466-length-22903-cov-7.267244_pt1 | contig 22903 bp, 7 predicted proteins | sample MGYA00375145_ERZ795061 | MGnify/ENA primary metagenome ERZ795061 (study PRJEB30190, sample SAMN05720144) | anaerobic digester metagenome | isolation source: active sludge of municipal wastewater-treating anaerobic digesters | place: USA | collected 2014-12-22 ... | reverse complement strand
CATGTTGTCGGTGTTCATCACGCCGTGGATGAAGCCGACGTTCATCCACTGCGCGATCAACGCGGCCTGGCGTCGCGCCACCGCCTCGAGCAGTGCCAGCAGGCGGCCGGGCTGGCCGGCGAGCTGCGGGTCGTGGCGGGCGATCGTGTACTCGGCGAGCTGGCGCACGCGGTCGAACTCGCGGCGTGCCGCGGCGTACTGGAAGGTGCCCACGCGCAGGTGGCTCGCGGCCACGCGCGTCAGCACCGCACCGGGCAGGGGCCGCTCGCGGTAGACCGGCTCGCCGGTGCCGGCCACGGCCAGGGCGCGTGTCGTCGGGATGCCCAGGGCGTGCATCGCCTCGCCGACCAGGGCCTCGCGCAGCATCGGCCCGAGCGCGGCCTTGCCGTCGCCGCCGCGCGAGAAGGGCGTGCGACCGGACCCCTTGAAAGCGATGTCGCGGCGACGCCCGGCGCGGTCGACCAGCTCGCCGAGCAGCAGCGCGCGGCCGTCGCCGAGCTGCGGCGAGAAGCCGCCGAACTGGTGGCCGGCGTAGGCCTGGGCCACGGGCTCGGCCCCGTCGGGCAGCGCATTGCCGGCGAACAGCGCGGCGCCCTCGGCGCCCGCCAGCGCGGCGGGGTCGAGCCCGAGTTCGGCGGCCAGGGCCACGTTCAGGAACAGCAGCCGGGGCGCCGGCGCCGCCGCGGGCTGCCAGGCGATGGACAGGCCCGGCAGGTCGCGGGCGTAGGTGTTGTCGAAGTCGAAGTGCTGCATGCGCGCCCTGGGTCGGTCCGGCCGGCAGTGTGCCGCCATTTCCCCGGCCGCACCGCCGGTCGGGTCGATCGGGACCGCGGGCATCAGGGAAGCTAGGGATAGACCACCCCCCACCCGGCTCCTAGAGTCCGCCGCTACTCAGCTCTTGAGGGCCCGCACGATGTACACGTTCCTGCGGTTGCTGCCCCTGAATCGCCTGTTGGTGGAGCAACTTCCGGCGTTCACCGTCGCCTGGCTGGTGGCCGAGAGCTTCTACAAGTGGAAGAGCTTCACGCTCGAGATGCTGGGCTTCCTGGCCACGTGGTTCGTGCTCGATGCCGTGATCCAGGGCCTGCGCCGGGTGTTCGCCCGCCGCTCCTAGCGAGCCCGCCTTGGCCGACAGCGTCGCCCCCGAATTCGCCCGCTTCGTTGCGGCGCAGCGCCCGGGCGAGCGGGCCGTGCGGCTGCGCGGCGAAGGCGAGATCGGCAAGAGCCTGTTCCTGAGCGCCGGCGAGGCCACCCGGCTTCTGCCGGTCGCGGCGCGCCGGGCCGCCGGCTTCTTCCGGCCGACGACGCGCACCGAGGTGATCTGGGTCGAGGGCGAGAGCGAACTCGCCGTCAGCCTCGACAAGCTGAAGATCGCCTTCGCCAACGGTCTGGTCACCGTGACGCTGGTCGTGCGCTGCGACCAGACCGGCGAAGCCGAGATCCGCGTGAACTTCGCCTGCGGCGCGCCCGAACGTCCGGCCGGCCTGTACGCCGCGGCGCAGCGCCGGCCGCAAGGCCCCGAACTGATCGTCTCGACCTGGGGCGACGCGCTCGTGGCCTTTGCCTGGCAATGCCTGCTCGGTCTCGTGACCGGGCTGGCCAATGCCACCGGCAAGGACGCGCGCGGCAACCTGCTCGTGCCGGTGGAGATGGTGGCCACGCCGCGCGGCCTCGAGATCGTGCCGATGGCCCGGCACCGCTTCTCGGGCTCCAGCGGCCTCACCGGCACGGTGTCGCGATGAGCGGGATCTCGCAGGGCGACCTCGGCATCCTCGGCAACCTCGCCGAGGCGCTGGGCCTGTTCGAAGGCGGCTCGCCGAACGCCGACTGGTTCGCCAACCCCGACGCCTACCTGAAGCGCATCCTGTCGAAGCCGGCGCAGCGCACGGCGCTGCTCGCCTTCATCGACGAGGCGCTCGGCGGCGCCGACAACAGCACCGAGAACGGCGTGATCTGGGTGCCGCTGATCAAGGTGCCCGACCTGCCGCTGACGCTGGCGATGACGGTCGACGAACGGCCCTCCGACGGCCTGTACGTCGGCCTCGGCCTGAAGGTGAACACCGACGACCCGGTGTCGGTCTCCACGCTGTCGGTGCCCCTGTTCTGCGCCCACCGCGAGGGCGCCGCGACCCAGGGCGCGCTCGTGCTGCTGGGCAGTTCGCGCGGGCGCATCAAGGTCGGGACCCAGGTCACCGTCTCCGGGCCGGCCGTGCCGGGCCAGGCGCGGCTCGGCGCCATCGGCCTCTCGATGGAGCTGCCCACCGGCCCCGGCGCTGCCGCGACCTTCGGCTTCAGCCTCACCGGCCTGCAGATGCCCGGTGCGAGCACGCCGCGCGACGTGAACCTGCAGGCCGGCAGCGTCGACGAGCTGGACGACGTGCTGCTCGACCTGGTGCTGTCGCTGCTGAAGGCGCAGGCCGACGCCGCCGGTGCGCCGCCGGTGGTGGTGGCGCTCGGCGGCCTGCTGGGCCTCAAGAGCGGCGACAACGTGCCCGACTTCCCGATCACGCAGCTGCCCGCGAAGGGCGTGCAGGCGCTGGCGGACTGGGTGCTGTCGATCGTGGCCAGCGACAGCGCGCGCAACGACTGGCTCGGCCACATCGGAACGCTGCTCGGCGGCACCCGCGTCGGGGCCGAGGTCCGCTTCTCCCTCGGCGTGCCCGACCTGTCGCTGTCGCTGTCGCTGCCGGCTTCGTCCGGCGCGAGCGGGCACACCCAGCTCAAGCCACGCCTGGCGCTGCGCTACGGCACCGACGCCGTGCGCGCCGAGCTGCGCGCCGACCTGATGTCGATCGACCTGGTCACCGGCCAGGCCCGCGCGCTGCCGGCCTTCACGGCCTTTGCCGCGGCCGGGCACGCCGGTGCGCCGGTGATCGACGTCACGCCGCCGGTGCCCGCGCCGGCGGTGCGCGCCGAGACGCTGCGCGTGGGCTTCGAGATCGACGCGGCGCGCAAGCTGAATTTCGTGCTCGCGGCCGACCAGGTCACGCTCGGCGCCCACGACTACCCGGTGCTCGACCTGACCAGCCCCGACGCGGTGATGGACGCCGTGGGCAACACCGTCGCCGACGTCGCCGGCGAGCTGCTCGCGCAGCTCGGCGATGCGCTGGCGAGCGTGCAGCTGCTGCTCGGGCTCACGCCGCCGGCCGGCATTCCCGCGGTGACGCTGCCGGCGCTGATGAGCGACCCGGTCGCCGCGGTCGCGGGCTACTGGCAGCAGGTGATCGGCAACGGCGCCGCGGCGGCTTCGGTGATGCAGACGCTGCGCCTGGCGCTGGCGGACGCGAGCCAGGCCGCGGGCGTCGTGCAGGGCAGCGGCACCGCCGCCGACCCGTGGCGCGCCGCGCTCATCGGACCGCTCGCGCTGGAGGCGCATGCCGACGGACCGGTGCTCACGGTGTCGGTGGCGGCGGGCACCGAGGTCGACACGCTCGGCCAGCGCTGCACCGTGATCAGCACTCGGGTGGCCGCGGTGCTGGCGCGCATCGACCTGGCGGCGCGCAGCGCGCAGCTGATGCTCGGCGCCGAAGCCTCGCTGCGCGCCCGCGAGCGCGGCGTGAACCCGCCGCAGGCGAAGCTGCAGCTCGGCGACGACACCGCGGTGCTCGCCGACGAGGTCGGTGTTGCGCTCGCCTGGTCGCCGACCGCCGGATTGAAGGCCGACGTCAGCCTGCCGAACCCGCGCCTCGTCGCCGGCGGCCTCACCGTGCCGCTGGCGCTGCCGGCGATCGGTGCCGACGGCCTGGTCACGCTGCCGCCGGCCGGCTGGGACGCGGTGCAACTGCTCGTCGGCCACCTCGCCGGGCTCGCCGCGCGCGGCCCGAGCCTGCTGCGCGAGATCGTCGACGTGCTGGGCTGGGAGCTGCCGCAGGCCGTGGCCGGCGGCGACCTCGAGCGGCGTGCCGGCCTGCGCCTGGCCGACCTGGTGGCCGACGCCGGCGCGGCCCTGAGCGCCTGGCTGCCGCAGGTGCTGGCCACCGAGGCCGGGCCGAGGGCGCTGTCGCTGCTCGCCGACCTGATGGCCGGCAGTGGCGCGTGGCGCGCGGTCGTGCAGGGACGCGGCACGCCCGACGACCCGTACCGCATCACCGCCGACGCCGACCTGCCCGAACTGCTGCTGTGGTTCCCGCCCGCGGGCGTCGAGCCGCTGGTCGTGGCCGCGCCGCAGGCGCTGCGCGACTGGCGGCCGGGCGCGCCGCCGCTGGACGCGGACCTGCTCGAATCCGCGCTGCGCGCCGAGGCGCTGCGCGCCGAGGCGCTGGCCGCCGACGACGTGGCCGACCTGATGCGCGGCCGCGTGCCCGCGGCGGTCGTCTCGGGGCTCGACGCGCTGGTCCTGCGCTTTGCCGGCGGCGACGGCCGTATCGCGCCGCCGACCGAAGCCGTGGATGGGATCGTGGTGCGGCGCCTCGCGCTCGCGGCCGGCGAACTGTGGCCGCACCTCGACCTCGAGGACGTCACCGGTCGCGTGCCGACGACCACCGTGCACGTCGCGCTCGGCGCGCCGGAGCAGGCCTGGCCCGCGGCGCCGGCCGGCCGGGTCGTCGACCTCAGCACCGCCGGCCTCGAGGCGGCGATGTTCACGCTGCCGGCGGCGGCGGACGGCGAGTGGTTCGTCGCGCTCGGCACGCGCGCGGCCTGCCTGCTGCCGGGCAGCGCCGGCGACGGCACCGCCGAGCAGGCGGCCCGCCTGGGACGCTGGCTGGCCGCGCTGTCGCCGGTTGCCACCGACATCGCGCTCGTGGCCGTCGCCGGTGCCGGCCATGCCGCGCGCCTGGCCGCGCACGAGCACGGGGCGGTCACCGACCTCGTGCTGCTGGGCACGCCGCTGTCGACGGTCTCGCTGACCACGCTGGACACGCAGCCCGCCGCCGACGCCCTGCGCCTGCTGCACCGGCTGCTGCCGCCCCCGCCCGAGGCGGCTGCCGACGCGCCCGAAGACGCCGCGCTCGCGCTCGGCCGCGCGCTGGTGGGGGCGCTGATGGACCTGGCGCCGCTGCCCGACCCCGGCGCCGACCTGCGCCTGCCCTTGCAGGCGGCACCGGTCCCGCGGGCCGACCTGGCCGTGACGGCGCTCTTCGGCAGCGTCTCGGCGGACCAGGTTCGGCAGGCGCTGACGGCCATCGTCGCTGCCGGCCTCGCCTCGCGCGCCTGGGCCCGCGTGGCGTCGGCCACGGCGGCCGCGGCCCTGCCCACCGGCGTGCGCGCAGGGCTGCGCTGGCGCGTGCCGGAGCGCGCCGCGGGCCAGCTCGCCATCGAGGCGGTGGCCGACCTCTCGCTCTTGGCCAGCGACCTGTCGCCCACCGGCCTGGTGCAGCGCGAACGCGTGCTGCGCGTGCGGCTGGTCGTGTCCGACCGCAGCGGCTGGCTTGTGGCGTCGCCCGCGCTGAGCCTGCGCGCCGTCTCGGCCGACCTGAGCCTGCCCCTGGACGGCAGCGCCACCGGCCGGTGCCGGCTCACGCTGCACGACGCCCGGGTGTTCGGCCAGGACTGGGAACGCCTGCACCTGGGCGCCGTGCCCGGCGTGGAGGCGGTGCAGCCGGTGCTGCCCGAGGCGCGCGTGCTGCTGTCCGCCCTGGTCCAGCGCGTGGCCGCCGACGTCGCCGGTCCGTCGTCGGTGGCCCTGAACGACGTGTTCGAGGCCCTCGGCCTGGTGGCTGCCAGCGGCGGTGTCGTCGCCGGCGCGGTCGACCAGCTCGTGCACGACCCCGGCGGTCTGGTGCGCCAGCGCCTGGCGATCGCGGGCGACGAACTGCAGGCGGCGCTGGCCGCGTTGCTCGGCCCGCTGGCGATCGACATCGACTGGGCCACGCACACCGTGACCTGGCAGGGCGGCAGCGCGACGAGCGGGCGCTTCGGCTGGGCGGCCGACGTGCAGGTCGCGCCCGCCGGCGTGAGCGGCACATTCTCGATCGGCCCCGGCGCAGCGCTGCCCGTCGTCGGTGGGCTGCAGCTGCAGCTCGGGCTGAAGCCCTTCGGCGCCACGCTCGTGTGGCATCACAGCGGCGGGGGCAGCGACAGCGCCGCGCTGTGGCCCGCGCCCGACGGCCAGGCGATGGCGCGCATGCTCGCACACGCCGCGCCGGCCTTGAGCGCGCAGGTCGCGCTCGAGCTGATGCGCCGGGCCGACGACGCCACGCGTCCGCTGATCGACGCGGCGCTCGACGCGCTCGGTTTCCTGCAGGGCCTGCCCGGCGACGCCGACCGCAGCCTGCGGCCGCTCGCCGGCTTCGTGCGCGACCCGCTCGGCTGGCTCGGCAGCGCCGGGTCGCTGGCGGCGCAGCCCGCGAAGCTGCAGGGCCTGTTCGACGCCCTGCGCCCGCTGATGGGCCTGGCCGGCGCGGCCGGCTCGCCGCTGCCGCTGGCCGACGGCGTCAGCCTGGCGGTGCAGGGCGAGGGCGCCGGGGCGCGCCTCACGCTCGCTGTCGATCCGAGCGGCTGGGTCGCGGCCGACCCCGCCGCGGCACGGCTCGCCGGCGGCATCGGCGCCAGCCTGCTGTTGTTGCCCGGCGCCGCGCCGGCGCCCGGGCTGGCGGTGCACCTCGGCCTGAGCGGCGCTGCGCCCGGCCGCCAGGCCGTGCACGCGCTGATCGCCCCGGGTGGCGTGCAGGTCTTCCTGCGGCCGGCGAGCGGGCCCGACATCCCGCTGATCCCGTTTGCCGGGCTGGGCGCGCTGGCGTCGGCCGCCGAGGCCGCCCTGCCTTACCTGCTGGACCATCTGGCCGAACGCCCGGCGCCGGTGGGGCCGCTGGTGGCTGCGCTCGGCGACGCCCTCGAACTGCGAAGCGGCGCCCCCGCCGCCTTCAGTGCGCAGGCCCTGCACGACTGGGCCGACAACCCGGTCGAGAGCCTGCGCCAGGCGGCCGATTCGATGGTCGCCTTCGGCCTCGCGCAGCTGGCCTCGGCGCTGGACGGGTTCGTGCCGCCCGCGGTCAGCGTCACCCACGTCGCCGGCACGGTGCGCGTGGCCTTCAACGCCTTCGCGCTCGGCTACACGCCGGCCACCAAGGCGGTGCAGGTCGACTGCACGAACCTGGCGGTGCCCGGCATCCAGACCCTGGGCGCCACGCTCGTCGTCAGCGACCTCGGCCTGCGCGAGCTGAGCGTCACGCTCGGGCCGGCGGCCATCAACGCCGGTGGCGTCGTCGTGCGCCCCTTTGTCACCGTGGCCGCGGGCGAAGCGCCGGCGGGCGGTGCGCGCGTGCTCGTCGGACTGGAAGGCAGCACCGGCAGCCGGGTGGCCGCGCGCTGGCTGCTGGATCCGGCAGCGTTCGCGATCGTCGCCGCCGACGGGCTGCCCGCCGACGCCGGTGACTTCGTCGCGGTGCTGATCGACCTGGCGGCCGCGGTGGCGCTGGCGCAGCCCAAGGTCGACCAGCTGCTCGACAGCACCGTCAGCGGCGCGCTCACGGTGCGAAACCTGATGCGCGGCGTGGTGCTGGCCGACGTGGCCAACCCCGACGCGCTGATCGCGCAGCTCTTCGAGCCGGCGCTGATCCCGGCGCGCGTGCGCCGCCTGCTGCAGAACCTGTCCACCGGGGCCGTGTCGGTGAAGTTCGACCCGGTCGAGATCCGCTTCAAGCAGCAGTCCGGCAGCATCGGGCTGCAGGTCGGGCTGGACTCGCGCATGACGCTGTTCAGCAGCGACGTCACGCTCTGGCTCGAGAACGACGACTCCTGGATCTCGCCCGAGCCCGACCCCGACGGCGCCGGCGGCCTGTTCGTCGGCCTGATGGACGCTGCCGGCACGCAGTTCCGTCCGCGCCTGGCGGTCAACGGCCTGGGGCTGCGGCTGGGGCGCACCAGCGGGCCGCTGCTCGATGCCGGCCTGAGCATCGAGTCGATCGCGCTGCACGCCTATGCCGACATCGGCGCCAGCGGCGTCGACGGGGCCGGCGTGCAGCTGCAGTTCGCGAACCTGGCGCTGCCGGTGGGCGGGGCCGGCGGCGACAACGGCATCGCCCAGGGCCTGATGCGCGACACCGGCCCGAAGCCGCCGACGCCGGCGTTCTCGCCGGCGCTGGCGGTGCAGCAGCACGGCAGTGGCGGCATCGCGGTCACGCTGCGCGCCGGCGACCCACCCGGGCCGTGGTGGATCGCGATCCAGCAGGGCTTCGGCCCGCTGTATCTCGAGCAGGTGGGCTTCGACGCGCGGGTGCTCGCCAACGGCAAGCTCGAGCGCGTGTCGGTGCTGATGGACGGCTCGGTCAGCCTCTTCGGACTGACCTGTGCGGTGGACGACCTGTCGATCACCTACTTCACGACCGACGGTGATTTTCTCGACGCCTCGAACTGGAAGGTCGACCTCGCCGGCCTCGCGGTGGCCGCCGACATGGCCGGCGTCTCCATCGCCGGCGGCCTGCTCAAGCAGAGCTCGATCAAGAACGGCGTCGAGCAGGTCGAGTACCTGGGCATGCTGCTCGGGCGCTTCGCGGTCTACGGCCTCACGGTCTACGGTGGCTACGGCGAGGGCGTCGACGACAAGGGGCAGAAGTTCACCGCCTTCTTCGCGATCGGCGCGGTCAACGGCCCGATCGGCGGCCCGCCGGCGTTCTTCCTGACGGGCATCGGCGGCGGCTTCGGCATCAACCGGCTGCTGAAGCTGCCGACCGACCTGGCCAAGTTCGGCGACTACCCGCTGATCCAGGCGCTGGACATCGCCGCCTCGCCGTCGGACCCGATGACCCAGCTGCGCGTGCTGGGCGACTACTTCCCGATGTCCAAGGGCACGTTCTGGTTCGCCGCCGGGCTGTCGTTCAACAGCTTCGCGCTGGTCGACGGCATCGCGGTCGTGGGCGTGCAGGTCGGCGACGGGCTGGACATCAACCTGCTCGGCCTGGCGCGCATGGCCTTGCCGCGGCCGCAGGTCGCGCTGGTGTCGATCGAGGTCGCGCTCCTCGTGCGATTCTCGTCGAGCGAGGGCGTGCTGTGGGTGCAGGGCCAGCTGACCGACAACTCCTGGCTGCTGTACCCCGACATCAAGCTCACCGGCGGCTTTGCGTACGTGATCTGGTTCAAGGGCGAGCGCGCGGGCGAGTTCGTGCTCACGCTCGGCGGCTACCACCCCGACTTCAGCCGCCCCGGCTACCCGGTCGTGCCGCGCCTGGGCATGCGCTGGAGCATCGGCAGCAGCATCGTCATCAAGTCCGGCAGCTACTTCGCGCTGACCAGCGAGGCGCTGATGGCCGGCGGCGACTTCGAGGCCAGTGCGACCTTCGGCCCGGCCTGGGCCGAGGTGAAGTTCGGCGCCCACGGCATCGTCTACTTCGACCCGTTCAGCTACCAGGTCAGCGCCTACGCGCGCATCGCCGCCGGCATCACGATCGACACCTGGATCTTCGGCGAGATCACGATCTCGATCAGCCTGGGCGCGCGCATCGAGGTGCGCGGCCCCGACTTCCGCGGAAGCGTCACCTTCGAGGTCGGCCCGGTGGAGCTGACCTTCGAGTTCGGCGGTTCCGACAAGGCCGGCAAGGTGCCCATCAGCGCCGACGCCTTCATCGACAAGTACCTCGAACGCGCCGACGGCGGCGGCGGTGCGCTGGCCCATGCGCTGATGACGGCCAGCGGCGCCCAGCCCTCCAAGGGCGAGGACTCGACGCCCGACGGCTCGTCGTCGCGGCCCTTCGTCGTCGTCGTCGAGTTCGGCTTGACCTTCACGACCACGGTGCCCGCGGTGCACGTCACGCGCACCGCCGCCGCGGTGCCCACGACGCGCCACGACCCGAGCAAGGCGCTCGCGGTCGGCCCGATGGGCGAGGGCACGGTCGAGCCCGAGATCGTGTTGACCTGGATGCAGGACGGCGCCGTGCGCCCGTTCCCGTTCGTGGTCAAGGCACGGCCCTTCGGCCGTTTCCCGACCGGCATCTGGGGGCCGGCCGGCGACATGAACGTGCGCAAGGTGCCCAAGGGTGACATGGTCGAGGCGCTGAACGAGCTCGACCTCGTCTGCACGGCGCAGCCCACGGGCGGCGGTCCGGAGATCCCGTACTTCCAGGTCGAGATCGGCAAGCGGCTGCCGCTGCCGTTCGCGCGCGAATTCGGACAGGTCGACGCGATCCGGACCTCCGCCAAGGGCATCGCCGCCCTCGTGCTCGAGCCGACCACGGTCGACGCGGCCTTCGGCAGCGCCGGCCGCTTCCTGTCGCAGACGGCCTCGCCGACCACGCTCGCGGCCCTGCGCGGCGAGCGCCAGGCGCCGCCGCGCGTGGGCACGCTGGCCGAGGGTCTGGAGACGCCGGTCAAGACGGTCGCGCCGGCGATCGGCGAGCGGCCGGCCGGCCGCGTCTACGACCACTTCCTCGACGCGCCGCTGGCGGTGGGCTTCTTCCCCGCGGTCATGGTCGACATGAACGTGGCGTCCAAGGCGCGCACCACGGTCAAGGGCTCCGAACGCGGCTGGCGCATCGCCCCGCCGACGCTGGCGGCGGCCACGGCGGCGCGCAGCCGCTCGGTGCCGGCGCGGCTGGTCATCGCCGACGCGCCCGCGGTGGCCACCCGGCCCGTCACCCGCCGCGGCATCGCCACCGTGATCGGCGCCGGCGAGGTGCCACTGACCGGGATGGCGCACGCCCCAGCGGCCGTCATCGCACGCACCGGTGCCCCGCTGCCGGCCACGCTGTCTCAGTTCAGCCAGGGTCTGGTCGCCGGGCAGGTCGCCAACGTTCCGCGGCCCGCGCGCGCCACCGGCAGCGGCTCGACGCTGGCCGCCGGCGAATGCGTCGTGCTGAAGCTGCCCAACGCGCGGGCCGACGCTTCGAGCGCCGTGCGGCCGCTGCTGGCGGTGTCCGGCGCGCCGGCGCGGGTGGTGCTGCTCGACATCGCCGGGCGCACGCTGGCCGACGAGCGCGTCGATGCGCAGCGCAACGAGGGGCGGCTGGCGCTGCCGCGCGGCACCGAACGCGTCGTCGTGATCGGCCAGGGCCTGGGCGACGCCGCGGCGGCGCAGCGCGTCGGGCTCGACGGCTGGCACGCCGGGCTGAAGATGGCCTACGTCGGCCAGGGGAGCGCCGTCGGCCCGGGTTGCGTGGTGCGCTCTACCACCGACGGCATCGCGGCGCACCGCGAGCGCGCCGACGCGGGCTGGGTGACCGGCGCCGAACTCGCGCGCGGCGTCACGACCGTCAGCACGCGGCTGTCGCGCCTGCCGCGCTGCGTGATCCTGATCCTCGACGACCCGGCCGTGACCGGGCGCGACATCGAAGGCCGCCGCCTGCTGCTCGGCCTGGACGGGGCCGAGCGGGCCACCGATGCCGCCGGCGAGCAGAAGCCGCCGCTGCTGCTGACCATGGACAACCGCAGCGTGCTGGCCTACGAGGTCGTGCCCGACCACGCCACGCGCGTGCCGAAGCCCGTGGTCGTGACGGTGGCCAGCGAAGAGGGCTGGTCGCTGGTCGGCGTGATGGCCAGCGCCGTGCTCGACCCGCAGGCCGCGCTCAACCTGATCGCGGCGCGTGGCCTGCAGGCCGCGCTCGCGCCGCTGGCACCGCGTTCGGCCACCGCCCAGGACGGCGGCGGCGTGTCGCGGCTCGATTGGATCGGCCCCGTGCGCGGCGACGACGAGCGCCGGGCGGCGCGGGCGCGCGCCACCGGCGTGACGCCGCCGCCCGCCGCCCGGGCGCTGAGAGTGTGAGGACCCGCTGAATGCCCACCCTAGGCCACTTCGTCCTGCACAGCCAGTTCAAGCCGAGCCTCACCGCCGGCTTCTACGAGCTGAAGTCCGAGCAGGTGGACCTGCCCTTCCCGGTCGCGCCCGAGATCACGCACATCCACGTGCAGGCGCCGCGCTTCGTGATGCCGACCGAGCAGATCCTGTCGAGCTTCCCGCCGGCCAATGCCGAAGGCGCGTTCGGCGACCGCCTGCCGCAGATCGTGCTGAAGCGCCGCACGCTGCCCTGGGAGCGCAACCCGGCCGGTGGTGGCGACGTCAACCCCGCCGGCACGCCCTGGCTGGCGCTGGTCGTCGTGGCCGAGGGGGAGGCCGAACTGTCCGGCGCCACGCCGGTGGCCGAATGCGTGACCGCTGGCACCGTGCTGCACCAGCCGGCCGACAAGGACGTGGAGCAGGGCGTGCACCTGGCGGTCACCGAGTCGGTGGTGAAGAAGATCTTCCCGACCGTCGACGACCTGCCGCTGCTGACCCATGTGCGCGAAGTCGACATCGACGACACCGAGCTGGTGGGCGGCGACGACGACGGCTGGCTCGCCGTGGTGCTGGCCAACCGCCTGCCGGTGTTCGACGTGGCCGGCGGCAAGCCGGTGCGCTACATGGCCTGCCTGGTCAACGTCGAGGGCCAGCTCGCCGCGCTGCCGCCGAAGGTGCCGGCCTTCGACAACGTCTTCACCTGGGAACTGGCGCAGGACTGGCGCGTGCTGAGCACCTTGCAGACCTCCGGCCACGTCGACGCGGCGGCGATGGGCCAGCTGGCCATCAACCCGAACCTGCTGCCGGCGGCGCAGGCGGCGGCAAACCTGCCGCGCGCCGTGAACGTGGCCGGCGCGGCGGCCGGCCCGAAGACGGTGGCGCAGCAGTCGCTGGACGGTGCCGGCGCGATGCGCCAGCCGCCGGTGGCCGACCAGTGGCGCAGCACCACCGCCAAGGTCGCGCAGGCCGCGCTCGAGCCCGAGGCGAAGCGCCTGGTGCGCTCGACGATGGGGCTCGGCTTCCAGCTGCCGATCAGCAAGTACGCGTTCGAGAAGGTCCTGCGCTTCCCGGTGCTGGCGCACTGGTCGTTCACGACCAGCGAGGGCGCCACCTTCGAGACGCTGATGCAGAACCTCGACGTCGGCCTGCTCGGCACCCTGCCGCCGCCGCCCAAGGCCAAGGCCGGCAAGCCGGCGCCGCCGCCGCAGCCCGAGGACCTGCCCGAGGTCGTGGCCACCGGCCACATCGGCCTGTCGCACCGCGTGCGCCGCGGCGACGCGCTGCGCGCCTGGTACCGCGGCCCCTGCGTGCCGTTCGCGACCGCGCGCGACGGCGCGGACTCGTCCAAGCCGTTGCCGCTGGCCCACGCCGCCGACCAGCTGCGCCGCGTGATCCCCGACGGCCGCGAAGACGTGACCCTGGCCGCCGCCTTCGAGATCGGGCGGCTGCTGGCGCTGTCGCAGCTGTCGATCGTCTCGGCGCTGCTGCGTTTCCGCGCCGAGCAGTTCGGCGCCGGGCGCGTGCGCGAGATCCTCGGCCGGCTGGTGCCGTTCCCGCTGCCCAAGGGTCTGGCGAACGCCGGCCCGCTGTCGGTGGACCTCGGCCGCTACGTGGCCGTGCAGGTCGTCGACGTGCTGGCCAAGAACACCGACCGCATGCTCGGCCCGCGGCGTCCCATCGCCGACCCGGGCCGCGAGATCGAGGTCGGCGGCGAGATCGACCGGCTGATCGCCAGCGGGCTGGGTCTCGACTACGACGGGCTGATGAAGCGCAGCGCCGAGTTCGGCCTGGTGGCCACCTTGTCGCGCACCGCGGCCACGGTGTCCGGCACGGTGGGCGGCGGTGCCTTCGGCGAGCTCGAACAGATGGCGCTGGCCGATGCGCTGACGAGCGAGCTCAACCGCACGCTGTCGGTGGCGGTGCCGCCGGCGGCGACCCGGCCCCGTGCGCGTGGCGCGGCGATTGCGCAGGCCGAACGCGATGCGCTCGACGAACTGCTCGACCAGGCCCCGCCGGACGACGATGAAGAGGCCGAGGCATGATCAAGAACCTCCAGTCCGCGGTGACGATGGCGGCGCTGCAGGACGCGGCGCTGTACTACGCCGACTACGCCACCGACCGCAGCCCCGACGACGGCGATCACGTCGTGCCGCACGAGCTGCGCCACTTCCTCGCGCGGCTGCGGCTGCTGCACGGCGTGCCGTTCAGCTACCTCGTGCCCGACGCAAAGCTGCTGCCGATCGAGTCGATCCGCTTCTTCTACATCGACCGCGCCTGGACCGACGCGCTGACGCAGGGCGCGCTGAGCGTCGGCACCGTCTCCACCGCCGACCGCACGCAGCTCGAGAGCGTCTACCCGCACATCCGCCAGGAGGTCGACGAAACCGAGCGCTACATCCGCCGGCCGCCGGCCGAGGAACTGCTGAAGGACGGCAGCGGCACGCTCACGGGCTTCATCCTGCGCTCGCGCGCGGTGTCGGGCTGGCCCAACCTGCACGTGCGCGCCTACTCGGTCGACAAGCTCGAGGACGACGAGCTCACGAACCTCGCCGAAAGTGCGCCCGAGCGCATGAAGGTGCTGCGCATCGAGCGCCTCGCGCCAGCGGTGCTGTTCGTCATCTTCGACGGCGTGCCCGCGGTCGTGCACATCGAGGAGCCGCGCCAGGGCATCCAGTTCGGCGTGCGGCTCGACCCCGAAGACCCGGTGGCCGGCAGCCACCGCGCCAAGGTCCGGATCCGCGACAACAACACCAGCCTGCCGGTGCCGCCCAAGAAGGACTACACGGACGAGAACTCGGTGGACGTGCCCTTCCGCCCCGGCGCGCCGGGCGTGCTCAACGTCACCGCGCTGCGTGATCGCCTCCAGGCCATGCCCAAGGCCAACAAGAACCCGATGGCGCCGAACGAGTTCGCGCTGCAGATGCTGCGCTTCCCGTTCCGCCAGGTGTTCGGCGACCCCGACAACACCGTCGGCCTGCAGCACTACAACCTCGACAAGTTCATCGCCACCGTGGCGCTGCCCGACTGGAAGGACACCGTGATCAAGGGCCTGAAGGAGACCGGGCCATGAAACGCGCTGCGAAGCCCGCGGCCAGGACCTCCGCGAAGACCCCCGCGAAGACCCCCGCGAAGACCGCGGCGAAGAAGTCCGCTCGGGTCGCTGCCGGCGTGAAGGCGATCTTCGACCCGGCGCGGACCCGCGAGCTCCTCTACAGCAAGCGCTACCTCGCCGCCGACCGCGCGAAGATCGACCTCGGCGAGATCCGCACCTGGGACCGCTACCTGCTGCGCGAGCACCGTCTGCTGGTGCCGGTGGACGTGCAGGCGCTGTACGTTCCCGAGGGCCACCCCGAGCCGATGGTGCGCCTGCCGATGGCGCTGGCGGGGGCCGACGGGGCGCTGGCCGACTCGCCCGACGCCGGCATGCCGCCGCTGTTCGACCCGGGCACGCCGCGCCCGGCCGGCGTGCACCTGCACTGGGCGATGCCCGACGCGCTGCTGCGCGGTCGGCTGGCCGACACCAGCGGGGTCAACAAGCTCGGCCTGCCGCCGCTGCCGGACCGCTGGCTCGTGCTGCGCCTTCTGCTGCCGGCGGGCGGCCGCGAGGTCGTCACCACCGGCTGGGTGCTCGAGGCCGATCGCGCGGTGGCCGTGCCGCTGGGCAGCTGGTCCGAAGGCGGCAGCGCCTCGACGGCGGCCACGCCGCAGGGCGCCGAGCTGGCGCGCGAGGCGCTGGTGGGCACCGCCGGTGGCCACATCGCCTGGAGCGGTGTCTACGACGCGGTGCTGAACCGCTTTGCCTTCCACGACCCGCTCGGCGACGTGGGCGCGCTGGCGCCGAACGGCGTCGACCAGCGCTGTGCCGCCTACGTGGTGGCCGGCTGGTGGAGCGACCCCAAGCTCGACCCGCTCGACGCCGCGCGCAGCGACGACAGCCTCGACGAGCTGCTCGCGCGGCTGCGCTGGGAGCCCTTGCACGAATGGGGCAGCGAGGCCGGCGAGCTCGCGCGCCAGAAGGAAGAGTTCGATCTGAAGAAGGCGCTGGGACTGACGACGAAGGACGCCTGGTCCAGCGACCGGCCCTTGAACATCCCGACGCCCAAGGGCGCGCCACGCGCGGCCGTCAAGGCCACGGCCTACACGCCGCTGGACAAGACGCTCGTCGAGATGCAGCCCAAGGGCGTGGCCTCGGTGTTTGCCGCCGATGCGCGCGTGCATGCGGTGGCGCGCCCGTGGCAGCTGCGCTCGAGCCTGCTGCACGGCAGCGTCTACGGCGTGCCGGTGCAGGGCGCCGTGAGCGTCGACCGGCGGCCGCCGCCCGCCTCGCTGCAGGTGGCCATCGGGCTGCACGACGACGACCTGGTGTCGTCGCTCGCCGCGCATGGCGCCACGCCCGACCAGCTGCGCGCGACCGAGCGGCTGCTGACCGCCTTCACGTCGCAGAAGGTCCATCGCCTGGCCTCGCCGGACGGCCCGGTGGAGCTCGAGGAGTTCGAGCACGGGGCCGGCTTCGCGTCGCTGCCGGCGGGCTCGGCCGGCAACGACCGCTACCTGCAGCGTGTGCAGACCGGCGGCGCCGGCGGCCTGAAGCTGGGCCGCGCCGCCAGCAGGGTCGCCGCGGTCGACATCGGCCAGCTGGCCCGGCCGAAGTCGGCGCCGGCCACGCGCCACGCGCACCCGATGGCGGCGGCGCAGGCCGAGGGCACGGCCCGGGCGCAGGGCAAGATCGGTGCCGCGAACGTCGTCTTCGCCACCGGCGCCAAGCCGAACCTGGTCCAGGCGAGCGTCGCGCTGATCAACGACCTGGCGCAGTCGCGCGTCGGCGACGTGCTCGCGCCGACCGAAGCGCGCGTCGTCGACCGGCCGCAGCCGCGCTGGACCTTCCCGACCGACCCGCTGGTCGGCATCCGCGGCGCGGCGCGCAGCCTGCGCCACGGCGGCGACGGCCGCGGCTCGGCCAACAAGACGCTCAGCTGCCGCTGGCCCACCCACGTCATCCAGGAGCTGCCCGGGGTGATCGCCCCCGACCGGTTCATCACCAGCCTCGGCAATGGCGGCGTCCCTGCAGAAGCGCTGCGCCTGGCGCGCGAGGCGGTGCTGCACGACCCGTACCACGACGACTGGGTGGCCCGCGCGGTGACGCCGGCCGGGCGCGACCCCCTCGCGACGCTGAACCGGCTGCGCGCCGAGACGCTGCTGCGCTTCGGCGTCGACGGCACCTACGACGGCCGCACGAGCGCCTTCGATGCAACGCTGCCACGCTCGGCCGCCGCCCGTCGCCGCGCGGCCGCCGGCCCGGTGGTGGGCCGCGCCGAAACGCAGCGCCTGGTGGCCGACGAGCTGATGAAGCATTCGCTGTACGCCGGGGCCGACCCCGACCCGGTGGGTGTCACCACCTGGGCCCAGCCCTGGGTGCCGCTGTGGCTCGAATGGGAGGTCGTCGTCGAGGGGCTGGACCCGCCGGCGCTGCAGGCCTGGCGGCTCGAGGCGATCGATCTCGAGCTCTCCGGCGCGGCGATCGCCGGCGACCAGGTCGTGCTCAGCGGCCGCGCGCCGGTGACGACGGGCGCGGCGACGACGCTGTCCGCTGCGATCGAAGACTGGCTCGCCGCCGAAGACGCGCTCGATGCCGTGTCCGCCGGCCTGGTGGACGAGTCCACCGAGGCGGCCTACCGCGCGCTCGACCTGGCCGTGCAGCACCTGGACCTCGTCAGTGCGGCGCTCGACGGCCTGCGCGCGCGCCTGCTCGGCTTTGTGCTGGTCGACGGTCTGCTGCGCCCCGCCGACGGTGCGGGCGGCGTGCGCAACCCGGCGCCACAGGGCGCACCGCGCGCTCTGCTGGCCGGTGCGCTGAGCCTGAAGCGGGCCCGTCTGATCGACTGCTTCGGCCGCACGCTCGAGGTGCCCGACGAGGCCTTGAAGGACCCGAGCACGCCGTCGCGCACGCAGCTCGAGGGCCGACCCGAGTCGCTGGGCGCCGCGCCGCGGTTGTTGCGTCCGGCACGCTGGCTGTTCCGCTGGGTCGAGGCCGCCACGCCCGTCGGGGCCGAAGGCGTCGAGGCGCGCGTCGACCAGATCGAGACCGCGCTGATGGTGAACCCGGTGGCCGGCTTCCTGCTGCCCGACCACCTGGACGAGAGCCTGGAAGTCTTCTCGATCGACGGCAGCCCGGTCGGTGAACTGCTGCACGAGGCCGTCAGCGGCGGCGTGGTGTGGGAGATCGCCGCCGGTCGCGACGGGCCGGCCGATGCCGGCCCGCACCATGGCCTGGCACCGGCGCAGGCCGCGCTCGCGAACTTTGCCGCCGGCCTGATCGCGGCCGATGCGTCGGCCCGCGCCGGGCTGCCGCTGGCCGAGGCGGCGCCGAACGAGAGCGCGCTGTCGGCCTTGCTGCGCGCCATCGACACCACGCTGTGGACGGTGGACACCTTCGCCGCGCTCGGCAGCGAGCACGTCGCCGGGCTCGTCGGCCGGCCCATCGCGGTGGTGCGCGCGCAGTTGCGGCTCGAGTTGAAGCCGCCCGACGACGTCGACCTGTCCAATGCCGACCGCGCGCTCGAGTGGGCGAACGCCGAGCAGGAAGCCAAGCGCCATGCCTTCGAGGTGCGCATCGGCGAACTCACGCGCAGCGACGACGGCGTGCTCGGTTTCTTCGTCGACGACGACTACGCGCGCTTCCGCCTGGTCGACAAGGTGATCGCCGGGACCAGCGCGAACGCCGGCCGCAGCCGCGGCAAGCTCGAACTGCTGGGCACGAACATCGGCAAGCCCGCGCAGAGCGACATCGACCACCCGTACATCGCCGGCCGCGACGCCGACGACACGCTGCACCTGCACATCGGCCAGACCGTGACGCTGACGATCCTGATGCACCCGTCGGGCAAGTGCCACCTGACCAGCGGCATCCTGCCGCGCAAGGCGCTGGCGCTGGCGCGCGACTGGGTCGGGCCCGGCCTGGCGAAGATCGCCCCGTCGCTGCGCACCGGGCCGGTGCTCGTCGAGACCGACCTCGACACCGAAGGCCAGGTGCGCCTGCCCAAGGTGAGCGTGTTCGGCAAGAACCAGAATTTCCTGTGGCGCGACACGCCCGCGACCTGGCGCACCGACGCGATCCTCGCCGCCACCCAGACGGCGCTGCTGCCCGACGCGCCGGCCGAACTGCGCGAGGGCTGGATCCGCGTCGCGCCGACGGCGCCGGGTGAGGAGGAGGGGTCGACATGACCACGTACCGCTGGCCCGACGTCGGCGAGGCGCTGGGCGAGGCCAAGGACGACGCCGGCGGTCGCGCCGGCTTCAACCTGCGCCGGCGCGCTCCGGCCGGCGACGCGGTCGCGCGCGCGCTGTTGCGCGCGGGCCCGGGGGGCGACGCGGTCGCGCGCCCGCGTGCGCCGGCCACCAGCGACGACCTGCTGTGGCAGCCGCTCGGCCCGGCCGTGCTGCTCGCCGGGCAGGCCGAAGGCCTGCCACGCGTCTCGGGTCGGGTGAACGCACTGTGCGTGCACCCGGACGGCCAGCGCGCCTACGCCGCGTCGGCGAACGGCGGCGTCTGGGCCACCATCGACGGCGGCCGCCACTGGCAGTCGGTGGCCGGGCTCGCGAGCACGCCGCTGACGGGCATCAAGCGCCCGGCGCATCGCAACGCCTGTGCCGCGCTGCACGTGCTCTGGCCGACGGCGACCGATGCCAACGAGACCGTCTTCATGGGCACCGGCGAGCCGCACGTCGTGCGCGAGGGTCGCCCCGGCCACGGCGAGGACGGTGTCGGCATCTTCGTCGCCGTGAACCCCTTGTCCAGCGCGGCCGACGACCCCTGGCAGCACGAGGCGCCGCACCTGGTCAACGACATCGTCTACGGCCTGGCGAGCAGCCCGGACCGGAGCACCGTGGTCGCCGCCACCGCCACCGGCCTGTACCAGCGTCCGGCGGCACCCGTGGCAGCCCTGGCCCCGTGGACACTCGTGCCCGGCCTGCCTGCGGCGGCCAACGGTGCCGTCTGCACGGCGGTGCGCTGGACGCAAGGCGACCCCACCAGCGTCACGCCGGCCAACCAGCGGCGGCCCGAACGCCTCTGGGTGTGGATCCAGGACGGCAGCAACAGCGGCCTGTGGGTGCGCGACGCCGGCAGCGCCAGCTTCAACCGCGTCACGGTCGACGCCGCGAACTCTGCCTTCGGCTACGCGGTCGCCCGTGCCGAACTGGCCTGCCTCGACCTGCCGACCCGGCTCTGGCTGCTGCAGGACCTGGGTGGCGGCAGCACCGGCCTGTTCCGCATCACGAACCCGAAGGCGGTGGACGGCGCGCCCCAGGCGCTGGCCGTCGAGGGCGTGCCCGACATCTTCCACGGCACCGGCTGGTACAACCTGGCGATCGCCGTCGATCCGGGCAACGAGAACCGCGTCGCGCTCGCCGGCAACTTTCTCGGCTCGCCCAACATCCAGGCCACCGACAGCAACCCGGCGGTCAATGCCGATGCCGACCTGCTGACCACGGCCGACGGCGCCACGCGCAGCTACGACGCGGCGATCCTGATCGACACCGTCGTGGCCAAGCCCGCCGACGCGGCACGGCTCGTCTACGGCACCGCGCCGCGCGCGGCCAAGATGATCGGCATCGGCGTTCATCCGGACGTGCACGCGCTGACCTTCAGCAATGCCGGCGCCACGCTGTGGACCGGCTGCGACGGCGGCGTCTACCGCAACGACCGGCCGACCACCAGCGCGGCCGGCTTCTACGCCTGCAACCAGGGCCTGTCGATCAGCGAGACCAATTTCCTCGGCGCCAGCCCGGTGCACGAGGCCGACCTGATGGTGGGCCTGCAGGACAACGGCGTCGGCGCGCGTGCGTCGGGCAGCGTCTGGCGCGTCGTCATCAAGGCCGACGGCGGCGGCATCGTGCGCGACCCGCAACGGCCCGAGCGCTGGTTCGCGCAGTACACCTACGGCACCTGGGGCAGCCCGGCCGGCCATGCGACCGGCGGGCCGCTGGCCTGGAAGCCGGTACCGCAGCCGTCGCGGGTCAACGGGGGCGAACCGGCGGCGGCGTTCTACATGCTGCCGGCGACCATCGGCCACACGCGCGGCGGCGCGCCGATCGCGCAGATGCTGATCGGCACGGCCCGGCCCTGGTACACCGACGACTACGGCGTGACCTGGTCGACCTTGCCGACCGGGACCGACGCCTTCACCGGCGGCGCCTGGAACAACGCGCAGGACGACCTCGGCAGCCCCATCTATGCCTGCCGCTGGCAGGACCCCGACACGGCCTGGGTGATGACGGGCAATGCCATCTACAAGCTCAGCCGCACGCCGGGCTCGCACGAGGCCGCCGCACCCGGCACCTGGGCCAAGCCCGCGCTGAAGGTGCTGGACAAGAACGCGCCGGCCAGCTCCGACGAAGGCAAGGCGAAGAAGCGCACGCCGCCCGATCCGAACCAGCCGCTGGCGCTGCTGCGCTCGTCGCCCCACTGGACGGAGATCGAGCCCAACTTCGTGCCTGCAGCCGGTGCCGTGCCGGCGCGCTCGGCGCTGTACCTGGGCACCATCGGGCACCCGACGGCGGCGGGTGTCGACACGCTGTGGTGGTACGACGGCAGCACCTGGATGACCACCGAACTCGCCACGCGCGGCAACAGCGGCGGCCCGCTGCCCGCGCCGGTGACCGCCATCGCCGTCGACCCGGCACTGCCCGACGAGGTGTGGGTCGGCACCACGGTCGGCGTGGTCCACGGCGTGCGCAGCGCGGTGGCCGCGCCGCCGCCGGGCGGACGGACCTTCAACTGGAACTGGACGCCGCTGCTCAACGGCCTGCCCGAGTCGCCGGTCGAGGATCTGGTTTTCTACAAGGACGCGCCCTTGCGCCTGTTGCGCGCCGCCATCGGCGCGCGCGGCGTGTGGGAACTGCGCCTGGACACCCCCGCCGTCGCGGCGCGCAGCTACCTGCGCGTGCACGAGGGCGACCTGCGCCATCGCACCAGCGCACGCCTGCTGCAGGCCGACGGCACGACCGAGCGGCCCTGGCATGCCAGCCCGGACATCCGGCCGCGCCTGGCGCCGCAGAGCATCACCGTGACGCCGCCGACCGTGGCTGCGCCGTGGACGCGCCTCGCGAACCCCGGCGGCGACGCGCTGCGCCGCTTCCAGGCCGCGCTGCGCTCGAGCACCGGCGACCCGCGCATCGCCGCCACCGGCGTCTGGGACGGCTACTTCAGCGAAGTGCTGCGTGACCTCGCCGCGCCCACCGTGCCGGCCGCGCCCGCGCCGCCGGTGCCGCTGCTGCCGCAGAACATCGTTCGCATCGACCCGACCTACTTCAACGCCCACTTCAAGAACCCGCACCGCAACGCCGAGCCCTGGGGCGCGGGTCCGCCCACGCTGGCCGACCTGCTCGAACTGACGCCGGCGCTGCCCGAAGGCGGGCCCGCCGAGGCCGCGCTGGCGCTGCCGGCCAAGGCCTGGAAGGTCGACGTCGTCGTGCACCATCGCGGCCGGCTGCCGCGACCCGGCGCCGACGTGCGCGTGACCTTGCTGTGGTTCGTCGACCCGGCACCGAAGGACAAGATGGCCTTCAACGAGCCGGCGAAGTGGGCCGCGATCCCCGGCACCTGGACGGCGGCGGTGCAGACGATGCTGAACTCCGCCGGCGGCACCGGCGCGGCCCTGCCGGCCGGCTGGTCGTATGCGATCGGCAGCGCCGGAACCGCGCGCCGCGTGACGCTCGGCAGCCAGACGCTCGACCCGCTGAATGCCGGCGTCGCCACGATCGACCTGAACCTCACCGGCCTGAAGAAGGACCGGCTCGTGCTGCTGGTGGCGGTGGTGCGCGCCGGAGGCGACATCACGCTGGCGAACGTGCCGCTGCGGCAACTCGTGCTCGAGAACCCGGCGGTGGCGGTGCGCGCCGTGCGCATCGCCTGAACCCGGTACGCGCCATGCGCAGCGCCTGAACCGACATCGCGCAGCCCAAGAAAAACGGGTCAGCCCTTGTGGAGCTGACCCGTCGTTCTAGAACCGAGTTCTGGTGCGGCTGGCAGGATTCGAACCCACGACCCCTTGGTTCGTAGCCCGCCGATAAACGAATGGGGTTCAATGAAATCAACGACTTAGCGGCGCCCTCAACCCGCAGTTTCGCATAGAAGTGCCCAGGGACGCCTGGGAAAGTCGCGCAAAAGTCGCGCAGCGATGGATGCACTTCAGAGCCCTTCTACGTCGGCCAGGAAACGCTCGGCCTCAGCCAGCATGCCCTTCGAGATGGCGTCCCAGG
>ERZ795061.1461-NODE-1461-length-22927-cov-9.108604_pt1 | contig 22927 bp, 20 predicted proteins | sample MGYA00375145_ERZ795061 | MGnify/ENA primary metagenome ERZ795061 (study PRJEB30190, sample SAMN05720144) | anaerobic digester metagenome | isolation source: active sludge of municipal wastewater-treating anaerobic digesters | place: USA | collected 2014-12-22 ... | reverse complement strand
AAGGCCGTCAAGCCGGTCAAGAGGGCGGTGAAGAAGGCCGCGAAGCCGGCGAAGAGAGCCGTGAAGAGGACCGGGAAGGGCAGGAAGTAGGCTATTCTGGCAGCGTCGAAGGTTTGGACGGTGAGGTGGCCGAGAGGCTGAAGGCGGCGGTTTGCTAAACCGTTATACGGGCCAAAACCTGTATCCAGGGTTCGAATCCCTGCCTCACCGCCACAACGTGCATCCTGTCAGGCTCCAGGAACCTGGCGCCAGGCGCTGGTTCGGCGCGGCCGCGCGCGACATCTTCCGCTGCCCGGCGGTTCAGCGCAGGGCGCAGCGGAACTGACCAGTCCCGAGCGCCAGGCCCCTGGCCTCCGGTGTCCAGCGTCTACTCCCATGTCCACCCCCCGCCTCCGCTTCGCCCCGTCACCCACCGGCTACCTGCACGTCGGCGGCGCGCGCACGGCGCTCTTCAACTGGCTCTACGCGCGCAAGACCGGCGGCGCGTTCGTGCTGCGCATCGAGGACACCGACGTCGAGCGGTCGTCGGCGGACATGGTGACCGGGATCCTCGACGGGATGCGGTGGCTCGGGCTCGACTGGGACGAGGGGCCAGAGGCGGGGGGCGCGCACGGGCCGTACTTCCAGTCGCAGCGGCTGGCGCGGTACCGCGAGCTGGCCGAGCAGCTCGTGCGCGAGGGGCACGCGTACTACTGCTACTGCGGCACGGACAAGGAGCGCCCGGATGGGCCCGCCTTCGCCGGCGACGCCAGGGCCGCCGCCTCTGGCGGGGGCTCGGCCGCCGATCGCGAGGGCGGCGAAGGCGGCACTCCCCGCGGCGAGTCGTGGACCTACGACCGGCGCTGCTCGCGGCTGACGCCCGAGGAGGTCGCGGCGCGCGAGGCGGCCGGCGCGCCGCGCGCGATCCGCTTCCGCGTGCCCGAAGGCGAGACGGCCTTTCGCGACCTCGTGCACGGCGACATCACGTTCGACAACGCGCACATCGAGGACTTCGTCGCGCTGCGCTCGGACGGCCACCCGACGTACCACCTGTCGGTGGTGGCCGACGACATCGACATGGCGATCACGCACGTGGTGCGCGGCGACGATCACATCTCGAACACGCCGAAGCAGGTGCTGCTCTACCGCGCGTTCGGGAAGCCGCTGCCCGCCTTCGCGCACGTCCCGCTCATCCTGGGGCCCGACAAGCGGCGGCTGAGCAAGCGCCACGGCGCGACGTCCGTCACCGAGTACAGGCGCCAGGGCTACCTGCCCGAGGCGATGATGAACTTCCTCGCGCTGCTCGGCTGGTCGCCGGGCAGCGACCAGGAGCTGTTCACGCGCGACGAGCTCGTCGCGGCGTTCTCGCTCGAGGGCATCAGCCTCAGCAACGCCGTCTTCAATCCCGAGAAGCTCGAGTGGTTCAGCGCGCAGCACATCGCCCGGATGCCGTCGCCGGAGCTTGTGCGCCGCGTCGAGCCGCTGCTCGAGGAAGCGGGGCTGTGGCCGGTCAGGCCGGGCCCGGAATCGCCAGTCGCCGGGGCGCCCGGCCCCGCGATCGCGTGGCTCGCGCGCCTCGTGGAACTCCTGCGCCCGCGGGCGAAGCGCCTCACCGACTTCGTCGAGAAGGGGAGGCCCTTCCTCGTTGAGCACATCGAATACGACGCGGCCGCCGTGCAGAAGTACCTGTCGTCGCCGGAGGCCCGCGCGCACCTGGCGGCCGTCGGCGAGGCGTGCGCGTCGGTGGAGCCATTCGCCGCCGCGGCGCTCGAGCCCGCCATCCGCGCGCTTGCCGGGTCGCGCGGCGTGAAGGCGGGCGCGCTCGTTCACCCGACGCGCGTGGCCGTCGTCGGCCGCGCCGAGAGTCCCGGCCTCTTCGAGGTGCTGGAGCTGCTGGGCCGCGAGCGCGTCCTCGCGCGCATCGGCCGGGCCCTCAGGCTGGGAGCGTAGGCCGGGTCTCTCGCAGATGATGGAGGCCGGCTGGCACGCGCGGGCCGCCGGCTAATTCGTTCGCAGGTGCCGCCGGCGGAACAGAAGGATTCCCGCGGAGAAGTAGGCCGCGGCGAGCAGGGCCATCCCGGTCATCTCGAAGCACACGTCGCCCAGGCCGGCCCCGTCGTTCAGGACCCGGTTGAGCGCCCGCACCGCGAGGCTCGTCGGGAGCACGTCGCTCAGGTTCACGGCGTTCCCGGCCACGGAGAGCACGGGGATCCTTGGCAGCGGGATCATCACGTCCGAGAAAAACATCAGGATGAAGAACGGGAAGCAGCCGACCGTCAGTAATTCGAAAACCGTTCTCATGAAGGCCGAGACCAGGACGCCGATCGCCACGACGCTCACCGTAGCCAGCGTGGTCACGGCCAGCGCGGCGCCCGGCGATCCCAGGGCGCGGTAGCCCACGGAGGCGGCGGCGGCGTACGCCAGCAGCACCGTGGCCGCGCCGATGAGCACCTGGGTGATCGTGACCGCCGCGAGCAGCTCCCATGTGGCGACGCGCGAGAGCGTCAGGCGGATCATCGTGCCCTTGTCGACCTCCCTGATGAGCGAGGCCGCCGCGGTGAAGAGCACCATGATGACGGCGAGCACGAGCAGCGCCGGCACGTAGAGGTCGAAGTCGCTCCGGTTCGGGAGCGGATCGACGGCCCGGGCGTCCACGGCGAGCGGCGAGGGCATGCTCGCGGCGGCTGACGCGTACAGGAACGCCACGTAGTCCGACATGGCCATGGCCATCATCGAGCGCGGGTTGGCGGCGTTGTAGTGGTTCGTGAGCCGCGGGGGCGGGCCGGCCGGCTGCGCCCGAAGGTCGGCGAGGCGGGCCGAGAAGCCCGCCGGGATGACCACCAGCAGGTCGGCCTCGCGCGTCCTCACCATCCGCTCCGCGGCCTGCCGATCGCCGGCGGCGCGCACGGCGAACACGGGCCGGCCGTCGTCGCCGCCGGCCCGCGTCCACGCGGCGATCAGGCCGTCCGCCCCGGCGGCGTCCCGCGGCGGCGACGCCGCGCGGTCGTCGTTCAGGACGAGCAGCGTGTAGCTGGCCGGCGCGGTGTGCAGGTAGCCGTACATCAGGTACACGAAGAACGGCGCGAAGCTCAGCGTCAGGATGAGGATCTTCCAGTCGCGGACGTTCTCGACGAGCGTCTTCCTGAGGCAGGCCAGCATCCTCATTCGCGCAGCCCCCGCCCGGTGAGCCGGATGAACACGTCTTCGAGCGTCTGCTTGCGCACGGCGAGGCGCCGGGCCTGCAGGCCCAGCGCCGAAGCCGCCTGGAGGAGGTCGGGCATGGCCGAGAAGCCATCCGCCGACGTGAAGCGGAGGCACGTTCCGCGCCGCGCGCACGGGCGGCCGCCGCGCGCCAGCGCGGCGGCCAGGGCGTCGAGCGCGGCCGCGTCGGCGCCGCCGAACTCGGCTTCGATCACATCGCCCTCCCCGAGGCGGCCCTTGATGGCGTCGACCGTGTCGAGCGCCAGGATCCGCCCGCGATCGACGATGCAGACGCGGTCCGCGACTCTCTCCGCCTCGTCCATGTCGTGCGTCGTGACGATGACCGTGACGCGCCCCCGCAGCGAGCCGATGTAGTCGCGCACCAGGACGCGGCTCTGCGGATCGAGGCCGGCCTGGGGCTCGTCGAGAAGGACGATGGGCGGGTCGTGCGCGAAGGCGAGCGCGATATTGAGGCGCCGCTGCAGGCCGCCGGAGAGCGTGCGGCCGAGTCGATCGCGCTTCTCCTCGAGGCCGAACGCGGTGAGCAGCGCTTCGGCGCGGGCGCGGGCCGCCCGGCGCGGGAGTCCATAGGCGCGGCCCATGAAGTCCAGCTGCTCGAAGACCGTCAGCAGCTCCCAGACGACGATCGCCTGGGGCGACAGGCCGATGGCGGGCAGGCCGCCGGGCCGGCCCGCCTTCAGGGGCCGGCCGTCGATCTCGACGCGGCCGCTGTCCGGGCGCAGCAGCCCACACAGCATCCGGAGCGTCGTCGTCTTGCCGGCGCCGTTAGGGCCGAGGAGCCCGAGGATCTCGCCGCGCCGCACCTCGAGCGAGAGGTCGTCGACGGCGAGGATGTCGCCGTAGCGCCGCGTCAGGTTCGCCGCGCGGATGGCGATTGTCGGCGGGGCGCTGCTCATGCGGCCTGTCGCCTCTGGGGGAAGCGGGCCCATGCTAGCACGGGCCGGGTCGAGGGCCTCGCCGCGCGCGCTGCTCTCGCGTGGATTGGCGCTGCGGGTTCTGGTAAAATCCTGAGGTTGGTCCCGCCGCGGCCCTCCATGCTGGGAGGTCGTTCAATGGTAGGACACGTGGCTCTGAACCACGTTATCGGGGTTCGAATCCCTGCCTCCCAGCCAATCCCAGGCCTTTCCCTGGCAGCGACTTGCACCGGGCGCGTTAGAGTCCCAGGACGACATGGTGGGAATTCGGTAGGCCGTTGAGAGGCTGGACAGCCAAGCGGCCATCGGGCATCGTGCCGTGAGTTCTTTCTGGCGGAAGGACACACACGGAGGGAGATGCCAATGGCCACGCCTAGGATGGATCTGACCGCGTTCGGCGTCAGCACCGATGGTAGAAGTGTCCTGATCGCCGAAGAGGAAGTCCTCCGATCACCGATCACAATGTCCCTTCGTGTCTGCCAAACGCGGAGGGACCGAGGTGTTGATGAAGGAGGACTTCGTGATGATTCAAGCGCTGGTGAAGCGCGGTGTCTACCAACGGGACATCGCCACGCTGTTGGGCGGCCACCCGAAGACGGTCGGACGGGCGCTGGCGCACGAGGGGGCGCCGGCGGGGCCAGGCAAGCGGGGCAGCCTGCTGGACTCGTACAAGGAGCGGATCGACGGACTGCTGCAGGAAGGGGTCTGGAACGCGGTGGTGATCTGGCGGGAGCTGCAGGCGGGGGGGGTATCCCGGAGAGGTCTCGATCATCCGGGACTACATCCGCCCGAAACGCCCGCTGCGGACCGGCCGGGCGACGGTGCGGTTCGAGACCGACCCGAGGGAGCAGCTGCAGAGCGACTGGGGGACGCTCTGGATCCCGCTGGCCGGGGTGGACACGCAGGTACACTGCGGTGAACACGTTGGGCTACTCGCGCCGGTTCCACTTCTGGTGCACGGAGAGCGAGGATGCCGAGCACACCTACGAGCGGTTGGTTCGGAGCGTCGAGTGGTTTGGCGGGGGTCCCGAAGGAGGTTTTGGTCGACAACCAGAAGTGCGCGGTGTTGCGGCATGGGCCGCAGCAGGTGCCGTTTCATCCGCGCTTTCTGGACCTGGCCCTGCACTACGGGTTCCGGCCGTGGGCGTGTCGGCCAGGCCTGGCGCGGACGAAGGGGAAGGACGAACGGAACATCGGCTCCATCAAGCCCCACTTCTTCGTCCGGTACCGGGCCTTTGACAGCTGGGCGCATCTGAACCAGCTCGCGGAGCAGTGGCTCCGAGAGGAAGCCGACCAGCGCGTCCACGGGACCGTGCACAAGGTCGTTGTCGAGCGGTTTGCCCGGGAAGTCCCGCACCTGCAGCCGCTCAACGCCCAGCGGGTCGACCCCGCGTATCGGGAAACCCGGCAGGTCAGCTGGGACGGCTTCATTGACGTCCGGGGGAATCGGTACAGCGTGCCAGACGTCCTGCGCGACCAAACGGTCGACGTCTACATCAGTCTCGACGGGCGGCTGCCCGTGTGGGCGGCCGGCGAGCGAGGGCTGGGTCGTGGTGCCGGGGCATAATGCGCAACTGTGGGCGGAGACGCTCCACGTCGAGCAACGGCCGCTGGCTGTGTATGAGGAGGTAGGGCGATGGAACTGAGCACCCTCCTCGAGCGGATGAAACTGGACCATCCGGCTGACGAGCTCGACAGGGTCTGCGAGCAGGCCGCCACGGGCGACCTGGACTATGAGGGCTTCCTGGCCCAGGCCTTGGAGATCGAGTGGCGGGGGGGCTATCAGCGCAGCGTCGAAAGCCGCCTGAAACAAGCGCGGTTCCCCTGGATGAAGACCTTGGAGCAATTCGACTTCGACTTCCAGCCGTCGATCGACCGGAAGGTCCTCCGCGAGCTCGCCGGCCTGGGTCTCATCGAGCGGGCCCACAACGCCGTGCTCCTCAGGCCCCCGGGCGTCGGGAAGACGCATCTGGCGATTGCCTTGGGCGTCAAGGCGGTCGAAGCCGGGTACTCGGTGCTCTTCCTGACCTTCGAGCCGTTGGTGACCCGGCTGGTGCGGGCGCGGTATGAATACCGGCTCGAGCGGACCTTGCAGCAACTCACCTACCCGAAGCTGGTGGTCCTGGACGAGCTCGGGTATGTGCCGCTTCCGGAAGGCGCTTAAGGCTCTCTGCCGCGCGCGTCCTAAGATTCAGGGACCTGCCTCAAGAGCACGGCTTGCCCGTGCGAGTCCTTTGGACATCTAGGATGGTCGCGGTTGTGACCTAGTCTGTCAGGCTTCCAGTGCTATCATCTCGCGGTCGCCGGTCGACTAAGGCCTATTCGTAGCCCGCCGTCTCGGTTCGTGTAGCTTTTTCGGTCCGATACGGCTGCCTTCCCGTTGTTGCCCGGCCGATCCGGTGGCCCTGGAGGGATTCCCTCGCGAGTCCGAGATTGTGTGAAGAACCGTGACTCCGGCGCTGTTGGCGAACAGTAGTCACGGCTGGATGGTCCGACCATGTCCAATCGTTGGCTGGAGGGGCTGTCGGAACGGATACAGTCCGAGCTCAGGGCGCGCCCGATCCAGTTCCTTGTCGAGCGGGAACTGCAGGACGTCGAGAAAAGTCGTCTGTACGATGAGCTCGGCCGCAGGTACCTGGAGCTCTGGCATCCGGTCTTCCGTCCGTGCATAGCGCTCGCAGCTGTCCACGCGGCGGCGGAGGGATCCAGGGACGACACGAGCTTCATCGAGCTCTTCTACCAGCGCCTGCACATGGCCGCAGACCAGCGCAGTTGGAATGATGTACACGGGCCAGCCATCATTCGATTCCTCGAAGAGCACTTTCCCGACAAACCGGACACCTACGACCGCACTGGACCTTGGCGTTACGTCGGCGTGGTCTATCGGCATGCCGGCATTCCCGCGGTCGGTCTTCCCGCATTTGCCCAACTACTGACAAGGTTGCTTCGGGAGCACGGACGACACTTCTCTCGCCGGGAATACGATGTGGTGTTGCCTGCAGCGCTCCCTCGGTGCGTGAGTGAGTTCCTGAACAGTGACACGGGCTATGCCTTCACTGTGGCCACGGCAGGTGTTTACATCCGGCTGCGGTCGTCCTTGGCCGGGATACAAGAGGTACGCAACATCCCCGGCTATAGAACGGGTTTCTGGACGGAGTTGCTGGAACTCCTCAGGCCGGATCCTCCTGCACCGCCCAAGGAAGGCTATCCGCCGCCGTTCCTGGCGCTCGACGTGGGTCGTCTTCAGCTTCAACTCCGATTCGACAAAGCCGGTGTTGCGAAAGGGGTCTACTTATCCGGAGGAAAAAGGGTCTTCGACCCGGTCAGGCCTGTTACCAGCGAGTCCAGACCTAGTGGTACCTTCCGCCACCCGGCAAAAGGCGGATGGGAAGTCCCAGACGACCAATGGTGGTGGCCCGGTCGGACAAGCGCGGCACTGTTTCGGACGTCAGACGGACGATTTGTGACTTCTGCTGGTGCTGTGCGTCCGGGCGATTACTACCTCATCGTTGCGCAGAGCCTTGCTGCGCCCGACCGGGTAGTTAGAGAAGACCTCGGCGTGTTGGATCTTCCCTCGTCCCCTCAGGGCGGCGAGTACTTCTACGTCTTTCGCGTACGCCTAGCGCCGGCTTCGCCCCTCGCCGAGCTGGGGTTCTTCGTCGTCGGCTCCACACCGATTCCCTCCCTCGAGTTTGCCGGGGGATTCACACATCCACGTCTTGGAAGCGACGTGTATGTTGGTGAGCCACCACGGCTTGTAGTCTCAAACTGGCCGGAAGACTCGACGAACGATTACTGGCTGTGGGTCGAGATCGGTGAACAACGTCGGCGGCTGCTGCCGACGCCTGGTAGTTCCGAGCACTCACTTGCAGTATCCGTCCCATGCCAGGGACAGGTAGTCCTCGAGCCTCGAGGGTTCCTTCGCAAAGGAGGAGAACCCCAGGTCCTTGGGTTCACCGTCGTACCACGTGGTATTCGCTTCCGCTGGCGTCCGCTAGCCGTAGGCGTTGATGAGGACGCAACCCTAGAAGTTGAGCTGCCACCAGGTTGGCAGGCTGGTTGGCAGAATGCTGAAGCTCGATCCGCAGGCCCCGGGCGTCAGATTGTCCGTGTGTTGCCGGCTGTCATGCGCATCGACGGTGCGTTGTCTTGTGAGACCGTGTCGCTGGCAACGTCGCTCAAGGTGCCCAGAGTTGGACTCGAGCTGAAGAATGGTCGCTCGCAGACCGTTTGGATCGATCAGGCGCAAGATCCACTTCCAGTTCTTCAGCTCGAAGCTCCAGCACGTTACCGAGTGAACTTGGTGGCGCTGGACGGACCTGAGGCTCAGACGATCTGGGTAGGCACCCCAATGCCGCGGTCGGGGCTACGCGATGTGGGCTTTCTCCAGTGGGCCACGGCAGCTCGGGCCGTTCCTGGAGCCGCTGCTCAACTCGCTGTCCATCCTAGAGGCTGTCCGTTTGTCCGTTCGTCTGTCTACGTCGCGTTCGCAGATCGGATTCGACAGCGCATTGGCACCCTGCCAGAGGACTCGGCCGTCTTCACACTCCCCAATATTGGCGAGGCATTACGGTCCGCCGATTCCATCGTTCGCCAGCCGCAAGCCGTTTCCTGCATCCCCGGCTCCGTGGAACTTGCGGGTCCCTTGTGCGACTTGCTCTTGGTGTTCGCCAGAGGTGCTCAGGTATTCGACGGTAGCGAACTATTGCCTCCAATTGGCCAGGACTGTGCGCCAGTTGAGAGACGGTTCGCCGAACTACTAGAGTGGGTGCAGGCTGCTCGGCAGGCACACGTGCAACTCGAACCGAGGCCACCGTGGAGTGCTGCTCTAGACCAAGTAGTTGTGGGTTTGCCCGTTAGACGCTGGGAGGGCATCGTCAGGTCGCTTCTTGCGGAAGCGCCTGACCCGGCCAGCGTGTTATGTGAGTGGCGTGATCGTATCGCTCGCAACGCCCGGCTGGCCACCCAGGTTCTGGGTGACGTTCCGGGAGCACACCAGATAACCGAAGGCGCCCGTCGATACCTGCAGGCGGTTACTCGGACTCAGACTGACCGTGATCGGCGAATAGCTCTCGGAGCTGCCATCCGGGATCTGCGTCAGCTCGAGGAGATTGCGGATGCTCCCAAAGCGCTGATCTTCGTATCGCGGAGTCTCTGGCAACTCGCACTGTACCGTCTGGACGAGTTCGAACAGGCCAGTCAGCTGTCAATTGACTCGCCCAGGGGTCCATTCGCCTGTCTTGCCGCCTCAATGACGGCTCTTGCGGCACGATGCGGGAAGGTCGGTGAGGCTCCGCTCTGGCCCCCCGGTGTGGGTTTTGCTGAACTATCACCCTGCGTTGAAGACGCAGAACTCGAACGCGCGTTAGGCAGGTCTTCGCCGAAAGTGGAGGCCGTTCTCGTCTCGGAGCAACCATGACATTGGAACAACCAACACCAGCTGCTGCAATCGCGAAACTCGAGGCGCTGGCAAGTCAGCGGAGAGCGGCGGGCAAGAAAGCCGGAAACCCGACGAAAGAGGTCCTAGACGAGTGGACCGAACTCTTTGCGGTAGCGACGGCAGAAGACCCGGCCGTTCTTGGAACCGCGCTCGCGATTCCTGGACTGCCACCCCGCGTCGCCGGGGCCGGCATTGCCAGACTCTGGCCCCAACTCGATCCGTCGGCCCGCGCGAGAGTGCTGAGACTCTTACCCAAGGACGCTGACCGCGGTAGCCCCATGCGTTTCACCTTGGCATCGGAATTGATGAAGATCGATCCCACAACGGCGGCAGAGGTACTGGCGGACTTGCCTCGGTCAAACGAGAACGTTGGACGGCTGGGGCGGCTATTGAGAGAGCAACCGAAGCTTGTCGCGGCGCTCGTTCTTGCCTGTCCCGCGCGAACGAAAGGTGAGTCACTCTTACTGGTTCTGCTTCGCCTAGCTCGGGCATCGGAGACAACCCTCCCTGCACGGCTTGAGGTAATCAGGGTCGGTCTTGCCTGGCTCGCTGGTGAAGGGGCTCCTGATTTCGGTCCCGGATCGGTTGGCGACGCTCTGGCGGAACTCGTTGGAATGGTCGACCCGCGCGCCCGAGCGAGCTTCGACCCGGACCTAGCGGCGGTTCCAGCGCTGTGGGTTCGCGTTTTCCCGGATCGACCGATTCCTGCGAGAGCTTTCATCCAGGTACCGCCGGACTCTCCGGTGCCGGCAGCCGAAACCACCACCCCAGCGCCAAGCGGACAACTACCACTTAGCGACGAGGCCAAGCAGTCAGCCGATGGGACCGGTGCTGCAACTCCGCCGCGCGTGCCGACTGCTACTGGGCAGTTCCGGGTTCAACCTGGCGCCGTGCGTTCAGCAAGCGCCCCGGAACCGCCGGCCGTGGCCGTTGCTGACGTCGCTGGACAACTTCGGCAGCTGGATATCTGGCTGAATGAGCTAGAACAACACGCGCGCATCCTCAAAGCTGCCCGCGGGTTTCTGGGCCAGTCGCAGCGTGACACGGCAGCAATTAGGTCCGAGCTGGCCGACAAGATTCAAGAACTAGAGACCACGACGACCGCCCTGCGCACCGAGGCCGGCACGCTCAGATCCGAGCGCGATCAGGCTAGGGCTGATGTGGAAGCTGAGCGCCAGGCACACAATGCGACGAGGGAGGAGTTGCTTCATCGAATTGAGGTGGCGACCGCAGCTCACCTCTCAGAGTTCAAGAACAGACTCGCCAGTGAAGTTGCCAAGATCGTCAGCCATGTCCCTCCACATGGTGTTCGACCGTCTCCCGACATGACCACCGTGCTGCACCTCCGTCTCCATGAGGTTCTTGGCGCACTCCGAGCCGCCGGTGTTGATATCTCAAAGTAGGTACTGTCATGGGCCACTTCGGTATTGACTTCGGAGCGACCAACACGAGCGCCGTCGAGGTTGATGGTCGGGCCGTACAGCGGTATGGCGACGAGCTGGGCAAACCGCTTCCTTCGGTCATCATCCTCAAGCAAGCCACGGATGAAGTGATCGGAGGACGGTCCGCCTGGAACCGCCGACACGAGCTTCAACAACTGGGCGGCTTCGAGGTTGTCGGCTCGATCAAGAGGTGCCTTGAGAGCGATAGACACTGGGTGACGGCCGGGAGAAGCTGGACGCCCAGAGATATCGCGGCCGAGGTGCTCAAGCAGCTTTCTGTTCGGGCGCAGCAGCGTGGCGTGAGAGCAGGCATTCGAAAGGCGACGTTCTCCATTCCAGTCGGTTTATCCGCACGGGCCCGGCGCGTCCTTCGAGAGGCGGCCGAGTTAGCTGGAATCGAAGTCAGTAGCTTCGTTGTCGAATCCACCGCGGCGTTCGTCCGCTACTTCACCGACCTTCGGAATAGCCGACACGTGGCGGTATTCGATTGGGGTGGTGGCACGCTCGATGTCAGCGTTCTTCGAATTGAGGGTCTGACAATCTTCGAGCTTGCCAAGGAAGGAATGCCTGACGCGGGAGATTTGATGGACCAAGAGCTGAGTCTCTTGGTTCATAAGTTGATAATGGACGCCCGTGGCGACAGCCTCGCGATTGAGGAAGTGCCCACCATAGATCGCGACCAGCTCATCATTCGTTCAGAAATGGCGAAGTGCGCCCTATCGGCTGAAGAGCAGGTGCCCATTGGGCTTGAACACTACGCAGGCCGATCGGCACATGTAGATCTCACCAGGATACGTGCCGCCGGCGTGCTCGGACCGTTTGTCGACCGGGCAATCAATCTGTTGGCGTCAACTGTGGCTCAGGCAGGGCTCAGCATCGACTCGATTGATGACATCATTGTGATCGGCGGTAGCAGCCAGCTCTGGCTGTTGAACGAGCGCCTCGCTGCCGACTCTCGTTTCACTGGTCGATACAGGCTTGCCGCAAGTCCAGAATGGGACGTGGCCCATGGCGCGGCCATCCTCGAGCAGATCCCGGGGAACTACGAGCTCGCCGAGACTCTGGGCCTCCAGCTGTGCGATGGGACACACTTCGAGCTTGTCCGTCGCGGCCAGGCCCTGGACACCACTCCGCGGAGCCTGTCGTTGGCCCTAGTGGAAGATGCTCGCGAAGCTAACCTAATCATCGATCGGTTGGCTGACCTAGGTACGGCTCAGACCAACGTCCTGCACTTCTCGGTTCCGACGCTGGGGTTTCTGGATGACGAGATCCGGGTGCGTCATGAGCTAACCAGAGACCTGACGTTCCGGGTCTCTGCACATAGCCGTTCGCTCGGACCCGAGAGGACGGAGATTCGCGAATTCGGCAACCTGCGGTTCGGCTATCACCTCGGAAACGGCCATGCGCGCTAATGTCGGTCGACGCTCAAACGTCGTAGTCGTGTCCGAGGAGCGCTATTGGGATACACCGTCTTTTAGGTCTAACGTCCGAGGGCGAAGCGCTCTTCTTAAATGGCTGCAGAAGAAGGCTCCAGGATCGCGGCTAACCGATGCCGTCTACAACTATCTCTCCCCCCGACAGCGAGCTGACGTTGCCTGGGAAACACGCTGCGAGGTCTGTGGTGCTCGGCCAGAGGGGCCGGTCCGGAAGGGGCAGACCGTCGAAATCGAATTTCGGTGCCCGAGAGGAACTTGCAGTGCATTACATCACACGGCACGTACGTTGCTCGTGAACCTCCGTCTCTTGAATCGGGCGCTCCGTAGGGCTGGGACTGACCCTTCCTCTTTGGCACAGCGTGTCCTGGGTCGCGGCTTCAGCGATTCCGGAAGGCGACCCAGTGGTCCATTGGTGCCACTCACGATCCGGCTGACCAAGTCCCAGTACCTGGCCCTCAGGCACCACAACGATGCGGAGTTGGCGGCAATCTTTTACGCGGCGCTCCTTTCGTGGATGAAGGATCATGGCTGACATCAATGCGCGCACCTTCTTCTCGACAATTCGTGACACCTACCGCCGCTATCTCTTTACACAGAACTTCATCAGCGATTCTGACTCCGCGTTAAGAGAGCGGTTTTGGCAGGAACTTGAAGGTCGGGACGTCTTCTGCAAGGAACCGTTGTTTAGTTCAATACCCGCCTATCAACTCGATCGCTCTCTCAGGCAGCTCATCTTAGACTCGTCGGCCGTGCGCCTCCATCGGGGCCTCCTTCGGCTGAATCCTGCCGCGTTCGACGTCGACCGACAGCTCTACCTCCATCAGGTACGCAGCATCAGGATGGTGCACGAAGGCCGAAATGTCGCCGTTGCCAGTGGCACGGGCAGTGGAAAGACCGAGTGCTTCTTGATTCCTCTCCTGGACGATGCGCTGCGGAATCCGGGCCCGGGCGTGCGGGCAATTGTGATCTACCCGATGAACGCCCTGGCGAACGACCAGCTCGGCAGGATGCGTGGCCTCTTGAAGGGCCTCCCGGACATCACCTTTGGTCGCTACACCGGCGACACTCCGCACGATCGAGCTGATGCGTCGGAGATGGATGCACGGGAGATCCTCGACCCAAACGAGCGCTTCTCGAGGGCTGAGATTCGATCGGCGCCTCCGCACCTCCTGCTGACGAACTTCGCGATGCTGGAGTATCTGCTGCTCAGGCCTCAGGACAGCGAGATCTTCACTCAGCAACGCTTGCGCTACGTGGTCTTGGACGAGGCTCACACGTATAACGGCGCGCAAGGCATTGACGTCGGCTTGCTGATCCGGCGTCTCCAACTGGCGTTTCCCCGCAATCAGCTCCAGTTTGTGCTCACAAGCGCGACTCTCGGTGACGACCTCCAACGCGTCGCCGGCTTTGCTGAATCCTTGACCGGGCAACCATTTACGAAGGATGACGTGGTTCTGGGGGTTCAAACGACTGGATTCGCGGCATCGCTCGCACCCCGGGTACCCCTGGAGCGATACCTCGCGGCGGTTCCAGACGAAGGCGCGTTGAATCGATGGTCTCAGGCTTTGGGAAGCGCCCCAGCATTGGTGAGACTCATCGCGGAGACTGGCCTGGCACAAAGGGCCTTCCTACCGGAGTCTTCCCCCGGGGCGCTACTGTGGAACTGGATGGTCGACAACGCGGAGCTGCATCGGCTGCACACCCTTGCGTCCTGTCGCCCGGTCATATTGGCCGAAGCGGCACAGGATCTCTTTGGTGAGTCATCGGACGGCGCGCTTCGCATCATCGAGTGGCTAGTTATGCTGGGGGCCAATGCCGTCCGAGATTCGACTTCGCCTCCGCTCCTGCCTAGCCGGTTCCATTTCTTCTTACGAGGTCTTCGGAGTGGCGCCGTCTGTGTCTCGCGAACCTGCCCTGCTCGAGGCTCTGACACGGCCCAGGCCTGGAGCCGCTTGACGCTTGACGAAGCACTCCACTGTCCCGACTGCCAGTCGCCGGTCATTCCTCTGCTCACGTGCGTCCACTGCGGAACGCCAGTTCTGCGTGTCTTTGAAGCCGACAAGAAGTGGTTTCCTTACCCGACAGGACTCGGGCAGGCCAACGCACACCTACTTAGCTGGGTCAGCACAGCCTCCCAGGATGAGAAGCTGACGCCAGATGACGATGCGGAACCAGACGCCGAGCACGCCGACGAGTTCGCGGAGCTGTGTCTCTCCCCCGCCTGCCGGATCCTTTCCGTCGGAGCCGCATTGGAAGCTTGCTGCACAAGCCCTAATGTCGTTCGATTGAGCCGGCTGAATGCAGGTCCCGCCGGCATTCTGCGCCAGTGCCCATGGTGCAGTGGCCTTGCGCGTCCATACCCGTCTGTTCTGCGCGAGGTACAGACTGGCGAGGAAGCCAGCACAGCTGTGCTGGCCGAGGCCATCGTTCGCGGGCTACCCGACGAGGATACGAAGAAACCCGCCGCCGCTAGGCGTCTGCTCGTATTCTCCGATAGCCGGCAGCGGGCGGCCTACTTCGCCCCCTATCTCGCGCGCACCTCGGCCCAAACCTTGGTGCTGAAACCTTTGTACCAGGCTATTTGTGCCGCGGTCGCCTTGGCTGGCGACGAGGGTGCGACATTCGACGCGATTGCCGAGCAGTACCGGCGGGTTGCCCTCACGCTGCCCTATGTGGTCGTTCGAAAAGGTGGTGGCGGAGAGGAATACTCGGTCGAGGTCAAGCGTCCTGGCCAGCTACTCCCGGCTGAGAAAAATCGGCTAAAGACAGACGCCCGCCTAGCGCTCTTCGAGAACTTCACGGCATCTCCGAGGATCCGGAACAACATCGCAGGACTGGGACTCGCGTACGTTGAGGTCGCATTCAGCGACGACGAACGCGACGATCTTGGCCGCCGGCTTGAGTGGATGTTCAGGCCGAACGAAAGCAACGGGTGGGCAGCGCTGCAGGCACTCTTGTGGATGTTCGTCTGGCGCAAGGCTCTCGAGCTCCCACCAGACGTCCCCATGAGTGACCTGGCGCCGGGCCCTGAAGCTGTCACGTACCACAACAGCGAGCAGGGCCCTCTCGACGGACGGCTACGCTGGCGGTGGAATCCCTATTACGCCAAGATGCCCAAAGCCGTCGTCTCCAGGAGTGGCCAGGCAGAGGTTCTCGCGGTACTTCTCGGGAAAGACAAGCTTGCGGCAGGCGACGAGATCAAGACAAGACTCGACCAGGTGTGGCAGGCGCTGGTCGAGTCCGCAGTCCTATCGAGTCTGAGACCCAACGAGTACCAACTCTCCTACGATCGGCTGGTTATCAAACTCCCGACTGTGGGATATCTCTGCAATCGCTGCGGCAGCCTGACTGGCCGAGCACTCAAGGCCACATGCCTCATGCCAGGCTGCCGCGGCCATCTGTCATCCATTACCCCCCAAGATCTGGCGAGTCGTTTCAGCAACCACCACTGGTTTCATCGAGTCACAATGACAGACCCGTTGCCGCTGGAAGTGAGGGAGCATACCGCACAGCTGACGAACGAGACAGGGCGCAAGTATCAGAACCTCTTCGCGGGCGGTGACGTCAATGTCCTGTCCAGTTCCACGACATTCGAGATGGGCGTGGATGTCGGCCAGTTGAAGTCGGTCTTTCTCCGAAACGTGCCTCCCACGCCGGCAAACTACCTGCAACGGGCAGGCCGCGCAGGCCGACGGCGGGAGGGGGCTGCGTTTGCCGTTACGTATGCCCGGGGGATCCCACACGACCAGGTTCACTACAGCCAGCCCCTAGACATCGTCCAAGGAGTCGTGCCTGTTCCGAGAATCAGCCTTGCGAATCCACGGCTTTCGCAGCGGCATGTCAACTCCTTCTTGCTCGGCAGTTTCCTACGAAGCGGTCGCATTCCTGCCCCGACCGAGCCCCGTCAGATGACCGCGTCCTGGTTCTTCGGGGAATCCGCAGATTCTGGTGCGGCCGTCCGGCCCTTTGTCGATTGGGTCACCGAGCGTAGCCAGAGCCTGGTGCCGTCTCTTTCAAGGATCATTGACAGTTCCTGCAACCTGCTACCGGCCGACGCCTTTCAGGAGAGCACGACAGGACTCGTTCGTTGTCGGGAGCGCTTCCACGAAAGGGTCGCCTCCTACCGAAGTCAGTATGAAGAGCTCACGAGAGAGATAGCTGGGGCTACGGCCCAAGAAGCTGTGGAACTTGCGCGAAGTCGGGAATCAGTCGATCGCCTCCTAGATCAGCTCCTCGCTGAGTCTCTGATCGACGTTTTGGCATCTGACCACTGGTTGCCCGGGTACGCGTTTCCTCAAGACGTCGTTCGTCTCGTGGTTCGAGATCCCCAAGTCAGCCAACGGATGCGGCTGGAGCGAGATATTGAGTACGGCCTAGCGGAGTATGCTCCCGGCGCTGAGGTGGTCGCGGACGGGCTTCTGTTGAAGAGCCGCGCTGTTGACCTTCAAAACCGAGCGATGGAGGTGAGGTACTATCGGTCTTGTAGCCGCTGCAACCGCGTCGTCACGGCCAACACTCGTCAGGAGCTGCAGCCTATCTGTGCCTACTGCCAATCCCCGGCAGCGGGTCCTGGAAGCCGACCCAGCGCGTACGCCGTTCCGATGGGTTTCACTACCCACGTGGCCGACCGGGCCAAGCCTGTGAACATCTATCGCAGCAGGCCGCCACGAACGTCGGAGCTCTTCTTCATGGGCGGCGCTCCACCCGAGGCATTTGTAACTCATCAGAAGCTCCTGGGTGTCTCGACGGCGCACCTAAGGAATGGTGAGCTCTTCAGGGTGAACGCTGGCTCGAACTTCGAGGGATTTTCATTGTGTCCTTCGTGCGGTTTAGCGATCGCACAACAGAAGGCCCATCGGAAGCCGTGGGGCGCGAGGTGCGTCGGGGGCCGACTCTTGCGCCTCCACCTCGCCTGTCGATTCGCCACCGACACGCTTCAGGTCCGATTTGACGCGGTGACCCCGCCGCCGCCGCCGGTTACAGATAGGGACTTCTGGCTCTCGCTTCAGACAGCCTTTCTTTTTGCGGCAGCCGATGTGCTGGAGATTCCTGCAAGGGACCTCGGAGGCACCTTCAGGAGCCAGAGCGAGGGAACCCTCAAGGGTGAACTGATCGTCTTCGACAGAGTGCCGGGCGGGGCTGGTTACGTCGCCAGGCTACACGACGAACTTCCTAGCGTTCTTGGAAGAGCGCTCGACCGGGTCACGAACTGTCCGAACTCCGCGTGCGACCGCTTGGGGAGCTGTTATTCATGCTTAAGAAGTTTCGGCAACCAGTTTGAGTGGAACCACCTCAAACGAAACGTGGTGCATGACTGGTTGTCGGCGATTCTCCAGTAGGATGACGGATAACGCCAACGATCGCATGGGGGCCCGCTGCAGTTGTTAGAGTCCCAGTGAATCGTACCGGGAGTATCGGAGAACTGGTTAGGTGAGTCAGGCCACCTTAGCCTGTTCATCATCGCGTGCCTCGTATTTCGCCGGGGGTACGTACCCGATCGCCTCCAGTAGCCGCCCGGTGTTGCACCAGTGGCCCCAGGCTAGCACGGCGAACTCGACCATCTCCAGATGTCGCCACGGGCTCCGGCGGTGGATGACCTCGGTCTTGAAGAGGCCAATCACCGCCTGCGCGAGGGCATGGTCGTAGGCCTCGCCGGTGCTGCCCACCGACGGCGCCATGCCGGCGTCGAGCAACCGGTGGGAGTACCACATGGACAGCTGATTGACGTCAACTAGTTTTGCCGCGTGGCGTCAACTACTCTTGCCGATCGTTCCTAGGTTCCCGTTCATCCCTGACTATCACCAGCGGCGTCGAGCAGGCCCCCCACCCAGGTGCGGGGCCCGCGCAGACGACGCGACGGTTACCGAGCGCGCTTCCGCTTGAGCACGGACACGGGCGGTCGGCCCCTGGCCCGGGGCGGTGCCACGGCCTGGAGGTCGCGTGTGGCTTGATCGGTGCGGTAACTCGTGACGTCGAACTCGAGAATCACTGCGTGGTGCACCAAGCGATCGATGGCGGCCGCGGTGGCCATCTGGTCTTTGAAGATCCGATCCCACTGACTGAACACCAGATTGCTCGTGATCGCCAGCGACCGGCGCTCGTACCGCTCGGCGATGAGCGTGAACAGCACCTCGGCTTCCTCGGGACTCTGTTGCACGTAGCCCAAGTCGTCGAGGATCACGACCTCAAACAGGTCGAGTTTCCGCAGGGCGCGGAGCAGCTCCAGCGCCCGCTTCGCCGCCAGCAGGTCTTGCACCAAGGCGTAGGCCGGCACAAAGAGCACGGCGTGGCCGGCCTGGACCAGCGCGTGCCCCAGTGCCGCGAGGGCGTGGCTCTTGCCGACGCCGGGCAAACCGAACGCCAGCACATTCGTGGCGGTGTCGACGAAGAGTCCCGCCGCCAACTCCCGGAGTCGGGCCATCAAGGGCGCCGGGAAGCGTGTGGCCTCGAGCGTGTTGAACGTCTTGCCGGGCGGCAGTCGAGACGCGCGGCGCAGGCGATCGATGCGGCGCTGGTGCCGCGCGTCCCGCTCGAGGTCCAGGACCTCCTGCAACACGGGCACGGCTCCCGCGTGACCGGCCAGCGTGAACCGGGGGACACATTCCTGGGCCGCCGTGGTCAGGCCAAACGTCGTCAACAGCGTCGTGACACGCTCCGTGGGCAGCGGCGGGGTGGTCATGACCGCCCTCCTGCGAGCAAGGTGTCATACACCGTCAGGTCGGGCTCGGGCAGGCGCAGCATCGGGTGGCGTGGCGTCGCGGGCGCGACCAGATGCTGCACCACGTGGTAGTCAAAGGGGCGGCGATCCGCGAGCAAGCTCGTCAGCGTCTGGGCGACGGCGCCTTCACTGCCGCTGGCGGCCAAGTGCAGCAGGCGGACATACTCGACGTCGGCGCGGTCGCCATGCCACACCAGCAGCGCGTCGTACGCCTGCCGGAACGGCAAGGTCGGAAACAGCTCCTCGCGGTACCGGTAGCGGGCAAACGCGCCCGGTTTCCGTACGAGGCTGCGGATGACGTGGCGATAGTCGATGCGGTGGTCACGTCCCCGTACGCGCGGCATCGTTTCCACGAGCTCCCCGCTGTAGCGCACCTCGATGGTCGCCGGCGCTTGCCGCACCTCGACGGTGTGCCCAATCAATCGCGACGGCACCGAGTAGGTCCGCCCGCTCACCCGAATGGTGCTCCAGCGCCGCACGACGCAGGTGTAGGTCGTGTAATTGGGAATCGGCGCGGATGGGAGCGGGCGCAGATGGCGGCGCTCTTCTGCCAATCGGCTCGCCGCCGGCGCATTCTGCTTCCGCTCAATGACCTCGCGCACGAAGCTCAGATAGGTGTCTTCGTCGGTGAAGTCGGCATGGCCACGCAGCAGTAAGCCTTGGGCCACGGCACGCTTGCTCTGGTGATGGCTCTGCTCGGCGCTGCCATTTTCGTGGGCATGCCCGGGAAAGATCCGGGACGACCGCATGCCGTAGTGATCCAGCACCGCCTGGAAGCGCGCGGTCAACTGGCGTCCCCCCGATCGCTTCAACTCATGCGTCGCCGCCGACAGATTGTCGTGCCGGGCGACGGCGGGGACGCCGCCCAACGTCCACACCGCACTCTGCAGGCCTTGGACCAAGGCCTCGAAGGTCTCGCTCGGCGCCAGGTCGATGTGCGTCCAGCCGCTGAACGGCAGAATCCACTCAAACCACACGTGCTCAAAGGGCTGCTGCTGAATGGTGATGCCGAGGTCGGTGGGGTCGGTGAAGTCCAGGGCGCCCTCGCGGCCCGGGACGGCCGCCTGCTCGAAATAGACCTCCTGCTCAGGGCCGTGCAACGCCCGCCAATCGCGCACGCGCCGCTGCCACGTCCGCAGTTGCCCCGGCCGAAATTGCCCCGGATGCCGGGTGCACAACTCCTCGAACAGCGTCAGGGCCTGCAACCGCCCGTCCCGGTCGGCTTCCAACCACGGCACGACCTCAGTCGCCCAGACGTCGGCAAATGGGTCAGGACGTGTCCGCCACGGGCGAGGCGAGCGCATCGTCGAGGGCAACGCGCCTGTTTGCCAGGTCCGAGCCGTGCGCTCACTCATCCCGGCGGCGGCGGCCGCCGCCGCCAAACTCTTGCCTTCCATCCGCTTCTCCCGCAGTCGGCGAACCTGGGCGTCCGTGACCATCCGTCCTCCGACGGACAGCCTGACACAGGCCCCATCCAACTGCCGATGGACCGGCAAAAGTAATTGTCGTCAGGCCGGCAATTCTAATTGTCGCCAATCAACAGGTATTGGGTGCCGCGATCCGAATGATGCACCAGGCCGTCGAGCCCAGCGCCCGCCCGGTCGTAGACCGCGTGCTCGAGCGTGTCGAGCACGAAGGCGGCGCGCATCGACGCCGAGACGCGCCAGCCGACGATGCGCCCCGCACAGGCATCGATGACGAAGGCCACGTCGACGACGCCGGCCCAGGTCGCCATATCGGTGAAGTCCGCCACCCAGCGCTGATTGGGGGCCGTGACCGTGACGTCGCGGTCCACCAGGTCCGGGAGCGGCACGGCCGGCATTTCCGGCGTCGTCGGCGTGATCCAAGCCCGGCCACGCATAGTCCTGCGCAAGCCCATGGCTCGCATCAGCCGCTCCACCGAGCCGCGGGCGACCCGGAGGCCCCTGCGCCGCAGCTGCCGCCAGACCGTGCGCGGCCCGTAGACCTGGGAATTCGCGTCCCAGACGCGCTGGATGGCCGCCTGCAGGGCCTCGTCGCGTGGCGCGCGAGCCAACCGCTGCTCGGGGTGGGCCGCCAGCGCCTTGTGCCGGACGTAGGTCGACGGGGCCATGGGCAACACCGCGCACATGGGCTCGACCTCATACCGTTCTCGGTGCTCGTCGATCAGCTGCACCAGCACGTCGCTCGGCGGTCGAGCTCCGCCTGCGCGAAATACGCCGATGCCAGCCGGAGAATCTCGTTCGTCCGCTTGAGGTCGCGATGCTCCCGCTCCAGGTCCTTTAAGCGCTGCCGTCCGTCCGTGGTGAGCCCCGCCCGCTGACCCCGGTCCCGCTCCACCTGCCGCACCCACCGGCGCAGGGTCTCCGGCGTACACCCCAGCTTAGGCGCCAGGGCTTCCATCGCCGCCCACTGCGACGGGTACGCCGCGGCGTGCTCCATCGCCATCCGAACGGCTCGCTCCTTCAACTCGGGTGAGTACTTCGACTGTCGTACCATGGGCTCCAGCCTGTCTCCGAATGGGTCCTCCGACAACCCCGGTACGATTCATCGCCGATCTGTACGGCCATCCGTGGGACGACTACAAGGTATGCGGCTTCCACGAATTGCGGGTCACGCGCACTGATCGGGTAGCCCTCAGGAAGCGCGAGTCAGCAAGACTCGAGCACCAGGTGAGCGAGGACCTGCGGTTCGACTATTCAGAGGAGGAGCTTGAGGTCTCGTTTGACGGCTCCTATACTGCCGGCGCGTTATACGTCTTTGTGCAGGATCGGCCCGAAGAGGACGAGGAGTAGGAAGACCCAACCAGCGATGAAAGGAGATCACCATGGCACAGGGAAGACCAAAGAAATGGATATCCGCCCGGATCCTCGAGTCCGTGTACCTGGGTAAGGCCGGCATCGAGGTCGTCGTTTGGGACAAGTGGGGCAAGACCCGCCGCGGCACCGCGATCGTGAGCGTGGGCGGCATTCGGTGGAGACGTTACAAAGGGAAGAAAGCGATTAGCATTTCCTGGGACAAGCTGCAGGAATTCGCGGAGGGGTGAGCCGGAGTTTGAAAGAGTCCACAAGCCGCTCCGCTAGGCCGGCGTCAGGCGCAGTGTGGTTTGCCGTAGGGTGAGCGCTGAAGGTCGTGGAGGCAAGACAGAATCATGAGGGCTCTACTATGAGTGCAATCCTCGGCGACTGGCTAGTGCAGGGATGTATGAATGTTGGCGGTCTTCCTCAAAACCGCCGTCCGGGACCGGACATCCGGGACCGGCTTGAGGCCTTGTACGACGGCGCCCGATTCAAGGTGCGGATGTGGCCGGGCGGAATGAAGTTCAAGCACACGCTCTGGTGGTCAGAGAAGAAGGTCCCGCATCTTTACAGCGCCGCGTACTACATGACGTTTGACTCTTGGCCCGGTCCCGCCTTGTTTGCCGGAATAACCGTGGAGAAAGGCTTTGAGGATCGAGATGTGGCGAAGCATCGCGCTCAGCGGTTGAAGGAACCCGTTGGCCAGCTGTTGCTCGGGAGGACATGGGACTGGCACCGCGCCACAAGGTCACTTCCCACGATCGGCCCGGGTTAGAGTCCCCGGACGTGGTGGAAATTTGGTAAGCCGCTGAGGCTGGACAAGCCAGCGGCCATCGCGCATCGTTCCGTGAGTTCTCTCTAGCCGGAGAAGACGACACGGAGGTGATGCGACGATGGCCAAGCCAAGGATGGATCTGTCTGCGTTCGTTGGCAAGCTTCTCGAAGAGCAGGACGGGGATGTCCTGCGGGAAGGCGTCCGGGTGCTCGCCCAGGCGTTGA
>ERZ795061.1456-NODE-1456-length-22963-cov-7.151563_pt1 | contig 22963 bp, 18 predicted proteins | sample MGYA00375145_ERZ795061 | MGnify/ENA primary metagenome ERZ795061 (study PRJEB30190, sample SAMN05720144) | anaerobic digester metagenome | isolation source: active sludge of municipal wastewater-treating anaerobic digesters | place: USA | collected 2014-12-22 ... | reverse complement strand
CCTTAAACGCGTCAATTCCAGTCACTAAGCCTTCAATTCCTGTAAACCAAAAGCCAGTTTAGTTGTTATTAGATCATGTTTTCATTATTCAAATCAGACCCAGTGAAAAAACTGGAAGCCAAACGGACAAAATTGCTGGAACAAGCAATGCATGTTCAACGATCCGGTGATCTCAAGCTCTATGCTGCGAAAATGGCAGCAATAGATCAACTCGAAAAAGAAATTGAAGCGCTTCATTCAAAAAAATAGTACGGTAATAGATTCTTCTTCCACCATCTTTTGGTTTAGAAGAGATTTGCGCTTACAAGACAATGCGGGTCTATTCCATGCATTAAAAGAAAACAAAGACGTAGTTCCCATCTTTATTTTCGACACCACCATTCTTGATAAACTGGAAGATAAGGACGATCGAAGAGTAGAGTTCATTCACAACTCACTCACGGTTATGCAGCAGCTGTTGGAGGAACTGGGAAGCTCAATGATTGTGTTTCATGGCGATCCAATAGCAATCTTCAAGTCACTAAAACCGAAAGCGGTTTACACCAATCACGATTACGAACCATATGCACGCCAGCGCGATGAAGTCATCAAAAATATTCTCGTAGAGAAGGGATCTGAGTTCCAGACCTTCAAAGACCAGGTGATCTTTGAAAAAGATGAAGTGACCAAAGATGATGGTAAACCCTACACGATTTTTACGCCTTACAGCCGTAAGTGGAAATCATTGATTACACCGGCACATCTCAAGAGCTATCCAACGGAAAGTCATTTTGAGTCATTCAAAAAAATAAAAGCATTACCACTTCCATCTTTAGCAGATATTGGATTTGAATCAACAGGGATATCGTTTCCGGAACGCAAGATCAAACAATCCATTGTTGAGAAATATGATCAGCAAAGAAATTTTCCCGCTATTGAAGGAACGACAAAACTGAGTGTACACTTGCGCTTTGGCACTGTAAGCATTCGCAAGCTGGCACAACTCGCGCAGAAGAAAAATGAAATATGGCTAAATGAATTGATCTGGCGCGACTTCTATCATATGATCCTATGGCATTTTCCAGAGGTAGAAACAAAGTCGTTCAAGCCCGCTTACGATAAAATTGAGTGGCGCAACAATGAAAAAGAATTTGACGCCTGGTGTGAGGGCAAAACAGGATACCCGATTGTGGATGCCGGTATGCATGAACTGAATGTTACAGGCTTTATGCACAACCGTGTGCGTATGATCGTAGCAAGTTTCCTCACCAAACATTTACTCATCGACTGGCGCTGGGGCGAAGCGTACTTCGCAAAGAAACTTCTCGACTTTGATTTAGCCGCCAACAACGGAGGCTGGCAATGGGCTGCTGGTTCGGGCTGTGATGCTGCACCGTACTTCCGGGTTTTTAATCCTGCCCTGCAAACCGAGAAGTTTGATCCAGAATCAGAATATATAAAAAAGTGGGTGCCTGAATTTGGAACAGAGAAATATCCGAAACCCATTGTGGATCATAAGCTGGCACGAGAAAGAGTGTTAAAAGTTTATAAGGAAGCACTAAGCTAACCAAGTACAACAAAACTCATCTTATTGCTAACTCCACAAGGAAAGGAAAGAATGCCACTGGAGAAGAAAAGTTGACTCTTATTTAATTGTCGGATGCACAAAAAACAAAATCTTCCTACCAAAATCTGCGTAGTATGTGGCCGCCCGTTTACATGGAGAAAAAAGTGGGAAAAGGTTTGGGAAGAATTAAAATATTGTAGCGACAAATGTCGCACGAACAAGTAAAATAAATGAGTGTTGTCTCAATTGTATTTCCTCACCAGCTTTTTGAAAAGCATCCTGCCCTCTTAAAAAAACGACATGTCTATCTTTTAGAGGAGTTTCTATTTTTCAAGCACTACAACTTTCATAAACAAAAACTGGTCTTTCATAGAGCCAGTATGAAAGCTTACCAACGCTACTTACAAAGTAAGGGTTATGAGGTAACTTATATCGAAGCAAATGAAAATACCGCAGATGTTCGCAATCTATTACCCTATCTAAGGAAAAAAGGTATTTCAGAAATTCACTATAGCGATGCAACCGATAATTTTTTAGAGAAAAGAATTATTAAGCAAGCAAGGGGGCTAAGCATAGAAATCAAAAAATATGATTCACCGCTCTTCATTTTAACAAATAACCAGGTCGATGATTATTTTCTTAGTAAGAAACTTTTCTTCCAGACAGATTTCTACACCAGGCAGAGAAAACACTTTAAAATCTTAGTTGATGAAAAGTTGCAACCCGCTGGAGGAAAATGGACTTTCGATGCTGAAAACCGATTGAAATATCCCAAAGGAAAAAAGCCGCCTTCAATATACTTTCCAAAAGTAAACGAGCATTGGACAGAAGCTGTCAATTATGTAAAAAAGAATTTCCCATCCAACTATGGTGAAATAAGCAATTCATTTATTTATCCAACAACATTTATAGAAAGTCGTGCCTGGCTAAAGCAATTCCTGCAACATCGCTTTTCGGAATTCGGTGAATACGAAGATGCCTTAGTAAAAAATGAAAGCATCCTAAACCACAGTGTTCTCACCCCCATGCTTAATGTTGGGCTACTTACACCAAAAGAGATTATCGATCAAGCCATTGCATTCGCTAATCAACACGAAATTCCACTCAACTCATGCGAGGGTTTTATCAGACAGATTTTAGGCTGGCGCGAATTTATCCGTGGAATTTACAATGTAAAAGGTACAGAAGAACGGACTACAAATTACTGGAAGTTTAAACGAAAAATTCCAGCATCATTCTGGGATGGCACTACAGGCATCTCTCCTATTGACGGTACCATTAAAAAGGTATTGGCCACAGGCTATTGTCATCACATTGAGCGATTGATGGTGCTAGGTAATTTTATGTTGCTCTGCGAGTTTGATCCGGACGAAGTCTATCGATGGTTTATGGAGCTATTCATTGATGCTTACGATTGGGTAATGGTGCCGAATGTGTACGGTATGAGTCAGTTTGCCGATGGTGGATTAATGGCGACCAAACCGTACATCAGCGGAAGCAACTACCTGATGAAAATGAGCGACTTTGAAAAAGGCGATTGGCAACCAATATGGGATGCTTTGTTCTGGCGCTTCATGCATACTCACCGCGATTTCTTTTTGAAGAATCCGCGACTGGGGATGCTAGTAAAGACGTTTGATAAAATGCCTACAGCAAAACAAGAAGAACATATCCACAGGGCGAATGCTTACCTGAAAAGATTGGACAAATCAGAATAGTCAAATGGACCAATCTAAAAGAGATTGAATACATACATGTTCACTCTTGAAAAACAGAAAATCAATTAACGAGAGCCTTCATAAACAAAATCAACCTCTTACTGTTTTTAAGTTCCAAGGAGCTTATCAAAGAGTTATGCAAATCATTTCATCCTCGACCATCCAAACCTGGGAACGGTTCTACCGCGCGAATTTTATCAATAGTCTTACAGGCTTTAAATCAGTAAATCTGATAGGAACCATCAATCAAAAAGGGCAACCTAATCTTGGTGTCTTTAGCAGCGTGGTGCATATTGGCTCTGATCCTGCGCTGGTTGGCTACATCAACAGACCGCTAAAAGCAGCCCCACATACCCTCGCCAACATCCAGTCAACCGGGGTGTATACTATCAACCACATTCACCCTTCCTTTATAGAACAAGCTCATCAGACCAGTGCTAAGTATCCGGATGAAATAAGCGAGTTTGATGAGGTAGGGCTAACGCCTGAATTTCTTAACAATACACTCGCTCCTTTTGTGAAAGAAAGTAAAGTTAAGTATGCGTTGACTCTGGAAGAAATCATTCCCATCAAACTCAACGAAACTTTTCTGGTGATTGGAAAAATACATGAGGTCAAACTCGAAGTGAATATTGTTTTGCAGGATGGCTTTCTTGAATTGGACAAAGCCATGTCCATCTGTAGTAACGGAATTGATGGCTACTATTCAACCAAGTTGATCGAACGATATGCGTATGCCAAGCCCGGCTTGAAGCCCAATAAAATTATTAAATAGATAACTCGCGCTTTATTCTTGCTACCATAGAATCGTCCAATCTCATTGAATTAATTGGATACTCAAAAAACATCATGCAAACTTTTTCTTTAACAACAATTGTTGAAAAAGCATATTCTGATAACTGCTGGGCTTTACTGATAGCATGTTTTGGAGCGACTTAAATGTACTGATCGATGAAGTAATTCGGTCCCGAACAGGGTCGCTTGCCAGTCCGATATAATCAGCTACTTCTCTGCCCAGATAAAATCGGATTTGCGCAGGCACAAGCTCTGCTTGCGATGCAGGTACAGTCGTCTTATAAAAACTTACTAATTCAGAAGTAAGCGTAATACCCTCTTTGGTTTTCTTAAAATTTCTGCTCTTAATGAGGTTAGTTAATTGCGCGGCTTCAGCAAATGAAACCGGTAATAAGTCCTGATCGATGTTTAGCAGATAACCTATATAACGCCATGCAAAAAGGAAATCTTCTTTCTCTCTTTGTGATAGAATAAATCCGGACTGCTGCATGCCCAATAAGATTACATACGAAAATGCCAAATTGGTACCGGCCATATCTTCCTGATTAATGGGCAAGCCCCACTTCATATCCCATTGCGGTTGCTTCTTAAGATGGTATCTGGACAAAGCATGAATGAGTCGCACTTTATTGATATGAATCTGACCCATAGTCTCCTCCTCAAGGCTTCCCGGGGTCAATACTTCTATCACAAAGGAAGCGGTATCCATCAATCGTTTGCCGGGTGAGTTTCGCATTTTATCAGATAAATAGAGTGCTTTATTACCAGGCGATGCTGCATAGCAATAAGGTAAAGACATAGCACCCAGCAAAGACATCATTTCCAACGCGTATTGCTTAAACAGCTGTTGGCCGTTTTTCAATTTCCTTGGGTTAAACCAGGTTGGTTTTATCTTTTGTTTGATCAGAAACTTTTTTATGTCGGAGCTTGACTGATTTTCGATTTCATGCGCATCCAGTTTGAGCAACCCATACAGAACAGACTGTTTTCCAGCAGAAAAAGTGTCTGTTACCAACCGATCCGCTTCTTCATCGCCTTTTAGTCGTTGCTTGTCCAGGAATTGTTTGCTCCACTGCATAAGTTGATAGCGGGTAACTATAATATATGAGTAACAAAATAATTGGAATTATGTTAAAACTGACATTAGAAGACATTCGTAAACCACCACCGTAGCGAATAGCCAAGTTGAGACTAACAATTTAACCAGAAAATGAAACCGGAAATACTCTCAGCACAAGACATTGACCGCATTATTGAAATGGCGTGGGAGGATCGGACACCCTTTGAGGCGATTGAACTTCAATTTGGATTATTGGAGAAAGAAGTAATAGCCCTTATGCGAAAGCAAATGAAGGACAGCAGCTTTAAAATGTGGCGTAAGCGAACAAATGGGCGAAGAACCAAGCACCAGGCTGTAAGTCAATTAGAAAAAGGAAGATTTAAGTCGACTCTTCAGAAGTCAATTTCAGGAAACAAAATCAGTAAAAGATGAATGATTTTTTTGCACTGGAAGAAAAAGACATTGCCTTTCCAACCGATTACAACTCCATACTTGAACGTATCAACCAGATCAATCCTATTCAATACTGCAAATCAAGAAACTTCATTGATGGAGCAGTCACGTATTTATCGCCTTACATTTCGCGTGGGGTCATTAGCGTAAAGCAAGTGCAAGACTACGTGTTAGCGAAAGGATATAGTCCGGCCACGATAGAAAAGTTTTTACAGGAACTTGCCTGGCGGGAATATTTCCAGCGCGTATGGCAAGTGAAAGGAGAAGCTCTATTTGAAGATCTTAAACAACCTCATTCAGATATAGTAAATCGTCAAATGGTTGCAGCGATTGTGGGTGCAAAGACTGGAATCACTGCCGTTGACAAATTGATCCTAGACTTTTACAAAACAGGTTATATGCACAACCATGTGCGTATGTATGTTGCGAGCATCGCCTGTAATATAGCCAAAGCTCATTGGTCTGTACCGGCACAGTGGATGTACTATCATTTACTGGATGGCGACCTGGCCAGCAACACCTGTAGTTGGCAATGGGTGGCAGGCACATTCTCTTCCAAAAAATATTATTGCAATCAGGAGAATATAAACCGATATACAAACACAAACCAGATTCATACATTTCTGGATAGGCCTACAGAAACCTTGAATAACATGCCAGTGCCTGATGCTTTGAATGCAACAGTTGACTTAAGCTTAAAGACCACCTTACCTAATGTGCCTAAACCACCCATAGATGCTAACAAACCCACGCTTATATACAATTCGTACAACCTGGATCCACACTGGCGGAAAAATGAAGACGTCAATCGGATTTTGCTGCTAGAGCCATCGCACTTTCAAAAATTTCCTGTGAGCGAGAAGGTACTTGAGTTTATAGTTAACCTTTCGCTTAACATTCCAAGCTGTCAATTGATGATTGGTGAAGTTTCTGAGTTGAAAGAATGCTACATAAATTCACCTTTAGGAAAAAATGTGCTGATTTCAAAAGAACACCCTGCCTTCGACTATTATCCGGGCATGAAGGATCAACGAGATTGGATCTACCCTGAAGTAGTTGGATACTTCAATTCGTTTTCTTCATTTTGGAAGAAGTGCACAAAGTTCTACAAATAAGAAACTGCTGTATTGATTTTAAATTGTATGTTTCCTGAGTATTTCACCAACTCAAAATAATTAAAGACATTGAATGATAAACAGGCAAAATGACCATTAAACAATTGCTCTGCCCTATTTGTTATTGAGAGAATCAGCTACAACCTATTAGTTAAATGAAAATCCTCCTTACCGGCTCCACCGGATACATTGGCAGAAGACTGCTTCCGGCATTACTTGCAGATGGTCATGAGGCTATCTGCCTGGTGCGTGATCAGCGTAGATTTGACTGGGAAGATTTCTCAAAAGAAGATCTGAAGAGAATTTTAGTGGTTGAAGGTGATCTTTCTAATGCATCTTTGCTGGCATCTGCTCCTGCCAATTTTGATGTTGCCTATTATCTGGTGCACTCGATGAGTTCTAGTTATGAAGATTTCACCCGCATCGAATCGGATTCAGCCAAGAACTTCGTAGAACTTGTCAACCGAAGCACTTCAAAACAAATTATATATCTGAGCGGCATTGTCAATGACGATGCTCTATCCAGTCATCTTCTTTCCAGAAAAAATGTAGAAGATATTTTAAAGACAGCGAAGGTTCCTGCGACTGTTTTGCGAGCCGCGATCATTATAGGCTCAGGCAGTGCTTCATTTGAAATAATCCGTGACCTGGTAGAGAAACTTCCAGTAATGATTGCACCACGCTGGCTTAAAACGCGCTGTCAACCGATCGGAGTCCGAAATGTAATTGAGTATTTACAAGGTGTAATCCTTAAGCCAGAAGCTCTCAATCAGTCCTTTGACATCGGTGGAGCAGATATTCTCACCTATAAGGAAATGTTGTTGGGCTACGCCAAAGTCAGAAAGTTAAAGAGATGGATTATTACCGTGCCCGTGTTGTCCCCTAAGTTATCTTCACTATGGTTGTATTTCGTTACCTCCACACCCTATTCATTAGCTCGCACATTGGTAGCCAGCATGAAAAACGAAGTGATCTGTAATGATATACGAATTCAGCAAATCGTACCAATAAAAATCTTTCACTACCAAGAAGCCCTTCAACTGGCATTTGATAAGATCAGTCAAAAGCATGTGGTATCCAGTTGGAAGGATGCGATTTCGCAAGATACGATGCGTAACAATTTTCTGGATAATATAAAAGTGCCAGAGCATGGTGTACTCATCGACAAACGAATTGTGGAATTTAAGCGAAGTAAATACGAAGTGATTGACAATGTGTGGAGCATTGGAGGAGAGCGAGGCTGGTATTTCGGCAATTGGATGTGGCGCATCCGCGGTGTACTGGATAAAATGGTAGGGGGTGTAGGGCTGAGAAGAGGACGCAGAAGTGAAGCCGATTTGAAGCCTGGTGATGCTCTTGATTTCTGGAGAGTGCAAGTGGCCGATAAAGAAACAGGACGCTTATTGTTATATGCAGAAATGAAATTGCCGGGCGAAGCATGGTTGGAATTCAGGATAAAAGAAAACAATGGAAGTCAGATGCTAACTCAGACAGCCACATTTCAACCTCTGGGTTTGTGGGGACGTGTTTATTGGTATCTCATGTTGCCATTCCACGGAATTATTTTCCCCCAAATGGCTCGGAATATTGTGACAAGAAAATTCTGAATTAATCCCACACAAACTTCCAGGTGCCATCGGACTGCCGTTTCCACACGGTATGAAAGATGCCTTCGTTGGTCTGAGTGTTACCTACTGAATCAGCAGTTGTGTAAACATATCTGCCATAGGTGTATCCCAAATCGCCTGAAGAAGAAACATCAACAAAATCGGGAGCCCAGGTAAGAGATACTTTCTGTAAAGTACTATTTCCTTCATAGCTTGCTTTCAACTCCCCTTTGCCTTTAATCAGCTTATTATTTCTAAGCAAAACAGCATCCTCAGCAGCATAGGTAATGAAGGCTTTAGAAATGCCTTCTGTCTTTGCCATAGCAGAGAATGCGAGTTCTGTATCTGTAATTTCCTTTTTCCACTTCTCTACATCACCCATCTTCTGATTACAGGAAATAACTATTAACATGAACGCTGAGATAATTAATCGTAATAGCTTCATAGTAAAATATTAATGATATGTGTCTACCATTTGAAATGAACTTGATTTCCTTCTAATGGTAGAGAAGTAATCAATAAAAAAACACTTCATCCACAAAAAACCAACCTTTCTGTCCCTTGCCACCATGCCAAAGTGGAAGTTTACTTACCGGCTTGGCGACAATTTTATAATATACATGGTTAGATGAGTCAAATGAAACTCCAATTGCGTCCATGCTTTGTGGGCGGTAACCCGTAGGCTGTTCAATCTTTATGGTATTAATCAACTTAATTTCTGCCGCACTTTTTCCACCCCACACTTCTACTTCTGTGGGCGGGAAAATATAGCCTCCTAAATTATCGGCATAACTCAAGACAATTTTATGAATTGATGGTGGTTGCCTTCCAAAATCAAATCCAGCCTCGAAAGCATTCTCCCTAAAACCCAGCCAGGACGGCTCCTTCAACACATCAATAAATCCTTTTCTTCCATCCGTCAGGCTACTGGCGCCTTCACCTGGATATTGCTTATCAGCAGGTTTTAACAGGGTGACCTTAGTTGGTTTATATCCGTCTACATAACAAGTGATTTCCAAAAGATCACTACAATACCAGCCATCCTTACAAGCCAATGCTTTCAACTTCACAGTTTCATTTACACTGATTGGAGCTTCATAGGTTGGGCTTGAAATACTGTCCGGCAAAGTACCATTCAATGAATAACGGATTGTTACACCCGGCATGGTATGCTTTAATTGTAGCAATTCGCCCTTTTTAAGAATACCCTCATTTACTAAAATAGGTTTGCTTAGAGCAAGGACACTCGGATCGTTAAATAATGTGTGTACAAATCTTATTTTTGGGTACGTCTTCTCTAATTCAATTAATTCAGATTCTGTTATAGCCGTATTCCAGATAAAGACTTCAGTAAGTTCAGGTAATGATAAAATCTCCTTCAAAGCATCTTTGGTCACTTTAGTTCCAGACAAGGAAACATGCTTAAGATTAGTTAATGATTTAAGATTAATAAGTCCGCTTCCCTTGATAGACGTAAAATTGAGGTTAAGCTTTTCAAGATTCTTAAACTGCCCAATAATGCTTAGGTCAGCATCCGTTACTGGCATTTTTGATAGAGTAAGAACAACGAGTTGATCTTTTACTTCCCGCAACTCCTGTAGCGAACTTAGTTGAAAAGATTCCTTCACAAAAAAGTCGGCTTGCAATGCCGGACTGTTCTGGTATAATGGAAATACGGTACGGAATGGAGTGTTCATCTTCCTGACTACTTCTTCAGAAACAGCGTTGAATGTGTATTGCTTTGCTACTTCCTCTTTATGTACCATTCTCAATGCAGAAGTTGCAAGTACCTTCAACGTGTCGCCCTCAACGAATTCATCAATTTTCTTTTCAAAGTCAGCACCAGACTTAATCCATGCTTCCAGTAATGAAATTTCAAAAGCAGTTAATTGAGTTTTGCCATCAGGTGGCATATGGTCATCATGCTCTAATGGCAAATAAATATTTTGAATCATTCTGCTGGAGTCAGGATTTCCTTCCACCCATGGCTTGCCATGCTCACCTCCGGATGTAAATTTTGCCACAGAAGTCATAATTAATTTACCCTTGGCTTTGGATTCATTATGACATGAAAAACATTTCTTTTCCAACACTGGCATCACTGCTACCTGGTAGAGCGAGGAGTTCTCAACAGTAAACCCCTCCTTATTGCTAAATACCGGTGCAAGCACAAAGTTTTCGCCATGGGTTAATACCGATCCCGTATGGCCAGCAAACAGCAGGGCCAGCATTGCAAAAACAACCGAACTATAAAAAACAATCTCGCCTTTCTTAACATTTTTATACCATATCAACAGAAAGAAAGTGAACAAACTCAGCACTACGCCACTTATTTTATGCTGTAGCAGGGATTCAGCACCATAGTCACCACCAATAGAAAGAAAAAAACCAAACAATGCAGTAAATGCAGCTGATAAAGAGGCCAGCATAAGGCACAGTAAAATGATCTTCCGGAACTGCTTTCTTTGAAACGTGTTTCTAAACATCATAAACACAAAAAGCAAAATCAGAATACCAATAGGTACATGCAATACCATGGGATGAAGACGCCCCGCTACCTGCAGCCAACCTGGCAATTCAATTCTTTCTTCAAAGAATAATAGAAACAAAAGCAGAACGTGGATGAAGAAAATCAGGTTTACAAAAACTCGCGCTGTTCTTTGCATGGTACCTGTCAGGCTAAAATCCCCTCAACCACTTTTCCTGCCACATCGGTAAGCCTATATCTTCGTCCTAAATGTTTGTATGTAAGTTGTTCATGATTGAGTCCCATCAAATGAAGTACGGTGGCATGAAAATCATTTACGTGCACGGGATCGCGAACAATATTATACCCAAACTCATCTGATTCACCATAAACAATACCAGGTTTAACACCACCGCCAGCCATCCAAATAGTGTAGCACCGTGGGTGATGATCGCGACCATAGTTGTCTTTTGATAAATCTCCCTGGCAATAATTGGTACGACCAAACTCACCGCCCCAGATTACCAACGTTTCGTCAAGCAAACCACGTTGCTTTAAATCCATAATCAACGCAGCTGTTGCCCTATCGACATCCTGAGCTTGCAAAGGCATTTCACCCACCATATTCCCATGCTGATCCCATCCCTGGTGATATAATTGTACAAAGCGAACCCCGGCCTCAGAAAGTTTACGCGCGAGCAAACAATTCGCTGCATATGTTCCGGGCACCAGACAATCAGCTCCATACATTTTTACAATACTATCTGGTTCCTTGGTGAGATCAGTCAATTCAGGCACTGCGGTCTGCATCCGATATGCCATTTCATACTGTTGCACACGAGTCTGAATTTCCGGGTCTCCAAACTCCTGATAATTCAGCTCATTTAGCTGAGCCAGATTATCCAGCATCTTTCTACGGTCAGTACGATCGCGCCCTTCCGGATCCTTTAGGTATAACACACGTTCTTCGCTGCTGCTAAACTGAACTCCCTGATGAACACTATCAAGAAAGCCATTTGTCCAAAGTTTTGAATATACTCCTTGTCCATTTCCGCGACCACGCGATAACAAAACACAATAGGCAGGCAGATTCTTATTCTCACTCCCTAAACCATAACTCAACCACGCACCCATACTCGGCCGGTTTCCTTGTTGGGCTCCGGTTTGCATAAAGGTGAGTGCCGGATCGTGATTGATAGCCTCAGTATGCATAGACTTAACTATACATAAATCATCTACTACTTTCGCAATGTTTGGAAAAATCTCACTGACCCAGGCACCTGATTTACCGTACTGATTAAACTTAAAATGAGATCCCACCAATGGAAATTTTGCCTGACCCGAAGTCATGCCCGTTAATCGCTGGCCCATGCGAACGGAAGCGGGCAATTCCTCACCGGCCATTTTATTAAGCATGGGCTTATAATCAAAACTCTCCAATTGTGAAGGCGCACCGTTCTGAAAAAGATAAATAACCCGTTTTGCTTTAGGTGCGAAATGAGGAAGACCCAACGCCTGCGATGGGCCCTCTGATTTTGAAAATAAATCTGGTATCAGCAATGAGCCCAATGCCACCGAGCCCAATCCTAAACTCACTTTTCCTAAAAAGTGTCTGCGTGTTAAATGAAACCGGTGATCCAGAAATTCTCTACTCATACCTTATTAGCTTGTAACCCTTACTTATGTTTTTGAAATGGTTTCATCCAGATTGTAAATGGTTTGCACCACCTGCATCAACGCAGCCAACGAAACCACATCGCTAATCTTTTCATGCTTGTATTCCCCGGCAGCTATAAATTGCCTGGCTTTATCGGGATATTGATTGAACCCGGTTTTCTCCTGCTCGAAATATTGGAGTAGTATAGTGAGTTCCTCCTGCTTTGGTTGCCGGCACACAATTGTCTGAAAGGCCTTCTTCACCTTTTCTTCAGCGTTTGATTGCTCGAGCATGAGTCGCTCTGCAAAAACCCGCGCAGCCTCAAGCATCAGAGGTTCATTAAGCAACACCAATGCCTGCAACGGTGTGTTCGTCCGCATGCGATTCACTTCACACTGATCGCGATTGCTACCATCAAATACTAACATGCCCGGAGGCGGCACGGTGCGTTTAATGAAAGAGTAAAGACCTCTGCGATATAATTTCTCACCATGGTCCTGTACATAGCGTGCAAGCACTCCGCGTCCGGAGGTAGAGGATTCCCAAATACCTTTAGGTTGATACACTTTTACACTGGGACCACCTATTTCTTTTACCAACAGGCCACTACTGGCCAATACCAGATCGCGAACTCCTTCGGCTGTTAATCGTGTACGTGGCCCCCGCGAAATCAAAATATTATCAGGGTCAGCTGCCTGCTTCTCTTTGCTGATTGCTGATGATTGTTTATAGGTAGACGAAGTCACCATCTGTTTAATCAATCTCTTCACATCCCACCCATGTTCTCTGAAATCTACCGCTAGCCAATCCAGCAATTCAGGATGTGTTGGCATTTCGCCTTGCATTCCAAAATCACCGCTGGTCTTCACCAATCCTCGCCCAAAAAATTCCTGCCAGATTCGGTTTACAAATACCCGAGCTGTTAACGGGTTATTCTTATCAAATAACCACTTTGTCAGGCCCAATCGATTAGTACCATATTTAGTCGAATCATATGGTAAAATATCAGAAGGCAATCCAATATCCACAACTTCTCCATGAGCATCATAAGCCCCGCGCGTGAGGACATACGTGGGTCTTTTCCACGTAGTGTCTTTCATCACCATCACTTCCACAGGAGTTGTATCTCTTTTGTTGATGAAGGTGAGAATGCTTTGAACTTCTTCAGTAGTAATTTTGATTTTGGGCGGATCGGCCAAGGATGCTAGTTGAATATCACCAACCAAACCCTTTTCAGGCACCCGGTTAAAAAAAGCAAAGGTTCGGTAATAATCCTTCTGAGAAATAGGATCATACTTATGATCATGGCAATGTGCACACTCAAAGGTGAGCGCCAGAAAAGCTTTACCAAATGTATTGGTACGATCAGTTACATATTCAACGCGATACTCTTCGTCTATAATCCCGCCTTCCTGTGTGATTTTGTGATTGCGATTGAACCCCGTTGCAAGCAGTTGTTCTTTGGTTGGATTGGGCAACTGATCTCCGGCCAACTGCCAGGTTACAAACTGATCGTAGGGATAATTTTTATTGAACGCATGAATCACCCAGTCGCGCCACGGCCACATAGTACGGAGCCCATCATCCTGATAACCGTGCGAATCGGCATAACGCGCTACATCCATCCAATACACAGCCATACGCTCACCATACTGTGGTTGCGCCAGCAATTCATCTATTATTTTTTCGTAAGCATCTTCCGACTGATCGGATAAAAAGCGGTTTTGCATTTCTACGGAAGGAGGCAGACCCGTAATATCTAAGCTAGCCCTCTTTAATAGTCGCTCCCGGTCAGCCGCTAAATTTGGTGTTAACCCTGAAGCCTCAATCCGGGCCAAAATAAAACGGTCTATTTCGTTCGAACCCCACTCCTCATCTGCCACTTCAGGAAGGGGCAATTGAACCGGAGGGATGAATGCCCAATGGGGTTTATACTTTGCTCCCTGCTTAATCCATTTTTCGATTAAATCAATTTCACTTTTGGTAAGCGACAAATTTGATTTCGGAGGTGGCATCTGCAACGATGTGTCAGAAGTAGACACTCTTAAAAACACTTCGGATTGATCGGCATTTCCCGGTACAATGGCATGAGCATTTGGATTATCCTTCAATGCTGCTAACGCACCCGTACGTATATCAAGCCTCAGGTTTGCTTTACGCTGATTAGCATCCGGGCCGTGGCACTTAAAGCACCGGTCGGATAAAATCGGGCGAATATGTATGTTATAGTCAACAGAATCGAAATTGAGAGCAATAGCGTTATTTTTCTCACATCCCGTTAAGAAAATACTGGCAAGAGTGCAAATCAAAACAAATCCAAGTGCAAACCTCATGATATAGGATAGGTTCTAAAAATGAGGATTTTACATCACATTTGAAACAGTTTTTTGACGATGGATTTCGATACCTAAACAATTTCGTACCTGATCCTAAACTCTTGCTCCTATCACGTGTTTAACAAGTGAATGAAAATTTATAACCTCAAGCGAAAACAATTTCTTCCCATCAGTCTGGCAGAAGCATGGGAATTCTTCTCAACTCCTAAGAACTTGTCCAAAATTACCCCAGAACACATGGGTTTTCATATTCTCTATATTTCTAGTGGGGATAAAGCGTATGCAGGTCAGATTATCCGGTACCACGTAAGTATTCTTCCCGGCATTAAGGTGCATTGGGTAACAGAAATCACACAGGTAAAAGAACTCAACTATTTTATTGATGAGCAACGCTTCGGGCCTTACGCCCTTTGGCATCATCAGCATCACTTTAAAGAAGTGCCAGGCGGTGTGGAAATGACCGATGAAGTAAATTATGCGGTACCTCTGGGTGTGTTGGGAAGGTTGGCCCATTTCATTTTTGTTGGCCGTGAAGTAAATCGTATTTTTGAGCATCGATTTAAGGTATTGGAAGAATATTTCAAGACAGAAAAAAAATAATGGGAATGGACTGGAAGGTGATTTTGATTTGCTCGCTGATAACCGTTGGTACTTTTTTATTCTGGGAGTTTGTTGCCTGGTTTTCGCACAAATATATCATGCATGGATTTTTATGGTCATGGCACAAGTCGCATCATACCGTTCATGATCATGCCGTAGAAAAGAATGATTTGTTTGCTTTAGTGTTCAGCATACCATCCATCGCTTTATTTATTGTTTCAACTTCAGTATACCCGAGCCCTTATCTATTTTCTGTCGCACTTGGTATTTTCTGTTACGGACTTTTTTATCTGGTGTTTCATGATATTATTGTTCACCAACGTCTGAAATGGAGACCAGCCAAACGGAGTAAATATTTGCAACGCATGATTCATGCCCATTACATTCATCACGCAAGGCATACTAAAGAAGATTGTGAGGCATTCGGCTTTTTATATGCTCCTAAAAAATTTGAACCTAAAAAATTTATTGTTAAAGAGAAGAGGCAGGATACTCAATAAAAGGAAAGTCTAAAGAAGAAGTTAACGTATTTAAGCTTGGAACAAAAATACCTTTATCTCGCAATCGATTTTTTCTCTATCCTGTTTCCCTTCATTTTTAGTTTCTATCCTAGATACAAATTCGCAGATAAGTGGAAGTTTTTATGGCTTGCCATTTTATTGCCTGCATTATTTTTTATTGCCTGGGATGAATCGTTCACTCAAATGGGCGTCTGGGGGTTTAATCCGAGGTACCTTACGGGGATCTATTTATTTTCCCTTCCTCTTGAGGAGATATTATTTTTTATCTGCATACCCTATGCCTGCGTTTTCACCTACGAAGCTGTTAATTATCTTATTCGTTGGCGAATGAATCGCACCCAGCAAAACCGCATTACAGACATTCTTGCTGTAGTTCTTTTTTTAGGAGGGTTGATTTTTTATGATCGCTGGTATCCATCGGTAACGTTTATACTCGCTTCGGCCTTTCTAGTCCTTCACCGATGGGTCTGGAAATCAGATTACCTCGGCAAGTTTTATGTTGCCTTTATATTCATCCTCATTCCTTTTTTTATTGTAAATGGTATTCTGACCGGAACAGGAATTGAAGAACAGGTTGTGTGGTATAACAATGCGGAGAATTTAGGAATTCGTATGCTGACTATCCCCATAGAAGATACTTTTTACGGAATGCTTCTATTACTAATGAACATTTCCCTTTTTGAATATTGGCAAAAGAAAAAGGGCCATTCGGCCCTCGTTCATTGATTTAAAATATCCATCAAGCCGTTTCCAGCTCCGGTTCTTTTACTTTCTTCGTCTTTTTAGCTTTTACGGTTTTGAATTTTTTCTGCTCTTTTTTCATCTGAGCCGCTACCAATTCTGCAATCCGCTTAGCTGATTTATCAATCAACTTGTCAGTCTTCTTTTTAGACTTGGCAACACCAAGAGCTTGTACCGTTTGATGTAACGAATCCGCCAATAGGTTCTTTACTTCTTTCTTTCCTTTAAGTACTAATTTTTCCATAAATCATTGAATTTGATACTCAAGATATCCGGTTACCAGTGCATTACCAAGAAGTTAAAAAAACTTAACATTGAAAAGTCAAATTCCTTCAATTCGCTTAATTTCAGGGGTTTTCTTAATCAATTCAAACTGACTTTGTACTTCGGCCAGCTTATCCGAAACCAGTTTAAAAACCTCTTGTTGCTGGTCTGTTGGAGGGGCATCGGCACTCGAAATCTGGCCTTCTTTTGCCATCGCAAAAAGGCGTTCCAAAACCTGGGGCGGATTCCGAAAAATATCCATACGGGCTCCTGTTGCATGTACATCATGAAGGGCTGCCTCCAGTTGATAAATCCTTTCTTCCAGAGCGATGGATTTCTTGTCACTTTTCTTCTCCAATAACCTCGCCCGCATTCGTTCCATCTCATCAATTAACTTCAGCGTAGTGGTAGTTGCACTATATAACTTCACACCAAAACCATACTGTTTAACTATGTCAGCTTCTGTACCTTTTGTATTGGGATCTTTTACCATCATCAACGATTGTTTATACTCCTTGCCATTCACCTTCAATACAATAGTATAGGTACCGGGTGGAGTCATCGGAGGGGTTTGTCCGGGACCGATGTCGAGGTCGTAAATAAACATGTTACGTTCTCCCTTTTCATCCAGTTTAACCCAATCCTTACCCCGGGGCCTCGTACGAAGCTTTGGCATTTCATAAGGTTGTAATCGTAAGTCCCACCATACCCGATTTACGCCAGGTTTATTGGTAGCCGCTATTTTTCTAACAACTTCGCTTCGTGAATTAAGAACCACTACCTCCACAGAGTCTTTTGATTTTTCTTTCAGATAATAATTAATATCAGCTCCGTCCGGTGGATTTCTTCCAGACACATAACTAATATCAGTCTTTATTCCATTGATGTCCTGGAAGCGATACGCTTTCCGCAACGAAAACAAATGTGCTTCTGAATTCTGAACTTGCTCGCTAAATTCCCGAATGGGTGTAATATCATCCAGAATATAGATACCCCTGCCATACGTAGCAATTACCAGATCTTTAAAGTTTCGTTGTATTTCTATTCCAAAGATCGGAACGGGTGGTAAATTATTTTTCAGATGAACCCAGCTCTTACCATCATCAGGTGAAAAATAAAGCGACTTCTCAGTGCCCAACCATAACAACCCTTGTTTGTCCGGATCTTCTTTAATCTGATTAACAAAATTGGAATTGTTCGCTGGCAAATTTATTTCTAATCGTCTCCATGTAGTACCATAGTCTGAAGTCTTATAGACATAAGAACCAAAGTCGCCTACATAATGTGCATCTACTGCGATGTAACATGTGCCCGCATCAAAATACGAAGCATCAATATGTCGGATTGTTCCCCACTGAGGCAAGCCAGGGATGTTTGCTGATACGTTTGTCCAGGTTTTACCTCCATCCTGCGTAACATTCACTTGTCCATCATTACTCCCTGTCCAGAGTACCCCAGCCTTTACTGGCGACTCAGCCATTGAATATAATGTGCAGCCATCCCAGGTCATCAGGTTATCACTGGCCATGCCACCCGAATTTCTTTGATGCGTTTTATCGTTAGTAGTAAGGTCTGGACTGATCACTTGCCAGCCTTGCCCGCCATTATTGGTTTCGTGAACAAACTGACTTCCCACCCACACTTTTCCTTTCACATGCTTGGAAAGCACCATGGGAAAATTCCAGTGCCAGCGATATTTTGCATTAGCTGGCGTTTCACCAATCTGAGTTTGAGGCCACACCCGTACATCACGTGCATGCATGGTAGTAAGATCAAATACATCTAATCCACCATCATAGCATCCTGACCACACTATATTATTGTCAAATGGATCGGGCTGAGCAAAGCCGCTTTCGCAACCCCCCACTCCATGCCATGCTCCCAAGGGTATGCTCCAACCACCTAAGTATCGGCTTGGCCCGCGATACGACCAGGCATCTTGCCGATTGCCATAAACCCAATAGGGTACACGATCGTCTACAGCAACATGATACATTTGGGCGATGGGCAAATTAATATTGCGCCATGTTTTACCTCCATTATAGGTCATGTTCAAACATCCATCATGTGCACATAAAATCCGGTTGCCATCCTTCGGATCAAACCACATGTCGTGATTATCTCCGCCCGGGCCCCATTGATTGAAATCTTTAACGAATGATTTTCCTCCATCGATGGATTTCATAATGCCAACACAAATGGTATATACTTCATCTTCATTGGAAGTTGATACGCGTAAGCGAGTATAATAACCTGCACGCTGGCCCATCGAATGATTTTTCTGCATCAGCATCCAGCTATCTCCTCCATCATCAGAACGATAAAGTCTAGGTTCTGTATCTTCAACTAAGGCATATACTCTTTTTGGATTGGTGTAAGAAACATCCACCGAAGTTTTCCCTACGGGATGACCGGGCCCACTCTCCAATCCATTCCGCAAAGGTTCCCATGTTTTGCCACCATCTTTACTTCGATATATTCCACTGCCTTCGCCCCCACTACTTAAATTCCAGGTACGGATATCAGCTTGCCACATGGCCGCGTAAAGTATCTCCGGGTTTTTTGGATCAATACTGAGATCAGAACAACCGGTATTTTCATTTACAAAAAATACGCGCTCCCACGTTTTGCCACCATCGATAGTCTTATAAACTCCACGCTCTTGCTGCGGTCCATGAGTGTGCCCCATGGAGGCAACATAAACGGTATTTGTATCAGCAGGGTGCACTATTACCCGACTGATCCGATACGTTTTTTCAAGACCCATATTTTTCCAGGTCTTGCCGGCATTGCTTGATTTATAGACTCCGTTGCCTACCGCATGGGCAGGACGTATCAGAAAAGTTTCTCCTGTACCAACCCAAACTTGCTTTGGCGAGGATGGTGCGATTCCGATTGCTCCTATAGCCGAATCTTCTGTGTCGTCAAATACTGATTTCCAGGTTATACCTGCGTCATCCGTTTTCCACAATCCACCCGAGGCAGCTCCCGAATAGGAAACATTCGGATTTCCGGGCTCACCGGCTACGGCAATCATCCGGTTACCATCTGGACCTATAAACCGAAAATTTAATTTTGAAAATAGTTTAGGATCATAAGACTGGGCAAACACTGAATAAAAACAAACACTCAAAAGGGCACATAAAAAAAACTTTCTCATAGGTATAACTTTGAAAAAGTAAATTACCTAAGAGAAAGCGGAATTAATAGAGATCAATTACTCCGTTAATAGAATTTTTGATGAGTGGCTATTCGTATCTTAATGAATCAACTGGGTTTGCGGCTGCCGCCTTAATGGATTGATAACTAACCGTAAGCCATGCAATCACAATAGCTGCCAGACCACTTAATACGAATACAATCGGGCTAATCTCAACGCGATAAGCAAACCCATTTAACCAAGTGTCAGAAATATACCACGCTAAGATAGCAGCCGGGATAAAAGCTATTACAACCAACCTGGTAAACTCTTTGGACAATAAAACAGTGAGACTGAAAACCGAGGCCCCCATTGATTTCCGAATCCCAATTTCTTTGGTTCTTTGCTCCGAGGTGAATGCTGCGAGGGCAAAAAGTCCAAGGGAAGCAATGAAGATAGCCAGGCCAGAAAACACTGAGAACAATTTACCCATCCGTTGTTCAGCCCTGAATAGCCTATCAAAACTTTCATCCAAAAAGGAATACTCAAATGGTTCATTGGTAGAGTATTGCTTCCAAAGCTTTTCTACGTTTTGAATTAGCGAACCCGGATCGCCCTCGTAGCGAACTAACAAGTTGTCGGCATTTTGAGTGAGCAAAATAGAAAGCGGTCGAACCTGATCTTTAAAGGACTCAAAATTGAAGTTTTTGATGACTCCTATCACCTTGTACTTTTTAAAGGTAGATCCATTGTCATTGTAGAGAACTTCCTCTCCCACCGGATTTTCAAAACCAAATTCCTTAGCAGCAGCTTCATTCAATAATATCGCCAATGAGTCGGATGGAAACTCTTTGGAAAAATAACGACCATCCTTTAATTCAAATTTCAAAACGTCCTGATGCTCATAATCAGCATAGTAAACGCCCATGATGTGATCCTGTTCAGACCCACCCGTCTTAAATACAGTAGTATTATTTACTCCCGGAAAAGTATTGTTTGTATAACTGATTTTAGTGATTCCCGATTGTTGCGCTAAAGCATTGCGAAAAGCTTCTTTATTGTTTCCTAATCTTCCAGCATTATCCAGAATCAAAACACCATTTTTATCAATCCCTAAATTCTTCTTTTGCATGTATTGAATCTGTTGAAAAACAACAACGGTAAAAATGATCAGGAAAATAGAAAGCCCAAACTGAAATACAACCAGAAAACTACGGATGCCTTTACTCTTAGCACCAGCTCTTACTTTTCCTTTCAACACCTCTACTGCACTGAACGAGGTTAAATAAAATGCCGGGTAACTTCCTGATACAACTCCCACAAACAAAACAAGGATAGCAATACCTCCGATGAACCAGGGAGTTTGAAAAGTCTCCATACCTAGTTCTTTGCCTGACAAAATATTAAAGTAGGGTAATAATAAATAACATGCCATCAAGGCTAGCACTACAGCGAATAAACTATAGAGAATTGACTCGGCCATAAACTGCCCCACCATCTGCCCGCGCAGCGAACCCAATGCTTTACGCAAGCCTACCTCTTTTGCACGGCCCGCTGAACGTGCCGTAGATAGATTCATAAAGTTAATACAGGCAATAATGATGATGAATAATCCAATCCCACTGAAAAAATAGACATACATAATATTACCCGCTGGCTCAAGGTCTCCCTGTGAGGTAGAGTGCAAGTGAATATCCTTAAGGTTGGTTGCATAGTATCCATACGCTCCACCTGCCTCCTTCATTTGTTTTAAGGTGGTGCCCATAAATTTCTCTAACTCAGGACCAATGTACTTTTCAACGAGCGGAATAAACTTTGCTTCTACCTGGCTCACTGAAGCATTGGGTTGAGTCTTGAAGTAGGTGTACATGAAATTACTAAGCCATATCCCACCTTTTAAATTCTCACTGGATTGTGCAGATACTAAAATATTGTAGTCGAAATGAGAGTTAGTTGGAGGGTTTTCAGCAAGGCCTGTTACTTTAAATGTTTTGTTTTCATTTCCAATCACCAACAAACCACCCATTGGATTTTCTTCACCAAAGTACTTCTTCGCCATGCGCTCCGTTAGTACCACGGTATTGGGCTCACTTAATACCGCTTTGATATCCCCTTCCCTCAACTTATAACTAAAAAACTCAAAGAAGTTAGAGTCCACAAAAAAGACTTTCTCTTCAGAGAAAATCTTCTCGCCATTGCGCACCACGGGCTGGCCAAACATAGAAGCAATGCGCGTAGCCGATTCAACTTCCGGAATATCCGCCACCAAAGCCTCAGCCATGGGTGGACAAGTATTTGCTACACGGATGTCCTGACCTCCAATTTTGCCATTTAATCCTACCTGGTAAATCCTGTCAGCGTCAACATTGAATTTATCATAACTTAACTCATGGGTAACATATAGAATGATCATTAAGCAGGAAGTTATCCCAATGGTCATTCCTAAAATGTTTATTGCAGAAAACATTTTGTACTTGAGGATGTTGCGAATAGCAACTTTGTAGTAGTTCTTAAGCATGGGTATTAGTCATTTTATTCAGATGGCAAAATCAGAAAATAGGCTGTACATCAGATCGATAATGCACAAGTGGTTCAGGCTGGTATCGATTAGACGCAGTAATAAAATAAAATGTTACAGTCAGATCATAATATTTGAACGTATTCATCCGATTTTAGGTATTTAGCTTTCAGTAATGACCTCTTCCTTATTCGTCTCTTAATGTTTTAGTTGGGTTTAGCGAGGCTGTGCTTATTGTTTTGTACCCTACGGAGGCTATTGCAATAAACAGCATAGCTAATACTGAAACTGTAAGACTGACCACACCAATTTTCAGGTAATACTCCCAGATTGAATCCATGAGCGAATCGGCCATATAATAACCTGCTGCACCTCCAATTAAAGTAGCTATTCCAAGATTAACAACAAATTCAAAGTTGATTACCC
>ERZ795061.1443-NODE-1443-length-23045-cov-7.097608_pt1 | contig 23045 bp, 23 predicted proteins | sample MGYA00375145_ERZ795061 | MGnify/ENA primary metagenome ERZ795061 (study PRJEB30190, sample SAMN05720144) | anaerobic digester metagenome | isolation source: active sludge of municipal wastewater-treating anaerobic digesters | place: USA | collected 2014-12-22 ... | reverse complement strand
GTTAAAATGATGTTGGCGTTTTCAGGCAAGTTAAACTGCGCCCGTACGTATTGGCGACATTGCTTGCGGTTTTTGCCTGCAAATTTTTCAAGTGGAATACTGGGCGGCAATAAATAAAAGCGTTCGTCAGGAGTTTGATAAAACTGCTGAAAACTTTGTTTTTCACGCGCAGTGAGCAATAAAATTTGAGTTTGGCTTTCTTTTCCAAATACCGCTTTTTCAGCCTCTGCAAAAAAGCGATAGCGCCCAGTGAGTTTGTAGAAAAAACCTTTTTTGTGCGTACGCTCCACATAGCACGGGTCAGCCGCATAGTAAGCATCTAGCCCAGCCATGCGGTTAAACCCCACGACTAAATCCACAGGATTTTTTACTAGTACCTGCTGCATCGCATGAATGAGTGATTGATGCTTTTGGTGGTTCATCCAACCGCTGCTGGGCAATAGTTGCACTTTAATCCGCGCTTCAGGCATTTCACCGCGCCATTCCCCTGTAAAAATGGTGACTTCATGCCCTGCAGCTGCGCAGACATGCGCGATCCGCAACATATCGCGCTGCACGCCGCCGTACGGAAACACTTTAAAAATAAGAAACGCAAATTTCAATGGAATAGACGACTTTTTTGCAGGTGATGAAAAAACCTAATTGTATGCGAAAATGACGTTTATGCTGAAACTGCTTATCGTTAAAACCTCGTCATTAGGCGATGTCATTCACAACTTACCGATTATTCATGACATTTGTCATCATATTGCTGATATTGAAATAGATTGGGTGGTAGAAGAAAGTTTTGCGGACATTCCTAAGCTGCACGCAGACGTAAACCGTGTTATTCCTGTGGCAATGCGTCGCTGGCGCAAGTCAATTTTTAGCAAAAAAACTTGGCAAGAAATCAAGCTTGCTAAACAGCAAATTCAGCAAAAACAATACGACATCGTCCTCGACACGCAAGGCCTGCTCAAAAGCGCCTTTATTTGCAAATTAGCGCACGGCATTAAACATGGTTACGACAAACACTCCATCCGCGAGCCAATTGCCAGCCGTTTTTATGACGTCACCCATGCGTGCACGTACCAGCAGCACGCTGTAATACGCAATCGCACGCTGGCGGCGTTGAGCTTGGGTTACCCAGTGCCGACTGGCGCACCTAATTACGGTTTAGGTGAAGCGTTATTCACCGTGAACTTACCAAAACCTTATGTGACTGGCCTGCACGGCACAAGCCGCGACAGCAAATTGTGGCCGTTACAGCATTGGATTCAGCTAGGCAAAGCGCTCGCTGATCAAGGCCTGCATTTAGTGCTGCCTTGGGCGAGTGATGAAGAAGAAAGCCGCGCCAATGTGATTGCCATTTCACTCAACAATGCCACCGTATTGCCCAAATGTACCATTGAAGAGCTTGCCGTCATTATCTGCCAAGCTCAGGCCGCCGTAGGCGTAGACACAGGTTTATCGCACCTTGCCGCAGCCCTTAATGTGCCAACCGTTGCTATTTACACCGACACCGACCCAGCGCTCACCGGCGTGATGGCTGGCGCGTTCCAGCCCGCAGTGAATTTAGGCGGAAAAGCACAACTACCAAGTGTGGATGAAGTCATGCGCACACTTTTAACGTTTATAAAATAATTAGCGCTGCAAAAAAATTAAGCGTACGCTATTGAACTAAAAACAAGTTAATTCAAAACAAGTTTTTTAGCACAACCCTTTTGACCTGCTCTGCAAGCCTTTATTTATAAGGCTCACAGAGGCACAAAAAATCCTCGGGCGCATTTATGCATAAAAAGGTGTTTAAATCACGCTCAAAAAATTCGTCATTTTTATCTATTTCCCTCTTGAAATTGGGGAAAAGTTACCCACATTAATTGAAACTTTTATTAAAAAATAATTTGAGCGAGGAAAATCCATGCAAGAAGAAAACCAACCAGAAGTAGCGGCTGAGTATGTTGAGCCAACTGAAATTACGGCTGAAGCGCGCATTGCCGAGCTAGAAGCCGCGCTTGAAGAAGCTAAAGCCAGCGTGCTTTATGTAAAAGCTGAAGGTGAAAATATTCGCCGTCGTGCGATGGATGATATTGATAAAGCCCGTAAATTTGCCTTAGAGAAATTCTCCAATGAATTATTAGCGGTGAAAGATAGCCTGGACGCTGCGCTGCTGATTGAAACCGCTGACGTGCAAAGTTATAAAGACGGCGTGCAACTTACGGCAAACCAACTCACCAGCGTGTTTGAAAAGTTCAACATTGCTGAAATTAACCCAGTGGGTGAAAAGTTTGACCCCAATAAACATCAGGCAATCTCAATGCAGGAAAATAGCGGCGAGCCAAACACAGTATTTAACGTGCTACAAAAGGGTTACACCTTGAACGACCGCGTGCTGCGCCCTGCTTTGGTGATGGTGGCAAAATAATATCGTTATCTCATATTCAGCCACTTGAATTTAAAAAAACAATCACCATCTAGCTATTAAGGTTAAACAACAAACTGCTTTAAAAGTTGAATTAAAGCGGTTAATCAAAATTTAAAGTAAAAGGAAATTAAACATGGGCAAAATTATTGGTATTGACTTAGGTACAACAAACTCTTGCGTTGCAGTCATGGAAGGCGGCAAACCACGCGTGATTGAAAACGCGGAAGGCACACGCACAACCCCTTCTATTATCGCCTATCAAGAAGATGGCGAAATCTTAGCCGGCGCGCCTGCAAAACGCCAAGCGGTGACCAATCCAAAAAACACACTTTACGCAGTAAAACGCTTAATCGGCCGCCGTTTTGAAGAAAAAGAAGTGCAAAAAGATATTGCTTTGATGCCTTACACCATCGCTAAAGCCGATAACGGCGATGCATGGGTGGAAGTGCGCGGCCAAAAAATGGCACCGCCGCAAATTTCTGCTGAAGTGTTGCGCAAAATGAAAAAAACCGCTGAAGATTACTTAGGCGAAGAGGTGACAGAAGCTGTGATTACGGTGCCAGCTTACTTTAACGACAGCCAACGCCAAGCCACTAAAGACGCTGGCCGTATTGCGGGCTTGGAAGTAAAACGTATCATCAATGAGCCCACTGCTGCTGCATTGGCGTTTGGTTTAGATAAACAAGAAGGCGACCGCAAAATTGCGGTGTATGACTTAGGCGGTGGTACGTTTGACGTGTCTATTATTGAAATTTCAAACATTGATGGCGAACATCAATTTGAAGTACTTTCAACCAATGGCGATACATTCCTAGGCGGCGAAGACTTTGATAACCGTTTGATTGACTTTTTAGCGGATGAGTTTAAAAAAGATAATGGCGGCTTAGATTTACGCAATGATTTATTGGCAAAACAACGCTTAAAAGAAGCGGCAGAAAAAGCCAAAATTGAATTGTCTTCAAGCGCACAAACAGAAGTAAACTTGCCATACATCACGGCAGATGCCACTGGCCCAAAACACTTGGTGGTAAAAATCACCCGCGCAAAATTGGAATCATTAGTGGATGATTTAATTGAGCGCACCATTGGCCCATGCAAAACAGCCATTAAAGATGCTGGCGTTAAAATTGAAGACATCACCGATGTGATTTTGGTGGGCGGTCAAAGCCGTATGCCAAAAGTGCAAGAAAAAGTGAAAGAAATCTTTGGCAAAGAGCCACGTAAAGACGTTAACCCTGATGAAGCCGTAGCCGTGGGCGCTGCTATTCAAGGTGGCGTATTGCAAGGTGATGTAAAAGACGTGCTGTTGCTAGATGTTACACCGTTATCACTTGGCATTGAAACACTTGGCGGCGTAATGACAAAACTCATCAAGAAAAACACCACGATTCCTACCAAGGCATCACAAGTGTTTTCAACGGCGGACGACAACCAAAACGCAGTGACCATTCAAGTATTGCAAGGTGAGCGTGAAATGGCTTCTGCCAACAAATCACTTGGCCAATTTAATTTGAGCGATATTCCACCAGCGCCACGTGGCATGCCGCAAATTGAAGTGACGTTTGATATTGATGCCAACGGTATTTTGCATGTTTCAGCAAAAGACAAAGCCACTGGCAAAGAAAACAAAATTACCATCAAGGCAAACTCTGGCCTAAGTGAAGAAGAAATCAAGAAGATGGAAGAAGATGCCATTAAATATGCCGATGAAGACCGCAAATTGCGCGAACTGGTTGACGCACGTAACGCGGCTGACGGCATGGTTCACTCAGTGAAAAAATCACTCACTGAACATGGCGATAAGCTAGATGCTGCTGAAAAAGAAGCCATTGAAACAGCTTTAAAAGATGTTGAAGAAGCGATGAAGTCTGATGACAAAGCAACCATTGAGGCTAAAACAGAAGCGTTAACTACCGCCTCACAAAAACTTGGTGAAAAAGTCTATGCCGCGCAACAAGCAGAAGCCAACACTGAAAGCGCACAACCAAGCGCTGAGGGCGAAAAAACAGTGGATGGCGACGTAGTAGATGCAGAGTTTGAAGAAGTGAAAAAAGACAAATAAGTAAGACGTTATTTGTCAGTCAATGGTCGTTAGTATCTTAAAATGATACTAACGACTTTTGCACTCATGACGAATGATGATTAACTGGTAACTCAAGACCACCTAAATGAACGACTAAAAATTATGGCAGCTAAAAAAGATTACTACGAAGTGCTAGGCGTAAATAAAGATGCCTCAGAAGAAGACATCAAAAAGGCTTATCGCAAATTAGCGATGAAGTATCACCCTGACCGCAACCCAGATAACCCAAAAGCAGAAGAGCAGTTTAAAGAGGCAAAAGAAGCCTACGAAATGCTTTCTGACGACCAAAAACGTGCCGCTTACGACCAATACGGCCACGCAGGTGTAGACCCAAGCATGGGTGCTGGCGCAGGTGGCTTTGGCGCGGGCGGCTTTAGTGATGCCTTTGGCGATATTTTTGGTGATATTTTTGGCAGCCGTGCAGGCGGCCAGCGCAATAATGTGTACCGTGGCGCTGATTTACGCTACAACATGGAAATTAGCCTAGAAGATGCCGCCAAAGGCACTGAAACCAAAATTCGCATTCCGGTGCAAACTACCTGTGAAACCTGCAAAGGCTCAGGCGCGCGCCCTGGCACGCAACCCGTCACTTGCACCACCTGCGGCGGCCACGGCCAAGTGCGTATGCAGCAAGGCTTTTTTTCAGTACAGCAAACCTGCCCAAAATGTCATGGCTCAGGCAAAATGATTAAAGACCCTTGCCCAACTTGTCATGGCGCAGGCCGCACCAAGCAAAACAAAACCCTTTCAGTTAAAATTCCAGCAGGTGTGGATGAAGGCGATCGCATTCGTTTAACGGGTGAAGGTGAAGCAGGCGTAAACGGCGGGCCAACGGGTGATTTATACGTGGTGGTGCACCTGAAAGAACACAACGTTTTTCAACGTGAAGGCGCCAACCTGCATTGTGAAATGCCTATTAGCTTTAGTACCGCAGCATTGGGTGGCGAAATTGAAGTGCCAACCTTAGACGGTTCCGCCCGCATGAAAGTGCCGGCCGAAACACAAACTGGCGCAGTATTTAGGCTTAGAGGCAAAGGCGTTAAACCGCTGCGCCAATCTGAACACGGCGATTTGATGGTGCATGTGGTGGTGGAAACACCCGTGAAATTGACTGAACAACAAAAAGAATTGTTGCGTCAGTTTGAGACCAGCACCCAAGCCGATGCCGGCAAACACAGCCCAAAAAACAAAAGCTGGATGGATAAAGCTAGGGAGTTTTTTGGTTAATTCATTTTATAACTCGTTTCATTAAAAAGGCCTGCAATTTGCAGGCCTTTTTGATTTTGTTTTAAGGCTGCATAACAAAACATTTGCGTCCTACATTTGCATTGATTATGATACCGACAAGACCACCTAACCTTAAGATTTAAAAAGAAAAATCACATGAAAATAACAATTGGTAAAGTATTATTATACGGACGCACAGGTCTATATATAACTGTTAGCCGCAATGAAAATCATTAGCTGGAACTGCAATGGTGCTTTGAGAAAGAAACTTGAACCAATCTCGGCATTTAATGCAGATATATACATCATTCAAGAATGTGAAGACCGAGCAAAAATCAATGATAAAAATTATCAGTCGTGGGCTGGTCAGTATCTTTGGTATGGCCATAATAAAAATAAGGGTGTGGGGGTATTTGCAAAAAATGGCTTTAGCTTAACGCCGCTTCCACTTGAATCAGGAAGGCTTGAGTATTTTCTCCCTTTTAAGGTCAATGAATCTTTTACATTTCTAGCTGTATGGACCAGAGAAGCAAACTCACCTACATTTAAATACATTGGGCAAATGTGGAAATACCTTCAGCTACATAAAAACCAACTTAAAAGCGATAAAACAGTAATCATCGGCGATTTAAATAGCAATGTGCGTTGGGATGCATGGGATCGTTGGTGGAATCATTCTGATGTTGTGAGGGAACTTGAAGGAATTGGCATTTGTAGCTTGTATCACCATATTTACAAAGAAGATCAAGGCCAAGAATCAAAACCAACATTTTATTTGCAGCGGAATATTCAAAAACCATATCATATTGATTATGCATTTATTTCTAAAGAAATGGCGCCATCAGCTAGTCTCAGCGTTGGCGAGAAAGAAATTTGGCTTGAACATAGTGACCACATGCCGTTATCGGTTCACATTTATGCCTAACCTCACGTTCAGCAAGGACAATCAACAGGGCCGACGACTTCGCCTGTTTTCGGCCTTGTCGCCTGCCGGTTAATTCAAACGTTAAATCTTCACCCTACCCACATCAATCCAACTTTCTCATCTAAAATAACCCCATGCCACACATACTGATTATTGAAGATGAGCCTGCCATTGCAGAAACCCTGATTTACGCGTTTAAAGAGGCGGGGATTGCCACCACGCACAAAATGCTGGGCGGTGAAGCCACCCCTGCGCTTGCACAACAAGCCATTGATTTTGTGGTTCTTGATGTTGGCCTGCCCGACATGACGGGGTTTGATGTTTGCAAAAAAATTCGTGAAACTTCGCAAGTTCCTATTTTATTTCTCACTGCGCGTAATCATGAGATTGACCGTATTGTTGGCCTAGAAATTGGCGCGGATGACTATGTGACCAAGCCATTTAGCCCGCGTGAAGTGGTGGCGCGGGTAAAGGCTATTTTGCGGCGCAGTGAGCCGCAAGCCAATCATCATAAAAATCACACTTTTATGATGGATGCACAAGCGAATCGCATTCAGTATCGCGGGCAGTATTTAGAGCTGACGCGTTATGAATTTTTGCTGCTTAAAACCTTAATCAGCCAGCCGCAGCGTGTGTATTCACGTAATCAATTGATGGATATTGTGTGGGCCAACGCTGAAAACACTTTAGAGCGCACGGTAGATGCGCACATTAAAACCCTGCGCGCCAAACTGCGCGAGGTGGACGCGGCCACTGAAGCAATTGTGACGCATCGCGGTATGGGTTATAGCTTGCTGGCATAAGCAATGAAAATCAGTCTGAAGATTTTTCTTGGATATTTTCTATTAGTGGGCTTAGCCGCGTGGTTTGTGCTCAATGTATTTGTAGATGAAGTCAAGCCCGGCGTGCGCCAAGCCATGGAGGACGCGCTGGTTGATACCGCCAATGTACTTGCAGAACTCGCCACCGATGACATTAAAAACGGCACGATTCAAACGGGCAACTTTGCCCAAAGTTTGGCGCACTATCAAGCGCGTAGCAGGCAGTCTAACCCAAATAATGCAAATATTTGGGGCATCAACAAACAAACGGCTGACTACCGCGTGTATATTACCGATGCCAAAGGAATGGTGATTTATGACTCTGCCAATTTGGCGCTGGGGCAAGATTATTCGCGCTGGAACGATGTTTACCTGACTTTGCGCGGTAAATATGGCGCGCGTTCTAGCCTAGTAGTGCCCAATGATGAAAATAGCGACACGATTATGTATGTGGCCGCGCCCATTAAAGTGGGCAATCAAATTATCGGTTCATTAACCGTAGCCAAGCCCAATCGCGCGCTTTTGCCATTTATTGAGCGTGCTCAGCAAAAAATTATTCGTTGGGGTGCGCTATTGCTGGTTTTATCGCTCATCATCGGCACGCTTTTTACTTGGCGCTTTACACGTAAAATCAATCAGTTACGTGATTACGCCATGCGTGTGAGCCAAGGCCAAAAAGCCACACCGCCAACTTCAAGTAATGATGAGCTGACCGAACTGGCGCTGGCCATGCAAACCATGCGCGTTGAATTAGACGGCAAACAGCATGTGCAGGATTCAATTCAGCACTTAACGCACGAACTCAAAAGCCCCATGACGGCCATTCAAGGTGCGCTTGAGCTGATTTCGCCCAATATGCCGGCTGACGCCCAAGCGCATTTTTTAGCGCAAATTAAAGTGCAATCCACCCGCGTGCAAAATATTATTCAAAATATGCTGGGCTTGGCGGCATTGGAACATCAGCAGCAATTAACGCATCTTACGCACATCAACCTTGCCGATTTAATTCGCACACAAATGGCACATTTGGCTGAAAAATCCACCGCGCGCAATGTGCAGTTTCAGCTCACTGAAGAACATGCAGTCAGCCTACGCGCAGAGGCTTTTTTACTTGGGCAAGCCATTTACAATGTGCTGGATAACGCACTGGATTTTAGCCCCGAAAATTCGCACATTCAAATTCATATCAGCCAGCAGCAACATCAGGCGCATATTCGCATTCAAGACCAAGGCACGGGCATTCCGGATTACGCACTGACTAAAATTTTTGATAAATTTTACTCTTTGCCCCGCCCGCAAAACGCGCCCAATGGCGGCCAAAAAAGTACCGGGTTGGGCTTAAACTTTGTGCAAGAAGTGATAAAACTGCACCTTGGCGAAATTCATATTGAAAATAACAGCGCCTCACAAGGTGTAACGGTTTCAATTTTATTACCGTTAAACATTTAATATGTGAACTTTTGCATGCAAATTCAGTGCAAATAACATATCAAGTTTTAGCATTCAAAAAAACGTGTTTTTTAGCCAAATTTAACCCCAACCTTTTTCGATGCTCTGCGAGCCTTATAAAAAAGGCTTGCAGAGCATAATTTTTTTCTCGTAGTTAAAATGGGTATTTTAAGCATTGCAATACGCACTTAAAAAAGCGTTAAATTTGTAACTTTTTTTAAAACTTCACACTCACTTCACACAACCGCATCAACACTTCATCCAGCCTGATTATTCTGCACATTCCACATTGTTTTTAATAGGAGTGAGTCATGAATCGGGCATTTATTTTTAAAGTCATCGGCATATTTTTGCTGACCATTGTCATGTCATGGGCGGTGATGTATATCAATTCGTTGATTAAAGAGCGGCAATATCGGCAAGAAGAAGTTAAACTGCAAATTGCCAGCAGTTCGGCTGGCGCGCAAACCATTATCGGGCCGGTGTTGGCGATTCCGTATATTGAAGAATATGAAGAAACAATTACCGAGAATAAAATCAAGAAAGTTGAAAAACGTAAGGCGGAATATGTGGTCTACGCATTGCCGGAAGACCTGCAACTCAGCGGCGGCTTTACCAATGAATACAAAAAGTTAGGCATTTACAAAGCCTTAATGTATCAGTTGGGCGGCAAAGTGAAAGGCACGTTTAATTTAGGCGCTGATTTTAAAATCACGCCGCAGCATGCTGGCGCAAAAATTACCATGTTACCTGCCTATGTGAGTATGGGCATTAGCGACACGCGCGGCATCAACGGCAAGCCAGCGCTAACGCTGAATCATGAAGTTTATGCGTTTGCGCAGGGCACAAAGTTGCCGGTGTTGGGCAATGGTATTCATGCAGAATTAGGTAAACTGGATGTTGTAGCAAGCAAAACGCTCAACTTTGAATTTCAACTTAACCTGCGCGGTATGGAGAATTTTAACTTCACACCAATAGCAGATGACAACAAAATCGCGTTGCAATCCAGCTGGCAACACCCGCATTTTAACGGCAGCTTTTTGCCTACGCATCACATTACCCCGGCCGGTTTTGAGGCAAAATGGGCGGTGTCTTCGCTTTCAAGCAGCAACCAAACAAAATTATTGAATATGCTTGAGCAACGTTGGAATGAGAATTCTGCAGCAAGCGCGGCAGCCACGGCATCACGCGACAGTGCCTACCCAGCCGCTGCCCAAACCGCATATCACAACAGCAACTTAGAGTCGCTTGCCATCGGCTTTGTAGAACCCATTAACGTCTATAGCCAATCAGACCGCGCCACAAAATATGGTTTATTATTCATCGGCTTAACATTTGCTGGCTTCTTTATTTATGAAATTTTAAAGCAATTGCGCATTCACCCTGCGCAATACACGCTGGTGGGCTTGGCAATGGCGCTGTTTTACTTGCTGCTGACTTCACTTTCAGAACACATCAGCTTTGCGCTTTCATACCTCACAGCCAGCTTGGCGTGCGTGGCGCTACTTGGCTATTACCTCACGCATGTGCTTAAAAGCAAAAGCCACGGCCTACTGTTTGCAGGATTACTCACGGCTTTATATGGCGCCTTATATGGCATATTGGCTTCAGAAGATAACGCTTTATTGATGGGCGCCTTGCTGGTGTTTGGCTTGTTGGCAGTGACGATGGTAATCACCAGAAAAGTGGATTGGTATCAGATTAGCAGCAAAGAAAACATGCAAATCAACGCGTAAAACAACACAACCCTTTTGACCTCCTCTGCAAGCCTTTGTTTATAAGGCTTGCAGAGGCATAAAAAATCCTCGTACAAATAATGCGCTTCGTTTAGAGGCGCCTACTTTTGGTGGGGCACATATTCTACGCGCTTAATCTTGACGGTTACGCGAGGAAAATTAGGTCTGATTTAGATAGTTTTGAATGGTTTTTAGCTCGGCGTTGGCATCGCCAAAATCTTCATAATGTTTGCCAGCCGTGCGTGCATACCAATACTTACTGTTCCACGCATCGCCTTCAATTTTGTGCAGTACCGCATGAATCCAATTGGCTGTGGCGTCTGAATAATCTTGCGCAATTTTGTGCGACTTGTCCCAATCGCCATCTAGGGCAGCTTGCACGGCAAGTAATAATGCGGTTTTATTCATGCTTCAGGTAATACTTCAAAAAAGGCGAGTTTTTTGTGTCTAGGTAATTTTTTTAGTTGCGCTTCAGCCACACTGGCGCTTGAGCGGCCCGCATAAGGTTTTGTGGCAAGCACTTTTAGGGGTGGATTAGCGCGTGTATAGCGCGCACCTTTTCCACTTAAATGCGCCGTAAAACGTGCTTCTACATCATTGGTAATGCCTGCATAATAGGCACCGTTTTTGCATTCTAGCAAGTATAAAAACCAGCAATCTTGCACAACGTCTATCAACATCTATACTCCCCGTTCGCCCCGACCTTGTAGAAGGGCTGATTCAATGAACCATGCTTCGACAAGCTCAGCACGAACGGCGGTTGTTAAGCGTTTAGTAGGTTCCAGCCTGAATGAATTCAACTTTATAGCCATCCGGGTCTTCCACAAACGCAATGACGGTGGTGCCATGCATCATCGGGCCCGCTTCGCGCACCACTTTTCCGCCTGCCGCTTTAACCGCCTCACAGGCTTGGTAGGCATCATCCACTTCAATCGCGATGTGGCCGTAGGCTTTGCCCATGTCATAGCTTTCTACACCGTAGTTATAAGTGAGTTCAAGCACTGTGTGGTCTTTTTCTGCGCCATAGCCAACAAACGCTAAGGTGAATTTTCCATCGGGATAATCATGCTGACGCAACACTTGCATACCAAGCACTTCGGTATAAAACTTAATTGAACGCTCTAAATTGCCCACGCGGAGCATGGTGTGCAGCATACGCATTTTGTTATCCTTTTATTGTTGTGTATGAACGCAATGGATTGCGCTCCTACAATGATTATTTCTCTGCCGTTAATTTGTAAAATTTTTGCAGCAATTGCTCTTTGGTTTCAACCACTTGCGGGTTTAACGGAATGCAGTCAATTGGGCAGACAATCTGGCATTGCGGTTTATCGTAATGGCCTACGCATTCGGTACATTTATTCGGGTCAATTTCGTAAATTTCCTGCCCTTGATAAATCGCGCCATTGGGGCACTCCGGCTCACAAACGTCGCAATTGATGCATTCATCGGTAATCATTAACGCCATTTGACGATTACTCTAATTGGTTTAATTTTTGCAAAATAGCGGCTTCTACAGTGGGTGATACAAATTGATCAACCTCGCCACCAAGCTTGGCCACTTCACGTACAAGGCTTGATGACACAAACATAAACTGTTCAGAAGGCGTTAAAAACAATGTTTCAAACTGCGGATAGAGTTTGCGGTTCATGCCTGCTAATTGAAATTCATATTCAAAATCAGATGCTGCGCGTAAACCGCGAATCACCATCTGTGCGCCTTGGTCTTGGACAAATTGCATGAGCAAGCCTGAAAACCCAACCACTTTGACGTTTGAAAAATCAGCAAAAACATTTTTTGCAAGTTGCACACGCTCTTCTAAAGTAAAAAGCGTGGCTTTATTGGTGCTGCCCGCCACCGCCACAATCACTTCATCAAATAAATGGGCCGCACGCCGTACCAAATCTTCATGCCCCAGCGTAATGGGGTCAAAAGTACCGGGGTAAACGGCGATGCGCGTTTTTGCATTAAAAATAGTGTTAGTCATGCGCTAATTTTAGCAGATGATAAAAAACATTGCCTGCTTTGCTTTGTTTAACCACTTGCCACACGGTGGAATCTTTAAGTGCATACTCAGCCTCAGCATACACCAGCCCGTCAGCGGCTAAATGTGTTGGCAACATTGGCAAAACTTTGTCCAGCAAACCTTGATTGTAGGGAGGATCTAAAAAAATCACATCAAATTGCTGTTGGTTTGATTGTAAAAAGTCGAGTGCGTCAGCTTTATAAATGCGGGCGCTTACTGCATTTAATGCCGCTTGGTTTTGTAACACCATCTGATGCACTGCAGGCGATTTTTCAACGATGACAACCTGCTGCGCATTACGCGAGAGTGCCTCAAACCCCAGCACGGCGGTACCTGCAAATAAATCCAGGCAAGTTTTACCTGTTAAATCTTGCCCCAGCCAATTAAATAAAGTTTGGCGCACGCGGTCTGGCGTAGGGCGCAAGCCGGTGCTATCAGAAAACTTAATCAGGCGGCTGCGCCAATTGCCGCCGCCAATGCGCACCGTATTTGATTTCATTGATCTTAAATCTTATTTATTTTGCGTCTGGGCTGCCTACAATCACTGTCACCAGTTTTTGCGTATCAATACGACGACTAAACGCATCTTTGATTTGCGCAATCGTCACTGCGGCTACTTTTTTGTTGTAATCATCTAAATAAGTGAGCGGCAGGTCATAAAAACCTATCACACTCAAGTAATCTAAAATTTTACCATTACTATCAATTCGTAGTGGAAAACCGCCAATGATATTGGCTTTTGCCGCTTGCAACTCTTTATCGGTGACCCCGTTTTTAATAAAGTTATCCAGTGTTTCATGCACTAATTTAAGGGCATCTTCAGCCTGCTCTTTTTTGGTTTGCAGGCCAATCTGAAACGGGCCGATTTCTTGCATGGGCATAAAATAACTGTACACGCTGTAGACTAAACCACGTTTTTCACGCACTTCTTCAGTCAAGCGCGACACAAACCCCCCGCCGCCCAATATATAGTTACCCACATAAAGTGCAAAGTAATCAGGGTCAATGCGCTTCATGCCAGGGTAGCCAATTAAAATATGTGACTGTGAAGCTGGATGCGCAATTTTCTGTACGTTAGCGGCTTGCGGTAAACTCACAGCGGGAATAGGCGCTGGCGTGGCCGATTTAGGCAAACCATCGGCAATTTCATCGGCAATTTTCATTGCTTGCTCACGCGTTAAATCGCCTATCATGGCAATCACAGCCCCTTTTGCACTGTAATATTGCTGATAAAAAGCCGCCAAATCTTGATTACCAATGGCGTTCACACTTGCCACCGTGCCGCTTTCATCTAGCGCGTAGGGGTGCGTGCCATATAAAGCCGACATAAACGCTTGGTTTGAAATGCTTTCTGGTTGTGTTTCGGCTTCTTGAATACCCGCGATAATGCGCGATTTCTCACGCGCTAACACCGCTTGTGGAAAATCAGGCTGATGCAAAATCTTTTTAAAAGTATCCAAAGCCTGACTTTGCTCAGCTTGGCTACTTAACGTGCGAAGCTTAAAACTGGCACGATCAGCATCAAAACTACCACCCAACACTGCACCAACGTCTGCAAATTGATTGGTCAGCACTTCATCACTTAGGCCCGCTGCACCGAGCGTCATCATATAACGTGTAATACCCGCCAAGCCGGACTTTTCAACCGAATCGCGCGCACTGCCTGCGGCAAAATTCACACTCAAATCCACAATTGGCAAATCATGGTTTTCAACAAAATACACCCGTGCGCCAGAATTTGTTTGCCAATGGTCAATTTTAACGGCGGCGTTGGTGGAAAAACTTAACATTAAAGCCAATGAAAAAACTAAGTATCTAAACATTTTTTTCTCTTTTAAAATCTGCTAGTTATCGTGAATGAAAATACAAAGCTTTAAGTCAGACTAGGCGTGGAAAGCCGACGTGTACGCGTTGTACTCGAGGCTTTTTACAACAACGTATGACGACAAGGTTTGCATTTTAATGTACGTGTGGTTTGCCTTTGGGCTTGGCATTCGGATCAATCGGTTGCGGGTCAAGCGTAGCAACGGTCATGTTATCTTTTACCAAGTATTTTTTGGCCACTTCCTGCACTTGTTCTGAAGTTACCGCACTCAATTTTGCGGGGTAGTCTTTCAATATCTTCCAAGAAAACCCCGTGAGTTCTAACTGGCCAATTTGCATGGCTTGGTAAAATACAGAGTCGCGTTGATATACATCGGCCGCAATCACTTGTGCTTTAACGCGTTTAAGCTCTTCTGCCGTGACGCCCGATTCTTTGATTTTTTCAATTTGCTGCAAAATTGCAGTCTCTAATTCTGCAACGGTTTTTCCCTCTGAAGGCGAACCGGCAAGCTCAAACAAGCCTTGCCTGCCGCGTGCAATCATGTCGTAACCTGCGCCTACATCCACCGCAACTTGCGATTCACGTACGAGCTTTTGATTGAGTCGTGCAGAATCATTGCCACTGAGCACACTCGCTAAAATCTCTAATGCGTACGGCTCCCAGTCTTGATTTGGGTCGTTTAGCACGGGCGTATGAAAACCCATTTGCAGTGATGGCAATTTAGCAGGCGCTTTTACTACCACACGCCGTTCACCAATTTGCGGCGGTTCTTTTTGTGGTTTTCGCTCGGGCACCGCCTTGGGCTTAATCTTGCCAAAATGTTGTTTGGCAAGCTTATACACTTCATCGGCTTTTACATCACCCACCACCACCAACACCGCATTATTAGGCGCATACCAATGGTTGTACCATTCACGCGTATCTTCAACCCGCATGTTTTCGAGGTCACTCATCCAACCCACCACGGGGCGCCCATAGGGGTGGGTTCGAAATGCAGCGGAATTAAAATGTTCATTCACTTGTGCTTGCGGTTTGTCATCGGTACGCCAGCGACGCTCTTCCATCACCACTTTGATTTCTTTTTCAAATTCTTCTTTGGTGAAGTTTAAATTCGCCATACGATCGGCTTCTAATTCAAACGAAAGCGGTAATTGCGATTTTTCTAACTGTTGAAAGTAAGCGGTGTAATCTTGGCTGGTAAAGGCGTTTTCTCTACCGCCTGCAGCAGCAATCTTGCGCGAAAACTGCCCAGCCGGCACTTTTTTTGTGCCTTTAAACATCATGTGTTCCAACACATGTGCGACACCGGTTTTACCATTCACTTCATCAAGTGCACCGGCTTTATACCAAACTTGTGAAACCACTACGGGCGAACGGTGATCTTCTTGCACAATAATTTTTAGACCATTTTCTAATTTGTATTCTTGTGTATTGGCCAACGCCAAGGCTGGCGTTGCAAGCAATAAAAATAGCAATTTTTTTATAGGCATACGTTTTTTCTCTTGATATTGAAGTTTGCTAAATTAATTTAACGTTCTTTTATTCAAATGAACGCTGTTGTGACCAATCAAGCACCGTGCAAGTTCACACTTCTCTATATAACTAATTGGCTTAAATATATACTCAAATATTATTGTGACTTAATTATAAACTTTGCTATATTGCAGCCCATACAAAACCACTTGGAATATATTGTGAAATTTAGCCCTAGATTATTACCTTTATTTGTTTTTTTAGCCAGTACGCACGCCTATGCTACCGATGGCTATTTTGCGCATGGCTATGGCGTTAAATCTCAAGGTATTGGTGGTGTTGGCATTGCTTTGCCGCAAGACGCGCTAGCTGCGGCCAGCAACCCAGCCGGTCTCGGCTTGGTTGGAGACCGCCTTGACATTGGAGTAACGTGGTTTAGACCGCAACGTGAAACGAAGCTGGAAAATACCACTTTTGGTTTTAAAATGTTTGACGGCACATATGATGCCAATGACACTGAAAATTTTATTATTCCAGAATTTGGCTATAACAAACAAATTAACCCTGACGTCACCGTTGGTGTGAGTGTTTATGGCAATGGTGGCATGAATACTGACTACAAAAAAGCAATTCCATTACTCGGCACGTCGCCAGCTGGCGTTGATTTAGTTCAGCTTTTTGTTGCCCCAACCGTTACTTGGAAAATAACACCTTCAAACACTATCGGCGCATCACTAAATTTAGCATACCAACGTTTTGAAGCAACAGGCTTGCAAAATTTTGATAATCCATTTTTCACCAAGCACCCAGGCAAGGTCACTAACAAAGGACACGACTCATCAACGGGCTTTGGCCTACATCTTGGTTGGATAGGGCAAATCAACGATGCTGTCACCTTGGGTGCCACCTACCAAACCAAAACACGGATGAGTAAATTTAGTGACTACAAAGGCTTATTCGCAGAAGGCGGTGATTTTGATATTCCAGCCACTTACGGTGTAGGGTTGGCAGTCAAAGCGACTCCCGCGTTAACCTTGGCGGCTGATGTTCAACGTATTGAATACAGTGATGTGGATTCGGTGGGCAATTCAATCAACAATCTATTACTTAAAGGCAACCCACTTGGCTCAAGCAAAGGTCCAGGCTTTGCTTGGCGTGATGTTACTGCCGTGAAAATAGGTGCGCTTTATGCCTACAATGAAAATCTAACATTGCGTGCTGGCTATAACCACTCCACGCAACCCATTCGTAAAAGTGAGACCTTGTTTAACATCTTAGCCCCTGGCGTTGTACAAGACCATGTGACATTGGGCGCAACGTATGTGTTGCCGAATAATGGCGAGTTATCTTTTGCCTACATGCACGCATTTGAAGAAAAAGTTAAAGGCAACAATAATTCCATTCCAGCCGGTTTTGGTGGCGGCGAAGCTAACCTAAAAATGTATGAAGATTCACTCGGCGTTGCTTATGGCTGGCGTTTCTAAGTTAAAATAACCACGCATATTTGCCATACGCAGCATGCGTATGGCTTTTTCTTTTTTGGAGTATTCATTTGACAATAGACTGGCTTAATTTTACGCCTTGGTCAGCATTAGCTGGGGGTGTACTCATCGGTGTTTCAGCAGCACTTTTTATTCTGTTGAACGGCCGTATTGCAGGTATTACCGGCATTATTGGTGGCCTGTTCAAACCGACTAAAAATGATATCGGCTGGCGAGTTGCATTTACGCTTGGTCTGATTATTGCCCCGCTGGTTTGGCAAAGCTTTCAACCACTCCCTAGCATCAACATAGATGCAAATTTCACCTTGTTAATCATTGCGGGGCTGATTGTAGGTTTCGCGGCACGTTATGGCTCAGGCTGCACAAGCGGGCACGGCGTGTGCGGCATCGCCAGATTATCCCCTCGTTCAATCGTAGCCACGCTCGCATTCATGGGCACTGGATTTTTAACGGTGTTTATCATACGGCATTTGCTAGGAGCATAAAAAATGAAAAGGAACTTGAATCATTTCTCCGCCCTATTGTTTGCACTTTTTTCTGGCCTTATTTTTGGCATTGGTCTCATTTTGGCTGGCATGGCAAACCCTGCCAAAGTGCTGGCATTTCTTGACCTTGCTGGCTTATGGGACCCTTCTCTGGGGTTGGTGATGGGCGGGGCGATAGCGGTTGGTTTAATCGCTTTCACAGTGGCTAAAAAACGCACTAAAAGCTTTTTAGGGTTGCCCATGAATCTGCCAAACTCTCGCATCATTGATAAACGCCTGATTATTGGTAGCTTAATATTTGGTATTGGCTGGGGGCTGGTTGGCATTTGCCCTGCTCCGGCATTTGTTTTATTAGGCACAGGTAGCCTAAAAGGCATTGTTTTTCTTGTCGCCATGTTAATCGGCATGGCAATTTTTGAATATTTTGATACCCGCAACAAGTAAAGACCCTTAGTTACTTTAATAGGCAGCGCAAAACTAGGCTAAAATAGTGCCTATTCAATCGCCGAATTTTAAAATTAACTATGTTTGATTTTTTCAAAAAAAAACCACCACAACCTGAGGCGCCGCAACCTGAAGCACCAAAAGCTGAAACTTCAGTAGTCACAACGCCAGTGGTGGAAGCACCTGCCGCAGTTGAACCTACCCTGAGTTGGACCGAGCGTTTAAAACAAGGCTTGAGCAAAACCCGCAAACAATTGGGTTCACAGCTTTCGGGCCTTTTTAGTGGCGGCAAAATTGATGCAGACGTCTATGAAGAACTAGAAACCATTTTGCTCACTTCAGACGTGGGCGTAGGCGCGACGCAATTTTTGCTGGATGACATCAAAGGCCGTGTGAAACGGCAAAATTTAGATGACACCGTGCAACTCAAAACTGCTCTTAAAGACGCGCTGGCAGATTTACTTTTACCCCTGCAACTGCCGCTAGAAACCAGTACCCACAAACCTTTTATTATTATGTTAGCTGGCGTGAATGGTGCTGGCAAAACCACCACCATCGGCAAACTGGCCAAATATTATCAGGCGCAAGGCAAAAGCGTGCTAATTGCCGCAGGCGACACCTTTAGAGCCGCCGCGCGTGAGCAATTACAAGTTTGGGGCGAACGCAATAACGTACATGTGGTGGCGCAAAGCAGTGGTGACCCCGCCGCCGTGATGTTTGATGCCATTAACTCGGCACGCGCAAAAAATATTGATGTGGTATTAGCCGATACCGCAGGCCGCCTGCCCACGCAGCTGCACTTAATGGACGAAATTGCCAAAGTTAAACGCGTGATGGACAAAGCGCTACCGGGCGCACCACATGAGGTACTATTGGTGCTCGATGCCAATACTGGCCAAAATGCGGTTTCTCAAGTCAAAATTTTTGATGATGCACTGGGCGTGACTGGCTTGGTATTAAGCAAACTGGACGGCACTGCCAAAGGCGGCGTCATTGCTGCCATCGCGCAAGCCCGCCCTATTCCAATTCGCTTTATTGGCGTGGGTGAAAGTATTGACGATTTACGGCCTTTTAACGCGCATGAATTTATTGATGCGATGTTTGAATAAAATGTTTGATTAAAATTTCTGTTAAAAAGCCTTGCGCAAACAGTGAATAATTTGCATTTTATTCTGCAATTAAAATCATCAAAATAGGCTTTTATACACCGAAACCTTTTTCGATGCTCTGGAAGCCTTATAAATAAAGGCTTGCAGAGCATAAAAAAATCCTCGGAGTAAATTAAGCTGATTTTTGCAAAAATATTCGCGCGCAATTTGCTAATTGCAGCACCCAAAGTACGCGGCAATTTTTGAGCGCTACACAGATTTAGCGCTATAATCTTCTGCAATATAAAGTAGTATCTCAGCATGATTAAATTTGACCAAGTGACCAAACGCTACCCTGGTAGCAATGAAGTTTTAAAAAACGCCAGCTTTACGATTGAAGCGGGAGAATTTGTGTTTGTTACGGGACATTCAGGTGCGGGTAAAAGTACGCTGCTTAAACTCATTGCGGCCATTGAGCGCCCTTCCAGCGGCACGGTATTGATTGCCAATCAAAATATCAGCCAATTGAAAGAATCAGCCATTCCTTTTATGCGCCGGCGCTTTGGCTTGATTTTTCAAGACCATAAACTGCTTTATGACCGCAACTGCTTTGAAAATGTCGTGTTGCCCTTGCACATTAACGGCATTACAGGGCTTGAGGCGGCCAAGCGTGTACGCGCAGCGCTCGATAAAGTTGGTTTGCTCAATAAAGAAAAAGCCATGCCGATTACATTATCTGGCGGCGAGCAGCAACGGCTTGCGATTGCCCGCGCCGTGGTAAGCAGACCTTCTATTTTGATTGCCGATGAGCCGACCGGCAATTTAGATGCCAATTATGCGGCAGATATTATGGCGATTTTTCAGGCGTTTCATCAAGTGGGCGTGACGGTGATTATGGCCACACACGATGCACTTAATCGCACCGCAACACAAAATCGGCTGCTGCATTTAGACCACGGCACCTTAAAGCAAACTAACGTTGCAGCCACCGAGCAGTTCACTGCATGAGCAAAAATATGATCAGCACCGCACTTAACCACCATCGCCAAGCCCTCAAACTAGTATTGGGCCGCATGCGCCAAAATGCGCTATCAACCTTGATGATTAGTTTGGTGATTGCCGCTGCACTGTGTGTGCCGGGTTTGTTTTACTTGGGTGTGAATCATATTTCATCATTTGCGAATCATATTCAAGATGAAAATGAAATCAGTGTATTTTTAAAGCTCGATGCCGACAGCTCGGCCATTGCAAACGTGAAAGACGCGCTTAACAAAAATGAAGCCGTTCAATCGGTAAAATTTGTGTCTAAAGATGAAGCGTGGCAGCAATTGCGCGACAAAGCTGAAAAAGACAGTGCGTCAAGCAACGTCATCAATGAGCTCAAAACAAATCCATTGCCCGATGCCTTTTTGGTACTTGCAAAATCATCCAAGCCAGAAGACCTTGAAGCGCTTAAAGATGAGCTTAAGTCATTAGCACGCGTTGACCAAGCGCTGTTAAATACCGAATGGGTAAAAAGACTGTCTGCCCTGCTGGCTTTAGGCAAGCAAATCATTATTATTGTTGCCGGCTTACTGGCTGCGGCCTTGCTCATTATCATCAGCAACACGGTGCGCATGCAAATTTTGACGCAAAAAGATGAAATTATCGTCAGTAAACTGATTGGCGCCACCAATAGCTTTATTCGTAAGCCTTTTCTATACGCTGGCATGTTATACGGTCTATTTGGCGGGCTACTCGCCATAGTCATGCTCGTGGGTTTTATCATGATATTCAACCAAACGCTTGCGCAGTTATCCGCGCTCTACAATAGCGATTTTAGCCTTGCGCTCATCAATCTGCCGCTGTTTGCCGGCATGGTTTGTGCCGCTATTGCCATAGGCTGGCTAGGCTCATACGTGGCAGTTACCCGCGCGGCAGCCACTATTAACATCAACTAACCCGTACTTTCATTTAATTGCCAAAAAAAAGATATCCATGTGGATATCTTTTTTTGTTTCTACTCCGTAGTTCAAACGCTAAGCCCTTTCTCATATATTCTTTAGCTATATTCATATAATAACTAATTCTTTTTAATTGTTATAAAGTCGCTATATAGTGCCTGAGTTGCTAAATATTTGCACAGAAACGGGCCTTAATCATGACAATTCAAGCTTCACCAAAAACCAATCGCGATGTTTCAGATGACATATTACGTGCCATTGAAGAATTGAAATCTGGCACTGGATTCGGTTCAGTAGAAATCATTATTCACGAAGGTCGTGTTACGCAAATTGAAAAGCGGGAAAAAGTCAGATTCACACTAGACAAATCAAAATCTTCACCTACTGCACTGGCAGCGGCGAAATAAATAAAATTAAATTTATATACATTGGCTGACCAGTTTGCTGGAAGCTAGAATCAAGGAGAAAAAAATGCAATTCAATTATTCGAAATTTGCCACCGCACTCATCGCCAGCGGCATTATTTCATTCCCGGCCATCGTTCACGCGAACGACAGCACCGAGCTTGAAGAACTACGCGGCTTAGTGCAGGAGTTAAGCCAACAAGTGAAAGTTTTGGCCCGTAAAGGTGAAATTAACGAAGAAACAGCCGCCGCCGATAAAAAAGCTGCGCCAGTGATTAAAGCCGGTACGAGTGGGTTCTCTTTTGGTTCAGCCGATGGTAAAAATGAAATTAAATTCCGCGGCTTATTACAAGCTGACCATCGACACTATTTTGATGGTGCGAATGATGTGCGTGGCCGCAGCAATGAGCGTGCAGGGACATTGAACGCTGATGGCTTTCATAATGCTGAAGATACTTCACTTTTACGCCGCGTTCGCCCAACGATTGAGGGCAAAGTGGCTGGTAAATACGGTTTCCGCTTTACGCCAGAATTTGCCGGTGGCAGTGCTTCAGCAGTAGACGCTTATGTTGAAGCTAACTTAAACCCAGCATTCAAAATTCGTGCGGGTAAACAAAAAAGTATTGTTGGCCTAGAACGCTTACAAGGTGGCGGTGACATTAAATTTGTTGAACGCAGCTATGTGACCAATGCAATTTTACCGAATCGTGATTTAGGTGTAACCGTTTCTGGTGATTTATTAGGCAATAAATTGAACTACGGCGTGGGGATTGTCAATGGCGTTGCGGATGGTGGCAACATCAGTACAGGTGCAGAATACAATGGCGAACGTGAATATACTGCGCGTATTTTTGCTACGCCATTTATTGATTCAGACTCAGCCCTTGCTGGTTTAGGTTTTGGTATTGGTGGCACATGGACTGATTATACTGGCGAAAAAAATCTAAACTTCACGGATACTTCTGCTGCCGATGCAACCCGTAACGGCCTGCCAAGTTACGTGACAGAAGGTCAGCAAACATTCTTCCGCTACACGGGCAATGCAATTGCCGATGGTCAGCGTATTCGTTGGTCACCACAGGCCAATTACTATAATGGCCCTTTAGGCGTGATTGCTGAATATGCAAAAGTATCGCAAGACGTGAGCTTGGCAAGCGGCGGCTCTGCTTCAGCAGGCGGTGCTGGAACTTCAACCGTGATTACACCGGG
>ERZ795061.1439-NODE-1439-length-23071-cov-6.448166_pt1 | contig 23071 bp, 19 predicted proteins | sample MGYA00375145_ERZ795061 | MGnify/ENA primary metagenome ERZ795061 (study PRJEB30190, sample SAMN05720144) | anaerobic digester metagenome | isolation source: active sludge of municipal wastewater-treating anaerobic digesters | place: USA | collected 2014-12-22 ... | reverse complement strand
ATCCACACCCTCTAGCTAATACTGAACAAAGATATTGAACTCCTTCAAAAACAATATACATTGCATTGCTTGAAAAACCAAGTGATTCCATAGTTACATAAGTATGGTCTATAATTATATATCCACTTTCTCGATAATAATTACCTTCCCAAAAAAATGTAGGCATAGAACCAACTAATATATAAGGCTTAGGTTCAGATTCAAACCACTGTTCTATTATGAGCTCTCTAGAGAAAGTTACAAATTCTTTGTTTGTATGAGGTTGCATCTCTAAAATTACTTCAGTAGTAAGATTAAATATATTTCCTGGGTCTTTTGTCATAAAAAATTTTACATCTTTTATATCACCACAAAATCCATCGAAATCATTTATTATAATCATTGACCTAATACATCTTTCCCTTTGGCAAGCTCTGCTGTCAATATAATAGTATGTTTTTGGCAATGATTCATGACTTTCTTTATAAAGTGCAGACGATGGCATTTTTTACTTCCTAGCTATTATTCCAGTTCCAGTATCAACATACAATAGGTCTATAACTTGGTCTATCAATGCATCAATATCATCAGCATTTAGCTTAGATGAAAATTTAGTTACTACTAAATCCTTTAATAAATATGAAGGTGAACCTGTAGTCCACCAATATGAATAAGAAAATGGATTTATAAATCTATAGCTAACCCATATTTTATATGACGCTGTATTAGCAGATAGTATTGGTTTGTTAATTACAAATGTTCTTGAAGAACTTCTTTCTATTACATAATTACCAAAATTATTAAATGAAGAACCATTTCCTACTGGAGAAGTTGCAGATGACAATAGGAAATTATATGCAATCTCAAAATCACCAGTTACTGTTGGAGATTCATCAACTGGAATAGTAACTATGATTTGACTTCCAGTATCAGTTACTAATGGAGCTTTTGCAGGAGATGGAACTATTGAAGATAAATCTGGAAATGTAGCGTCTAGCCCTATCCATCCAGCTGCAACTGTAGCTGCTGTTCCATATTTATACGTAGTATGACCAGCTGAGTTCATTACTACATATCCAAAGTGGACATATTTGCCAGCTCCCCATCCACCAATCTTTGGCATGACACAGACTGGAGCTTTCTCTGTTGACTGAATAACAGTTTTACCAGTTATAGCAATCTTACCATTAGAGTCTATTGTAACAGCGCTTGAATTACCAGCTGAAGTGTCAACATAGTAAAAGTATATAATGGTTGAATCTCTTGATATATTGCCACTATATGTAGCAAGAGAAAACACTACAAATAAATTGTATGTAGCCATATCCATAGATATAGTAGGTGTAGTACTTGTAGGAGCCGCTATTAAAGATTTAACTTGTCCAAATGCAACTGCATCTGTATTATTTGAACCATTTCCAATATTAATAATTTTATTACTGTTCATATCTATATTTGTTCTAAACTCAGTGTTTCCAGATGCATTAGTAAAAAAGTCTACGCCAGCATTAAGAAATAATATAGCTGCAGTTGACACAGCTGATGAGTTTACATATAACGTATAGTATCTTGAATAACTAATTATAAATTTATATATTGTTCCAGTTACTAGTGTGCCAGTAATTGTTAATCCACCACCAACAAGATTTCCAGAACTATCTACCTCTTTTAACTGAGCAGTTGTAACTGTTCCAGCAATTGATATAAAAGTGTTTGCCATTTTATGTATTCTCCTTTATACAGTATTTACAATAGCTAAATTAGCTACTATATCTTCAACTTCATTTGTTGCAGATACTGGAACACCAGTAATAGCATATTTACTAACAAATCCTAATTGTATTTTCTGTGCAGTATTTATAAACCGCAATGCATTGTCAAACTTTAATCCTTCTTTTAATAAAACAGGGAGCATAAAGCTATTTTCATTAAGATATAGTGGTTGCATAAATAATGTGTAACTATTAGGATTCATTTTAATAGTATTTATTGCTTCTATAAGTTTTAAAATTTTAGGATACTCGTCTAATACATTGATAATTTCTAGAGATATATCTACAGTAAACTTACTACCAGGGTCTATATTGTCTCCCCTATAGTTTTTTTCTATTGGATATACTGGGTCAAAAGATATACTTGGAGCAGTATTTTCAATAATAAACTCATTAGCAACTAACCAGCTGTTTCCATATATTAAATAAAACTTTGACTTACCCTGAGGCCCTATAATCTGTTTATAAGCCATATCCTTCCACCTTTATATCATCTCTAGAATACTGAATAGATGTAACTATAATATCAATGCCATCAGTATTTATATCATCAACGTTATATATGTGTATTTTATCTCCTAGTTTATAAATCTTATTTATAGCAGAAGATATATTTATGGTATACTTCTTCATTAAGCTAGATTCTATTATATTCATTTTATCCTTTATTTTCTGTTTTATCTTTTTCCTATCCCAATCTGTAATTTGTTCAAAATCTTTTAACTCTGGAGTTTCATAATATGAATCGTTTATTGATATCTTAGTTATATAGTATCCATCTAATGTATTATTAGGTGTTTCTGGATACTGAAATCTAGTAAAAGATATACTATATCCATCAGTATATGGAACTATAATTCTTGAAAACAAAAGCATTTTGAACACTGATAATACATCTGGATTAGTATTAAATCCTTCATCATTACAAAGAGATATAATGTTAAACAAATTTTCATCAATTTCTCCAAATTGTATTTCTATGTTATTTACTTCCATTTTTCCACCATAAATATAGTTTCCCCAAAGTATATATCCATTAAAATGAAAATTTTCCCATCCGTTTTCAAATAGAAGATTTGTCCAATTAGGATAGTAAATTCCATCCCTCCAGCTTTCATAATCTGAATCTAACATATTAAATGTATTTTCTGTTACTTCTAACGTTATTAAAGAAGATTCAAGAATAGATATATGAAACTTAATAACATTCACAATACACTCTGTATTAAACTTAAACTTTTCTACAAAGTCAATTGCAAATTCAGCGCTTTCAGTAGATGTTATATATATGTTGTATTCATCTTGCCAAAATTCTTCAATGTTTCCAGTTATATTGCTATTTGATAGTATATATGGCCTTTCTCTTCTTTTTCTATAAAATGTAGGAAGATTAATAGGATTTCCACCATTTATTATATCATATAACCAAACTCTGTATTCTGTATGCCCATGATTCATTCCGCACCTCATCTGCATATTGATTAAGTATCTTCCACAACCAGATGTATAATACGGAAAATAGAATATACCAGATAATTGTGGATACATTGCATTAACAGTTTTTTGTGCTATGTCATAAGAGTCATTAAGTGTTAGTCCACTATTAAATACATTTTGGAAAAAAGTAGGAAGGTTTTTCCAGCTATCTAAACATTTAATCATAATGCCAATTGCATCTGTAAATGATATAGATGTTTTTAATGTTGATGGGTCATAAGAATATGATTCAATTTCAGCTAATCCAGTATATATTATATTACTTGATTTATCTTTAACTTCTAGTATAATGTTTAAAAAGTATGGTTTTTCAATAACATAAGACTCTCCATACGAATTATACTCTTCTTCGTCGTGATTTCTAACAGGAATTAATGATATACTTGGAGGCGTATAAAAGTCTGTCTCATTTTCTCCTGGATTATATGAAGCTGGGAATACTCTTCTTCTTCCTAAATAATTTTGATGAGTATTAATATCTAATACTTCGTCAATAAATGGAACTACAAACTTTATAAGTCTATCACTAAAATCGTTTTCATCTTCTGGATTATTAACCAAGTCATATTCTCCAGTTTCTATAGTTTCTGTTTGCTCTATAAGCGGAGCCTTATATTCATTTATAGTATCGTTATAGTTTAGTATAGATATTGAAGCTTTTCTTTCATTTATAAGTAATGTTTCTTCGTCAACAAACTTAATTGCATCTACATCAAAATCTATTATTTTTTCAGTTATATCAATATCATAAGTATCATAAAATCCAAATCCTTGAGATTCATTATATTGTATGAACTTGAGTGTAAATGTTAGTTCTTTCATTACATCACCTTTGCAAGCCTTTGACCTTTAACTGTCTTTTTCCATATCTCAATTTCTGTAAGGGTTTTTGAATTAACTTGAACTTGAACATCAATACTTTTAATAGCATTAACAATCGAGGCTACTAATCCATTTGATATCTGTTCACTTTTTACTACTTCTCTACTTGAGTCAACAAATCCTCCACTTTGGAAAAATGGAGCAACAGACTTATTATAAGTTCCATCTAATCCTGCTTGATTTATTTGCTCTATTATTGGAAGATATTTTTTAGTAGCATTTTTATTTATAATATACTCTCCACCTTCAGCTTCAATATGGACTCCACCTCTTTTATGGCTAGGCCCATATATATATCCACCCTGAGCAAATTTTTGTTGACTGATTAGTGCAACTTGAGCAGCACCTATAGCTGCTACAATGGCTGCCATAATAAAGTTTAAAGGAGGAATAAATCCAGCGTGCATATTCATAACTGCAACAGCAGTCTTTATTACTGCTTCACTTATTGCCATTGCTTTTCTCATATATGCAAACTTTTTCTCTTTTGCTTCTCTTTCTTTATCAAGCTTTTCTTTTTGTTTTTCAGTCCATAATGCAGACCTATATTCATATTTAGCTTTATTATCTATAATCTTTGATTGCCCATCATACCACTCTTTTATCTTATCCATTTGCCATTGATAATACATTTCCCAAGTTTCTTTTAGAGAACTAACAAGATTTTTTATATTATCAACATACTTCATTGCTTGTTCTTGGTCAAGCTCAAGAATCTTCGATTCTATTTCACCCTTTTGCGATTCTGTTAATGAATCAGATTCATCTTTTAGTTTTTGTTTTAATCTTTGTATTTCTTTTATTCTTAATTCTGCACTATCATCTTGGTCTCCCATTGCAAATAATTTAGTTAAAGACCATATTCCAGAAAAGTTAAGTTTTTCTTCTCCACTAAATAAATCAGTAATATACTTCTTATTTTTATTTCTCTTTTCTCTAATATCATTTAATAGCCTTTCTGTCTCTAAATCAAAAGCATCTATATTTCTTTCAAACTCATTCATTTTGTCTGTTAATGCTTTTACAACATCTTCATTCAAACTTGGAATAAGCAATAGTTTTTCAACATCTTCTGCAGTAAGCTCATCCCAAGTTTTATGAGAACCAAGATATGATACATCTTCAGTCATTTTATCAATAAATTCTTTAACTGTATTAAACTTATATCCTCTTATGTTATCTTTTAATTCTTTAAGCCATTTGTCTAAGTCAACATATATTCCACTAAGCAGGCTTACCATCCACTCAAGGTCTCCAATCCATCTTCCACCAGCCATTGCATTAAGTGCAGTCAAAACTTCTTGTGGAACTTCCATTGGAGACTCTAGCAATACTCTTTTAAGCATACCAAAAGAATCTTCTAATTCTTGTGCAGAAGTTTCATTTATTTTAGCTGCATTAGCTAAGTATCCCTTTAAATCTTCAAAATCTATTTGCTCTACATATTCTGGAGCAAATCCTTTTTCAATTAACTCAGCAGCTGTAACTTGTTCATTTCTATAGTATTCTAATGCAAGCCTAACGTCATTCAATTGTTTAGTAGCCAAAGGTTTTAGTTGTTTAAGAATATCTAAAGCATTTGGTAAATTCTCTCTAGCCCATTTATCTATAACTTTAACATTATAAACCATATCAGTTGTAGGGTCAAATCTAAGATTAGATACTTCTTTAAATTGAGTTGTATCAATGTTAAAGTCCATCATTTGAGATGCACCAAGCAACACTTCTTCTGTTAATAAGTCTATTTGAGCTTTTATTTCTCTTTGTCCCTGAACATCATCTAACTTATTCATCTTTTCTCTTAGAATTTTAATAATTTTACCAAACTTATCTTTTTTCCAATTCCAATACCAATTAATAAAGTCCATAGTAAACTTTTCTTGTTCTGCTGCATCAAGTTCATATTTAGGGTCATCTCTAATTGCAATAAATTTATCTAGCAATAACTGTTCAAGACCTCTTTCTTCTCTAATTGCTTCTTCGATTTGTCCAGCAAACTCATCATAGTTTCTATGAAAATAGTCAAGTCTTAAATCCCATTTTTTCTTTAGTTCTTCCCAAGGAACAGTATAAGAAGGAGTTGAACCTTTATCTCCACCTTCTTCGCGCTTTCCAGATGGTAATCCACTAAATGGAAAATGCTTATATCTATTATACTCTTCTCCATATAAAACTCTAAGAGTTTGTAACGCTGTCATATTTTGTGTTAAAAATTTATCTGCAGTTTCTATATTACTTTCTAATTTTGATTGCTTGGCTACTATTTCTGCATATGCTTGTAGTGCTTTTTTATCCCAAGCAACTTTAAAAAAAAGATGACCGAATTCACCTCCGAATTGCTTTGATGCGGATGATGCAACGTCAGCTGCACTGACACCTTTTGCTACTTCGCGGTCTATATATGCAATTATATCATTAATTTGAGATTGACTTGGTGAAAAATATTTTTTACTCCATCCAGCTGTAGCAATTATATTCTTAGCGGCTTCCTTATCAGATAAAAGTCTTTCTAATTCAAGCTCTGATTGTTTTTTCGCTTCGACTCCAACATTTACGCCACTTTCAGCTTCAACTATTTTTTGCCATATTTCAAGTTCTGCTGAAGCCGTAGCCAATCCATTTGCAACATTTATCCATTGATTTGCTAAATTATTAACTGATTTTCCAGTATTGTCTAAGAATGAATATAACTCTGGAGCTTCTTGAAGTAATGCACCAGTTATATTATTATACGCTTCTAATGCAGTATTTCTAGCAATATCGCTTTCAGTAGTATCTCTTACTACATTTGCATATCTTTCAAGCATTTTCATATTAGCTCGTAATAATTCTATTCTTTTTAGTTGCTCTGCTGCACTTTCTTTTGCTCTAGCTCCAAGTTCTTTATCTGTAACTGTTAGTCTTTCTAGTTCTAGTTTAGCTTCTTTTGCCTCTTCACGTAATTTAATAAAATGACTTATAACAGCAGAAAGAGCTAATACAATTAAAGTTGGAGCTAGTGATGCAAGTGCTGTTTTTAATGACATAACAGCTGCTTTTCCAGCAACTGCAGATGCACTCATTGTTTTAAGTCCAATCTGCACTCCAACTATTCTAGGCTGAGTAGCAAGTAACTCTGCTCTTGTTGTCTTAAATGTTATAATCATTGATTTCATTGCTCTAGCGACTAAAAGTCCAACAACAGAAAGACCAATAAAATGTGGATTTACCAGCCCTAATGCTTTACTAATATCGGCTATTAATCTTTTAGCTGTTACTAAAGCAGGTAATACATTTTGAGCTAACACTAAAAATCCAGCTATTAGTTCTTGTTTTTGTTGTTGCATTACAAATGCAGCTGTTTCAGAAACTTCATTATATGCTCTTTGTGTTGAGCCATTTGAATTTAAAATTTGTTCATAAAACTCCATATATTTTGACTGGTCTTTTACAATTGACGCAAGAGCTTTAAATGCTCTTACGTTTCCAGATAATGCAACAATTTCTGTATCAGTTGCATTTGAAAGCTTTTCTATTACAGAAATAAGACCATTAGTTCTTATTTCTTGAGTATTTAATTCAACTCCAACTCTCTTAGCTGCTTTTTGTGCTTCAGCTGAACCTCCATCTGCAAATTGCATTAACAATCTATTTAACGAAGTAATAGCTTGGTCAGTATTAACTCCTTGGTTAGTCATAATAGACAAACCAGTTATAATATCATCAAATGATACTCCAAGTATAGCAGCTGTATTGGCTAAAGTAGAAAAATTATTATTCAACTTATCAAGGTCTGTTCTACCAAATTCAATTAGTTTAAATAATTTATCACTAACTTGCTGAACATCAACAAGTTCTCCCTTATATGTATTCAAAACAGATATTAGCATATTGGTTGAAGATGCTATTGATGCATTATTTGCAATAGCCATTTTAGCTGCTTGTTTTGTAATCTCTTGGGTCATTTCTGGATTAAAGTTTGAAGACTGGACTTCATACATAGCCTCTCCAATTTCTTTAAATGCTATGCCAGTCTGCTTAGATATTTCAATGATTGTATTTTTCATATTTTCAGCAAAAGTGCGTTCATAAGTAGACATAATTGAATTTAATCTAGCAACTATCTTTTCTAATTCAATGGCTTGTTGAATAGCTTCGTTGAATATACTTTTTATTTGATTAGCAAGTCCATAAGAAAACATAGCTGTCCATACAAATGACATACGGGCAACTATTTTATCAAGAGACAAATACTCAGATATAATTTTGCCTATACTTGTCTTATGAGATTGGTTTAATTTTTCAATAGTTTGAAGTCTTGCATATTGAATTTTAGCAAGCTTTCTTTCTTCTTCAATTTCTTCTTTTGTTCTTGTAACTTCTTTTGCACCATTTTCATTAATCCATCTTTCTTCAGCATCAAGAGCCATTAACTTATTATTTATTTTTTCTTTTTCCCATTCAGTAAGTTCTTCTTCTGTTTGAAACTGTCTCTCAAAAAGTATATCTCTTTCCTGTTGTATTTCAAGAAGTTGCTGTTCAGCTAGTGTTCTACCCTCAGCGTCTGCTCTCTTTTGTTGTTCAACAATAAGTGCATTGGATTCCATTTCGGCATCTAATGACTTTATTTCAAGAAGCCTAGCTTCCATATCAAGAAGAACTTGTTTAAGATTATATCTTGCTCCCTGAGAAATCAAAATCTTTTCTTCAATAGCAGCTATTTTTTCATCATGCATTAGCTGCTCTTTTTGTTGTTTGTTTAATTCCTTTTGTTGTTCAGCTTCTTTTTTCTTTATCTCTTTATCTACTTTTTTTTCTACTTCTTCTGGTTTTTGCTCTTTCTGTTTTGGTTCTTTTTTTATTTCTGCATTAGCTTGCTGAATTGCATCTATTAGAAGTTTTCTTAAGTTTAATTGAGCGCTAAGATATTTTAGTGTTTGTATTGCTTGTTTTTCTTCTTCTGTATTAAGTCCATGTATATTTTTCCTTACTTCATTTAATCTTTTACTAATTGAATCTTTTTCAGCTTTAAATTTAATAAGTAAGTCATCTCTTTCTTGTTGAGTAGATTGTTTATACTGTGCAACATTTGATTTTCTTTGTTCAATATATTGCTCTGGAGTCCACAATGGGGATGTAGCTTCAGCTATTATTTGATTTCTTGCTTTTTTTAGTGCTTGATTAATTTTATTTTGGACATCTCTCCATAGCAACATATAATCAGCAAGATTTTGAGAGTCTTGGTCTGTAATAGGAACTTTCTGTCTTGGAGTAACTACTTTAGCAATCTTTCTAAATTGTTCAAGAAGTTCTATAAGTTGCAACATCTCCTCAGTAACATTAGATGCATTATTTAATCTAGACTCTAATTCATCTATTTTTTGTTCTGTTAGGTTTTGTGGAACTTGATAAATTTTTTGGTCTCTTTGCAATGCTTTGAATTGCTTTTCTGGCATTGCAACTTCTTTCATCATTGCAAGTTCTCTATATTTGAGAATATCCTGTGTTTTTGATAATACAGTAGCCCAGTGTTTCTTTTGTTCATCTGGACTCATACCATATACTGTATTGCTACTTAAATAATCAATAAGGTCTTTTTCTCTTCTATTAATTGCATCGGCTATTTGTTTTGCAGATGCCTTATTGTTAATAAACAAAATATCTTTAAAAAGTTTACCTAAATCATCAGCATTTGCAAGAACTTCTGCCTTAACTTTTGCAGACTGAACATTCTTTAATGCTCCTTGAGAAGACCTTACTTCACTTTCTTCTCTCTTTAAAACTTTATTTGCATTTGTAAGGTCAGTAACAGATTGTTGCAAATCTCTTACTTCAATTTCTAAATAACTTACAGCCTTAGCTGCAGCTTGAATTTGATATTCAGTAGCGCTTTTATCCTTATTTACTGCTCTCTCTGCAGCTTTAGCAGCTCTTAAATCTTCTTTTTTTATTTTCAATTGTTCCTGAGTTGCTATTATAGCTTCATCACGAACTCTTTGAGATAGATTTCTAAATATCTCACTTATAGTATCGCCTACTTTTCCAGTTATACCAGCATATTTTGCTCTACCTTCATCTAATGCCTTTCTTATAGCTGGCTCAAAGTTAAGAAAAATATCTACATATTTTTTAACTTCTTCTCCAAGAAATGCACCAGTATCTCCAGCTTCTTTTAAAAAGTTTTGAGCTTCTTTTAATGTTCTTGCAAGCTCTTCAAGATTTTCTATTTGTTCTGAAGTTATTCCATCTTCTTTTTTAATCTTGCCTATTTTTGAAAGCATACCATGTATTTTATTGACAGTCATTCCTTCTGGAATATTAGTTGCAGTCTGTGCAACACTTTCAAAATACGTAACTGGAGCTCTGCCTTGTTTCATCATTGCGTTTCTGATATTTTCTACTTTATTAAACTCTGCCAATAACTGTCTTAGCGTATCAATAGCAGATTTTACACCAGAGCCAGTAGTTACATCAAATGTAAATTTACTTTGACCAAAAGAACTGAGAATACCAGCTAAAGCAGTTGCTTCTCCAAGCTTATCAAAATTAATAGAGTTAATTGCAGCTCCAACCTGCTTGATAGCTGAAGCTAATTCATTTTGACCATTTACTCTAAAGTCAACGACAACAGAAGTCTTTGCCATAATAGTATCCTCATATTTTTATTACTATTCCAAGAGATTTAGCTAATAGCTTCATCCCATTTAATTCATTTTTAGTAAAAGCCTTGCTTCCACCAGCACCAATTATATAATCATCAAGTTTAATTTTCTTTCTAACATTATGATAATCTACGTATGCATTAAGAGACGCTATAGCAGACCTTAATTCTTTAGATTCTCTATTATCTTCAATTGCAGTTATTGCTCTCATAAGTCTATGCTTAAATTCTAAACGATTATCAGTTTGAAATGTACCTGTTCCAATCACTGGAACTTCAATTTCAGAGTTTGCTCTCATTGCATATCCATGAATTATCCTTAATGTTTCCATCATAATCTCAGTAAATATGCTATAGCTTTCAACTGTATCATCCCATTTCATATTAGGCCCTTCAAAATGATGAATTTGAGTGCCATAAAACTTTCTTCTTGGAACACTATATTTATCCATATTACCAAACGGATATAGTTTTCCTGTAGACTCAAACATCTTTTGCATTCTCTTAGCAATCATATATGCAGCTAATCCTGGAGATGCTTTTTTTGTATCGTGTGAAATCTTAGATAACTTTCCCATTTTGCTATCATATCTTCTATAATTAGTAACTATAAGCGGTCTCCATACTCCAGCTGCTTGTCTTCTTTTTATCCATCCATAAATAGCTGGCAAATCAGGAATATCTCCAGAACTATATGCACCTCTATCCATCATATCTTTATAATAGTTTACTCTTCTTCCTGGAGTTCTATAATCTGCTCTCATTTCTATATATATTCCAGTTTCTTTTTTAGAACTTTTTGCATATTCTGAAGCTCCAGCATCAAAAAACTTAAACTTCATTTTTATAGATTTTGCAGTAAGACCAGTAATCCACTTCTTTCTTCTTCTATATGATGCATAAGCAACTGCGTCTAATATCTTAGGCCACTGAGCAGTAAATATCTTATATGTAGCAGAAGATATAGAAATCTGAGCTGCAACACAATTTGCAACAGCTGGATTAAATATATTTAGTAATAATCTATTTGCAATTCCACTTCTACTTTTTTGTGATGCATAATTTACAGCATCTAATACTTGAGATTGCTCATATATCTGAGATTTAATATATTTATCTGTCATATCAGGTGCATACATTTTAGGAAATTTTTCAAACTTATACTTTTTATACATATATGACGGATTTATTGGATGGTCTATTTTTACTCTCTTTGTAAGAGTATTAAAATCCATAAGTTCTCTAGTTTCTGAAGAAAGCACATCTATATCATTAAGCATCTTGTAAAGCATCTTATGACCTATGTTTCTAGACACCATATTTCTGACAGCAGTTCTTGACATATCTGTATATTCTTTACAGAGTTTATCAACTGCTCTCTTTATCGTGCTGGCTCTCGTAACAAGCATTTGCTTCCTTCAAAAGACTATTTAGCGCTACTGACCAATCTATACTTATTGCTAATCCTTCAAACAATTTACATTTTTCTTTATCTTTAATATAAGGAGTTGTTTTAAAGATAGCTTCTCTTGTGTTTTGAACGTTTATGTCTTCATTTAATATAAGTGCATCAGATAAACTAATCTTATCGCAATCTATTCCATTATTAGAAAGATTTATAATTACTTTTCTGAAGAAGTCGGATTCTGTAAGGTCTCTTGGTTTTCCACACTGTTCGGGGTATTCATCTCCTCCTGCATCATCTTCATAACCACATTTTCTAGCGTGGAGCTCACGCTCTTTAATTGATTGATTAAAACGCTTAATTCCCTGGGAATAAGAGTAAAAAAATCATGCAATACCTTATGAGATTCAATCATATCTTCAGACCAAAGTCTAGACTCACCAGAAATTGTGTTAAGAAGCTTATTAAAATCTTCTTCTCTGTCTGCTAATCCAACAATAAATAAACTAATAACTGACTCAATGTCTTTTTCGTCAATAACTGGAATTGAAACCAAGTTTAATGATTCCATAGCTTGCTTTATAGCAAGAATTTTGTAAAGAGATACTGTCATCTTAATGCTCCTATTGTTTTTTGTTTTTACAATAAAGAAAGTAAAATGGGGGTCTGTTATTAGTAAACACATCTATCGAAGCATTAGTTTCGTCGATATTCAAGAACCTTTTTGGAGGCTCAATTCCCCATTTTACTTCTTTATTTATCATTTTGACTTCCACCTTCTTCATTGTTATTAAAAAACATTATTTGATTTTCTAATCCTTCATTTACAAAGACAACTGGATTAAAAGTATATCCTTCTTTTTCAACTGAATATGTTCCAGACTGAGGTTTTTTTAAAAAATATGGAGTCTGTCTTCCAATATACTCACCATCTATTAATATCTCTGCACCTGATGGATTTGAACCAATAGCTAATGTAGAACTATATGTTAAATCAGAATATGCATCTACTTCAACGATACAACCTGCTCCACATACTTTAACATTATTTAATACTGTATCTGTATAATCAATCTTATTCTCAAGCAACTGAAAATTTAATATACCAAGTATGTATTCTAATTCTTCAGATGCAGTTTCTCTTGCATCTCTAATATCATCTTCTGCTTTATCAAATACTGATACATTCAAATAATGAACAAACCTCTTATATGCACCAGATGCTAAATCAACATTCTCAGAAGAGGCAAGGTCAACTAATACAAAAGGATACGTTTCACTTGAAGTAATACCATCTAGCAAATTATCCTTAACATTTGCATATCCAGCATCTTTTATCATTTGTATGACCATTGCCTGAACTTCAAGAATATTCATTATTAATATGCTCCAACTTCAACTATACATCCAGCACCACATACTTTAATGTTATTCATAACAGTATCAACATATTCTATCTTATTTTCTAATATCTGTAAATTAAGAAGTTCCATAACAGCTTCAAGTGTACTTACAGCAGACTGTCTAGCTTGAGTAATTCCAATCTTTGCTTTTTGATAACAAGTAATAATAAGATAATGAACTCCAGGAGTATATTTACCACTTGCTATAGTCTGAACAATAGAAGAAGCTAAATCAACTACAACAAAAGGATAATGCTCATTCTCTGTTATGCCAACTAGTAAGTTGTCTTTAACATTCTGATAACCAGCATTAGTCAGAGTATTGATTACGTTTGTTTGAACTTCTGTAATTGTCATACGGCAAATACTCCGATATTTCCAGATATAAGTCCATCTTCATCAACATTCAATCCGCTACTGCTTCCATATATCATTGCAATTATTCTGCCTTCTTTAAGATACTTATCTCCATACGCTAACAACTTATCAATATCAACAGGGTCAATTCTACCTTCACCCCATGTTTCCATTTCAGTCATAAACACATCAATATCAATTCTTCTTAAAGCAAGAGACAAGAAAAACAAGACGAAGTATGCTTCTGATAATTCTAAATCCTTCAACTTTCTTCCATCATCAGATGAATTTTCAAAAGCATAATCTTCGTCTTCTATTTCACTAACAACAGCAGAATTTGACTGCAATGCAACATACTCACTATATGCAGTTGTTCCAATAGTATCAAGCATTTTTCTTGCACCAGCTATATAAAGATTTTTATCAATCTTGTCAATAGCTGTAGCAGTAAGATTGCTTAAACTTTGAACATTTTCTAATATACGCTGTTTATGAGTCATTATATTCTCACATTACTATTAAGCATCTACAGCCGATGATTTAGTTATAAATCTAAGAGTATTATTATCGTTAACAGCAATTGATTTTTTAAACATAAATGTAGTAATACTAGATTGATTGGCTTGCACTAATAGTTCAATATCAAGCTTTTCATCATTCTTAATTCTCCATACTCCAAGATGGTCTAGCATATCAATCTCTGAATCTAATTCAAGAGCAGCTTCTGGAATAGTTACAATATAAATATAGTTTTTTCTCATATCATATTGGTATCCATCTATATCAGTAAATAAATTAGATATTGCACCAAAGACAGGAATAGTAACCTCTATATTCTTATCTTGAACAAATCCAGTAGGAGCCCAAGAAAGACTAAGCTCATCACCTTTAGATTCTTTAATTGATACTTCACTATTTGAATATCCAAATGGAAAAAAGTCTTCAGAGTGAAGAACTGCACTAACGGGGTCACCATATATGAACAAAAAAAACTTAACTTCTCCAGGAAGAACAACTATTGGAGTTACCATCCCAAGACAAGTTACGGTTACATTTCCACTTGAGCTATTATTATATACAGCAAATGTTCTAGTTTTACCAAAAGCTACAATAATTGTTTTAGCTCCAGTTGCAGTCATTATATATAGAGGAGATACATTTTCTTCAGATAGATTAATAGATACAGCATTAGACGTAATAGAACCACTGCCAATAGTTCTTACTAGTCCAACTGAATATGCTAGTAGTTTTTTTACATAATCTAAATCGGTTGCATTTGCAGTTCCAATATCTGATGCCCAAGCCATTACCTTCATCTTACTCAATACATTTGTTTCTGTAAAAGCCATTTCTTATCTCCTGTTTATTAATCTGGCAAATAATATATTACTTATAAAGATAAAAAATAATAGAAAAGCAGAGGGGGATTTCTCCCCCCTCCACTCGGATGCACTAAGTGTTATTAGCTTGATTCATGGTTACGGCAGTACCAGGCCCAGCTTCACGCTTAGCAGTAACTACGATTTTATTCATTTGATTAGCCTGAATTTGCAACTCAGGAAATACATACATACTACTAATTTTAATGTTTTCAGTTGCAGAAGGACTTGTTCCAGCAGGAACAAACATAATGTTTGCAGTCTTGTTGATAAGTTCCTTCAACGCATTATAGTTAGCTGCATATTCAGCTGGAGTTGCATTATGACCGATAATAGTGAAAGTGATTTCACCATTTTCAGAAATCATAGCATCAACACCAGTAGCCAGCCTAAGTGTCTCACCTGCACTAGCTTTTAGTGAGGCGTCTCCATCAAGTTGTCCAGCTTTATTGCCCCAAGTTGCACCAGTCCAAGAGCTTGTGCCTGCACAATAAATATAGACATCCCAGAATTTCTTTGCTAATACTGTAGTTTCGACAAACGCCATTTTTAAATCTCCTTTACTAGTTTATATTTAATTAGCTCATCGTAAGTTTGTTTATCTACATTAAGTATATCTCCAACTTCAGCTACAGTATCATCAGGTTTTAACCACCTTTTAATAAAAGTAACTTCATATAGAGCCTTATCTATTTTTTTCTTTTCTACTTTAGTAGTAGTGGATTTTTCCTCTACATTTTCAGTAGTTTCATTTTTATTCTTAGCCATTATCAAGTAGCTCCAGTAACGTCAAGAATTTGTGAAGGCTGACAGCAATTAGGCAAGAACGCTCTAAAGAAGAAGTGAGTTCCGTCAGTAACGAAACTATTCAAGCTTTCCTTATTATAGAGTGTTCCTTCTGCTTGGGCTGTAGCAATATCTGCAAGCTTAGCAGCTGAATCTGCACGATAGATAATAGCTCCAGGGGTATCACAGAACACATATCCACCAGTAGCAGCTGTATCGCTAAGGTCATACGTAATTGCAGTAGCAGAAGAACCAATTCTAGAACCAGTATTGAACTTACTAGAACCAATAATCAGGTCTTCGCACTTGAGTGTACTACCGACACCTTCGATAATCACGAATTTGCCAGGATTTCTAATTCCAAATGCTTCATACATATGATAGGTATACTCATATCCCTCTCCACCATTGGTCATACGAGACTTGTATTCCCGATTGAAAGAGAAGATATTTTGAATACCAATCCTAAATTCAGCGGTATCAGGCCCAAAGATAATCCATCCACCATTGTTTAGAGATTTAGCATAAGGAACTACCAAGACTGGATAACCACGATGTTGAAGATTGGTCTGTCCATACTCAAGTTTATTGTCTCTGGTTTCAGTGCCAAAAGGCATCGCCTCACCATTTTCAGAGATATAAAGAGGCAGTCTTTGTGCTTTTGCAAGCATAGCTGCATCTTCTTTACTCATCAAAATGGCATAAGGCTCTGCATTAAGCTCATACTCAGGATTATGATTATCAATAGCTGCATCCAGTAGATTTAGAACATCAAAGTACTGGAATTTTTTAACTGCTCTATCAACAAGAATGTTATCAATGTTAAAACCATTGTTTCCAGAAGACTGAGCACAAACAACTTTAATTCTGATACCAAGATTGGCATAAGAGTTAAATGCAACACTAGCTGTTTTAGCGCTTGTTCCCAATACAATAGTAGCTGAGGTAGCAATAACATTACCAGCAGGGTCTAAAACTGTAATATATCCAGTTCCAGTTCCAGCAGTCATTTTAAGGCTAACAGATGCTACATAATCTGTATTCATTACAACAGGAACAATGTCATTTTTAACTACGTTTCCACCAGTCCATCCAGTTCCAGTCCAAGCAAGAACTCCAGAAGAAACTGCTAAAGAACCAGCAGATGCTGTATAATTAGCAGCTGTATCTGAAGCAAATGTATCACTAAATGGAGTAACGAACCTCAAAGTAGGTGCATCAATCTTTACTGGAGTTACGAAATGACCATAAGCTCCAACAAATCTAGTAACACCAGAGGCAAGTGTCTTAATTCCCTTAGCTTCTTTCAAGAGAGTAAAGAATCCCTTCAAAAGCTTATAGAAATCTTTACTAGCATAAGTAATATCTGTTCCATTTACTGCCAGACGAGTGAGGTCGTTTCCAATTTCATTCTGAAACACCATTTCGATACGATTCTCAAAATCTGGGTCATACAGATATTGACGAATTACTTCGATAGGCAAATCAACCTGACGCTCAAGGTGATGCACATAAATCTCATCTCCAAACATTCCAGCCCAGTTGCTCTTTGTAGCGACTACATCTGCATCTGTCTGAGGAGTAGTAGAAATGCGTTGTGTATCAACCAATTGCTCAGGAATACCTCCCCAATAATCCATAGGGATAATTGGATTGTCTCCACCTAACTTAGTATAACGATTAAGAAACCAAGACTGGTCATTAATAAGCATAACTTGTTCTTTTGCTTGAAGCCCCTGAAAATGACGAGCACGAGTAAACTCAGCAAAGCCATAGTTAGTGTCATACTCAGATTTCCAAATACTTCCATCTTGCATTTTAACTTCATAACCAGCCATAGCAAGCAAATTAGCTGCATACGGATTAATATAATTCTTAGCTACTTTTTTCTTAGGTTTAACTTCTTCAAGTTTCTTGATAAGTGTTGCGATGTCAATCACTCTACTATCTCCTTTTCTCTTTTATTTAAATCATTCTTTGTCTTGAATTTTCGTCTTCGTCTGTATCATTATCTGTATTCTTAGGAACAATAGATTTAGAAACAGCTTCAATAACATCATTAACTTTGTTTTGCATTTCTTCAAACGACTTTTTAATATCGTCTACTTTAACTTCATCAATAAATTTCTTTACAGCTTCCATTGATTCATTCAGTCCTTTGACCGAACTTACAACTTCAGTAACAGTTTCGCCAATAGATTTCATAGTACTTTCATACTCTTCCATCTTTTTGGTAATTAGCTCAATGTTCTCAAGAGCTTTTTTCAGCTCATCATCCATTATAACCTCCATATTTTGGTTTATTTGTATCTTTTCTTTTCTAAAAATGCTACCTATAAGATCTAAAATGTTTACCTTTTCATATTCTACCTCAGCTGTTCCATAGAGAGAGTATCCAGTAATTTCTCCTTTCTTTATTGATTCCCAAACTTTTTCATTAGCTAAGCTAACAAGAACCCAGCTTCCTTTTATAATTTCTTCTCCATTTATCATAAATGTCTCTGGAGCAATAAAACTTTCAACAACTTTGCCAGCTCCATCTTCCATATTATGCTGAACATCCATCTTCTGGTAATTCAACATAAAGTTATGAGCTGCTTTCTCTAGTGTTTCAGCATCTGTATAATCTCCATGAGCATCCACTGTGTCTGGAGCATAAACTAATCCATAAACTTTTCTTTCTTCTTCGTTATCAGAACAAATCAGCTTAACATTCATTTGAAATTCAGGTTCTTTCTTGTTTTCTTCAAACTCTTTTGTCAAATAAAATGTTCGCAGATTTGCTCCTCTATCAACAAAAGAAACAAATTCTACATTAAGATTTTTTAGTTTTCTTCTTGCTTTCTTCATTATTATCCTCTTTGCGTATCTATATCATCAGGATTTTCTAATGTGCTCATACCAGGAACTCTACCATCAGCAGTTGGTTCTTTTTCATTATCTTGATTATTATTGTTTGGATTTCTAGGAGGAACACTAGGCAATCCTTTAGGTTTTTCAGGCATACCAATTTCATCTCTAAGCTCAGCAACTGTTTTAACTGGATTGCCTTCTACGTCAACAATAGATGCATAAACTTTATTTACAATAGCTTCATCTTTAGCATCTGTTGTATCAATTTTACTTAAAGTAATTGTAACTTCAGTATTAAAGATTTCTGAAAGCAGTGTAGAAAAGAACAGGGAGAATCTTTTCTGCCTTGGCGCTATAGTCCTATCTACAAAATCCCTCAAGCTACCAATGGTTTCACTACCACTAGACAAGCCAGATGGTGTGTTAATTCCAATGAGTTTAGGAGGCACCTGATGAACAGTAACGATTTCATCCCTGTTCTTCTTATACTCTTCAAGAAAACTTCCATCAATGTTTTTTGAAAGGTCTTCAAATCTTGCAGAAGCTTCAATATCATCAAGCGTTAACACAAGAACCCTGTGAGAATTATCAACTCCCTTAAAGTTAGATGCAAGATACTGATTTACTGCAACTTTATTTTCTCCAGATAACAATGCACCAGTAATAATAAGAGCTTTACTTGGAGTTGCATCGTTTTCAAAGAATTTAATACCAAATCTCCGAATAAATGAATTCTCTAACATAGCCTCTGTTGCTGACAAATACGCAGGAAATCCATAATAGTATGATGAAGTGTTATAGTATTTTAATGATACCACATAATGCACACCATTTTTTAATTCTCCACCTCTATATGGTTCAAGTTCAGTTACATCTCCACCCTCAGTAATATGACAATACTTAACTATTCTTCCACTTGTATTCACATTAATATACATATATCTTGCTGGACATATAAACATATTTATTTTATCAGCAACTCTAAATATCTCAAGATATGCTTCATCATATACATAGAACTCATAAACAAAAGCATCTAATATATCTTGAAAAGACATAAATGTTTCAAAATTTGGTTTCTTTATAAATTTCTTCAATGCTTTATTGCCACCACTAATTTCATATCCTTTTTGAGATGTAGCAATAGCCTTAATATCAAGTGCTGACCTATGAGTTGGGTCTGCCTTTTCTAAAATACTTGGTAAATTTCTTCCGACAGGAGGAATTAAGCAACCAAATCGTTTAGCAGAATTTTTTGCTTCTGGAGGTGTAAGAGCACTTGTCGGAAAAATCGCACCCTTAGAAGTATCAAAAATTACGACGTTTCCAGGAAGTGTTCCGATTTTCGGTTCACTTGCTTTCTCAACAGTAACTTTTGTTCTCGTTTCGCTAGTTTCCATCGTAAATCTCCACTGAAGCTGTTCCTCTTGGCCTTAGAATAGATGACAAACCAGATAATACATCAGGAGCATCATCGGTATCATTATTTCCTTCAGCCAGATATTCTGTCAAGTCTTTTATGAAGAATCCGTAAAAAGAATTGTGAAAATAGTTCTTTTTAAAGATAAACATAGATTTTATAGTAGGAGCAGCTAACATTATCCTTAGTTCTTTATTTTTGGATTGTGTCTTAGCAATGATACGAACATCAAACACAGATTGACTATATTCTCCATTGCTTCTCATTTGCTCTAGTATTCTTTCAACTTCCTTTCTTACTTCTACAGATATAATTCTACCATCCTTATTTGCTTCAATTATATACATAGAAGGTAGATACTTAATAATCTGGTCAACAATGAGTTGCTTATATACTTCATATCCCTTTTTAGTATGAACAACATCTAGAACGTAAGCAAGACCATTCTTAATTCCTACTATAGCTGAACAAGTAAAGTTTTTACCTTTATCTGCTGGGTCACACCAACCTACTATTGCATCAAACTCTCTTGGAAATAACTCTTCATCAATAAAAGTAAGAGATGATTTAGGAAACAGATTACCAAACTTTTGAACAACATGGTTCATATACATAGTTTCCCAAATAAACTCTTGACCAGATAAACTACATTCTTCTCTAATCTTATGCAAACGTTCTGTTGGCATCATTGCTTCACAAGTTGACTTGTCATCTTCACCTAAAGCTGGATAAGACACAAATGTCCAGTCTCCACCTTCTTCTACTGTTCCCTCTATATCTATTATTCTATTGATTAAATCATTTTTACTCCACATAGTAGATATGATTATTTCAGGACAAGCACCTCCTGTATCTGGATTAATTTGGTATCTTGTTCTATGAGTAGAGAAAAACCAATCCCAAACAAATTCTAATACCTTTGGACTCATAGCATCTTGCATATTTTTAATAGGGTCATCTACTATTCCAACTATATCACAACCATATCCAGTAGTAGTTCCACCAACTCCAGAACCAAAGTATGCAAACTGCTTGCTCTTATTTAATGCCCAGCAATCAACAGCCTTCTTATGTTTGGATAACCTAACACCTTCAAACAACTTCTTGAATAGCTCTTTCTGAATCATTGCTTTTATATCATAAGAAAACTTATTTGCTAGATTATCACCATAAGCATTTCTCATTATACAGCCACTAGGATAATTTCCTAGCATCCAGCTACAAGCAGACGATATTAGATAACTTTTACCTGCCCTTGGATACATTGATATAGCAAGTTTTCTAATTTTACCTTCTTTTACAAGCTGAATCTTATTAGCTGCATCAAATAATAGCGTTTTATCATCAATAAAGAACTCTTTATCTAGTTCTTGACAGTATTTCCATAGATTATCTCTACAATCTGATAAACTTTTCCTTATTTCTATCTCTTTTTCTAATATAGTTCTCTGTATTTCATCAACTGTCGCTACTATCTTCTGACTCATCATCATCCTCTATAATGTCATAATCTGCATATTCTTCTTCATTTTCTTCTTCTACAACAGTAGCTGTTCCTTCAATTATCTGATTTTGCATAGCCATTAGTTCTTCAATTGAATACTCTTGTAATGGCTTGTCCAATACGAAACGCTTTTCTTTAATCTCTTCAGGATTTCCCTCAAGAAACTCTGTAAGTCTAACAAGGATGTTAAGGTCTCTAACACTAACCACATACTTATCACCGTCAATAAGCTCAAGTAACCTGTCAATACCTTTATGAAAAACAGTGTTAATTTTTTCAAGTTTCTTCCTCCTTTCAGATGCAACCTTATTCATTACTTTCTTTTCCGAAGCTCCGATAATACTTCTATGGTATTTAGCTCTTTGAGCTTCCCAGTTTTCTTTTTTGGCAATATCTTGTATAGTAGATTTAGGCACACCGTATGATTTTTCTAAGTCTCTGTAAGACGGCTTCTTCTCAGCAATGATAAATGAAGTTCTAATTGGTGAAATTGATATTTCTATATCTGTAATTATATCTCTTTCTAGTTCGCTCATTTTACATATCCATCCGTTTATCACTATCTGCTTTTATCTTACCAGTAATATATTTTTCATCTATCTCTATCTCCCCACTAAATCGTGAAGTTGCAGTGAATATCTTTGTTAATGGATTGAAATCCAATGCTCTATGAGATGCATAAACTGGATTTATCATAAAATAGTCTTTACCATTTTTGCCCTGTATAATAGCCAATAAATTAATATCCATTGCTTCATATATAAACTTTCTATATGTAGCTGGATGTATCATGCCCAAATAAGTCATATAAATCTCTTTAGAAGTTATTGGCACATACCTATCAATCATATCTACACAAACTAGATTAAGTTCTGGATGTAGATACCTACAAGACAACAGATAGTATTTGTTAAGAGAATTGTTCTCAAATGGAGATGGAATAAAAACAGATACAGTTTCAGGAATAGTTGCAAGTATTCTAGATGCAATATCCCTGTATGAATATCTATATGGCTTTCTGCGTTTTACTGCAACATATTTCATCATTCTTTCCTTTTGCTATGAGGTTTGGTCAATTAAAAAATTATAGTAAATTCTGTCAAGTCATTTTTTTATTTTTGCCAAAAATTATTTTTGTCAATGTATCAAATCCCAAAGTTTTGTCAATATCCGCCAAGCAAACCCGCACAATTT
>ERZ795061.1421-NODE-1421-length-23181-cov-9.198391_pt1 | contig 23181 bp, 25 predicted proteins | sample MGYA00375145_ERZ795061 | MGnify/ENA primary metagenome ERZ795061 (study PRJEB30190, sample SAMN05720144) | anaerobic digester metagenome | isolation source: active sludge of municipal wastewater-treating anaerobic digesters | place: USA | collected 2014-12-22 ... | reverse complement strand
AGTTGGGCGCGTCGGCGGTAGCCACGGTCGGGCTGACCGAGAGCTACCTGTTCCTGCTGTATTCGCTGGCGATGGGCCTGGCGATGGCGGTCACCGCGGTGATCGCGCGGCGCGTCGGCGAAGGCAAGCAGGAGGAGGCCGCGGTGACCGCCGTGCAGGCGATCATCGTCGCGCTGCTGGTGTCGCTGCTGCCGGCGATCATTGGCATCGCCTACGCACGCGAGCTGTTGCAGCTGATGGGCGCGGATGCGTGGGCCATCGAGCACGGCTTCCGCTACACGCAATGGATGCTCGGCGGCAACGCGGTGATCATGCTGCTGTTCGTCATCAACGCGATCTTCCGCGGTGCCGGCGATGCCGCCATCGCGATGCGCGTGCTGTGGGTCGCCAATGGCCTGAACATCCTGCTCGATCCGCTGCTGATCTTCGGCTGGGGCCCGGTGCCGGCGATGGGCATCGAAGGCGCGGCGATCGCCACCAACATCGGCCGTGGCGTCGGCGTCTCGATGCAGTTGTGGATCCTGTTCCGCGGCGGCCAGCACATCCGGGTGCTGGGCTCGCAACTCGCGTGGCGCGGCGCGGTGCTGTGGAACATCGTGCGCACCTCGCTGGGCGGGGTCGGCCAGATGCTGGTGGCGATGACTTCCTGGATCTTCCTGATGCGCATCCTCGCCAGTATCGGCAGCGAGGCGGTGGCCGGCGCGACCATCGCGATCCGGGTGATGATGTTCACGATGATGCCGGCCTGGGGCATGTCGAATGCGGCGGCCACGCTGGTCGGGCAGAACCTGGGCGCGCAGCGGCCGGAGCGCGCCGAGGCTTCGGTGTGGCAGATCGGCTGGTACAACATGGGCTACCTGGTGCTGGTCGCGGTGCTGTTCTTCCTGTTCCCGCGGGCGATCCTCGGTATCTTCAGCGCGGGCCCGAATGTAATCGCCATCGGCGCGGAGTGGCTGCGAATCCTGTCGTATTCGTTGTTCGTGTACGGCTGGTGGATGGTCAGCGTGCAGGCGTTCAACGGTGCCGGCGACACCACCACGCCGACCTGGATCAACGTGGTGTTCTTCTGGCTGATCCAGATTCCGCTGGCCTGGTACCTTGCCCTGCACCTGGACCTGCGGGAGACCGGGGTGTTTTGGGCGGTATTCGTCTCGGAGACGTCGGTGGGGCTGTTCACCCTGTGGCTGTTCTCTCGCGGGCGCTGGAAAGCCGCGCAGGTCTAACGACACTCCCGCTTCATTCAGCGTGGCCTGCTAGCCTCTGCCGAACCCCGCCGGCAGCGCCGCATGACGCCCGCAACTCGACGCCATCGAATCCCCGCGCTGCTCGGCCTGTGCATCGGCATCGCCGGCCTGACGGCATGCGAACCACAGCGCACGCCGGAGCAGGTGCATGCCGAGTTGCTGCGCAAGTTGCCGGCCACCCTGCATGACCGCGAGGGCTGGGTACGCGATATCCAGACCGCGTTCACCGCGCAGGACCTCGATCCGAACACGTCGAACCTGTGCGCCGTGCTTGCGGTGGTGGAGCAGGAATCGACCTACCGCGCCGATCCGCCGGTACCCGGGCTGGGCGGCATCGCCATCGCCGAGATCAAGCGCCGCGCCGCCGCGAAGCACGTCCCCGAATTCGCCATCGATGCCGCGTTGAAATTGCGCGGGCCGGATGGCCGCACTTACGCGGAGCGCCTGCAAGCCCTGCGCAGCGAGCGCGAGATGAGCGAGTTGTTCGAGCAGATGGTGGCGCGCCTGCCGCTGGGCAGCGGCAGGCTGCTGGCAGGCCTGAACCCGGTGCGCACCGGCGGGCCGATGCAGGTCCGGGTGGATTTCGCGGAGCGCCACGCACGCGGTTACCCGTACACCGTCGAGGGCTCGATCCGCCATGAAGTCTTCAGCCGTCGCGGCGGGCTGTACTTCGGCATCAAGCACCTGCTGGATTATCCGGCCGACTACGACAGGCCGCTCTACCGCTTCGCCGATTTCAACGCGGGCCGGCACGCCAGTCGCAATGCCGCGTTCCAGCAGGCGGCCGCAATCGCCAGTGGCAGGAAGCTGGTGCTCGATGGCGACCTGCTCACCCCCGGTGCGTCGATGCAACATCCCGGGGCGACCGAAGCCGCGTTGCGCAGCATCGACATGTTGCTGGGCATGGACGCCGCCGCGATCCGCGCGGACCTCAAGCGCGGCAACCAGGCCGGCTTCGACCAGACTGCGTTGTACCGCGTGGTGTTCGCCATCGCCGATCGCAAGGGCAGCGGCAAGCCGGTGCCGCGCGCGCGGGTGCCGGACATCGCGTTGGCCAGTCCCAAGATCACCCGCAAGCTGACCACCGCGTGGTTCGCCGGGCGGGTGGAGTCGCGCTGGAACGCCTGCATGGCGCGCTGACGCACCGGTTCACGCCGCCTGCTGCAGGCGCCACAGCATGACTCCGTACACCAGCAGCGAGAACACCACGTAGGCGGCATCGACCAGGCGCTTGCGTCGCGGATCGCTGCGGCTGCGGGTCACGTCGAGCAGGAACTGGCGCAGCAGGAAGGTATAGAGGATGTAGTACAGGAACGGGATGACGTGGACCTGCCACGGGTAGTCGTCGATGCGCTTGTCGAAGCGCGCCAGGATCCAGCCGATCTGCGCATGGATGCCGAGGATGCCGAGCGCGGCGTTGACCAGCATCCAGCCCACCTGGTCGCGACCGAAGATCACCAGGTAGAACACGATGTACACGGTGATGGCGATACCGCCATGCATGTACAGGAAGGTCAGGTCCGGCGCGTCGGACGAATACGCCATGACGAAGCCTGACAGGCCGAACATCAGCATGTGGATGCCGAAGAACAGGTAGATGAACATCCCGCCCATCTGGCGCACGCCACCGCCCAACGGGGCACGGTCGTTGCGGTGTTCGTCCTGGTCCATGCGTTGCCCCGGTGGCACCTGCTCAGGTAAACGCGGGCATGCAGGCCTGCCGGCCGCGATCAGGGCAGCAGCAGGCTCATCAATGCGACCAGCAAGGCGCTGGTGAGGAGGAAGGCCCCGCTGACCCATGCCATCGCACCGCCCCAGCCGATGTCCACCATCGCCCGGTACGCGCTTGCGCGCGCCCACAGGTACCAGGCGCAGGCGAACACGGTCAGCCCGATACCGGCAGGGTGTTCCCAGGTCCCGCCGATGCGCAGGAGCAGGAGGCCTGCGGACAACAACACGACGAAAGGCGAGACCAGGAAGGCCTGGATCGAGAATGGGGTGCGCAAGGTTTCGCGGGTGATCGGCCTGCGTTGTTGCCGCAGGACCGACAGTGCGGCGATCAGCGCATAGCCGCAGAACACCACGCTGCGTGTCAGCAGCAGGGCCTGTTCGCTGCCCAGCAGGAGTTGCGCGAGCGGCGTCGGGATGTCCGCGGCCGGGATCCGCGCCAGCATCTCCAGCGCATGCGCCAGCACCACCGACAGGATCAGCATCAGCACCGGACTGATCGTCTCGGTGAACTGGCGCTCGGGGACCTGTTCCAGCTCCAGTTGGGTGTAGCGGGCGATGGCTGCGGGATGCCGCATGACCCGCCAGAACGTGCGCGGATAGAACACCAGCCAGCCGACGAGTTCGTACAGGAACTCCTCCAGCGAGCGCAGGATCCGCATCAGGTCCATGCGCGTGCCCCACCGGTATCGACGCGGCTCGCCTGCCTCATGCCGCCGCCTTGCAGGTCAGCGTGTTGCCGAAGAAATCGACGCTGGCCTCGCCCTGGTGTTCCCAGAACTCCACGCCATCCGCGGCATAGCGCGCGCCGCTGGCGCTCATGGCGGCCGGCACGATCGCCTGGTCGTTGCCCCAGGTCAGCACCACGGCGCGCGGCTCGTCGTTGTAGAAAGTGGCGGTGAACGGCTTGCTGTTGTCGTCGCAGCGGTATTCCACCGCGGACGGGATCGCCACCAGCTGGTGCTGGATGCGCAGGTCGACGATCCGCACGATGTAGGCCTCGCGCACGCAGGCCGGCTTGTCGTCAGCTTTCCAGCATTCGTCGCGACCCTTGATCCAGCCGCGTTCGGTGGCCTGCAGGGTCGCCTTGTCGCTGGCCTTGGCCAGCGCTTGCGCAAAGGTGTCGGCCAACTGCCGGTCGAGGGCGGCCAGCGCCGGGTCCTGGCAGACCATCTGCTCGAACTCGCCGGGCGACTTGCTGCAATCGAAGCTGGGCGCGGCGACCTGGGGTGCCACCGCAGCGGCGGGTGCCGTTGCACCGGGCTGGGTCGGAGCCGTCGATGTCGCGGATGGTGCGGCCACGGGTGCCGTTGTCTGGGCAGCGGGTTTGCAACCGGCAAGCAACAGGAAGGCGCTGGCGAGCAGCCACGATGACCGCGTCATGGGACGGCTCCGGGGGAGGGAGCCGCCAGCATAACGCGGGCTCGCGGCGCTCAGGCCCTGAGGTCGAGCACGTTCTCGAAGCTGCCGAAGATCATCCGCTTGCCGTCGAAGGGCATCGGGTTGGCCGCCTCCATCCGCGGGTCTTCCATCATCTTCTGCATGCCGGCGTCGCGGGTCGCCTTGTCCGGCCATTCGATCCACGAAAACATCACCGTTTCATCGTCTTTCGCCTGCACCGCGCGGTGGAAGTCGGTGACGGTGCCGTGCGGCACGTCGACGCCCCAGCACTCCACCACGCGCAACGCGCCCAGTTCCAGGAACATCGGGTCGAAGCGGGCGGCATAGTCGATGACCTCCTGCCGGCTGGCGGTGGGGGCGGCGATCACGAAACCGTCGATGTAGCTCATGGCGTTCTCCGTTGGTGGCGGGCGTGGATGGATGCTGCAATGACCATGACGAATGCGGGCCGCCAGTTTCGACAGCGTGGCGGAAAGATGCCGTGATCGGCACACTGCCGGGATGACGGCGCATCCGCTCGACAACCCGTTCTTCTCGGCGCTGGAGAGCCTGCATGCGGGCATCGCGCTGCGGGCGGGCGAGGTGCTGCGCTATCCGATGGACGTCGCGCCGTTCCTGGGCATCCCGCACCCCGGTGTCGACCTGGCCGATCCCCTGGCGGACCTGGTGCCGCAAGGCGACAGCGTGTTGTTGCTCGGCATCGCGCCAACGGCGGTTCCGCACGGTTGGGCGCTTGAGCGGTTCGCCGACCTGGCGCAGATGCAGTGCGACCGCGAACTGCCGCTCATCGACGGCCCAGGCATCGTCGAACTTGGCGATGCCCATCGTGCCGACGTGCTCGCGCTGACCGCGCTGGTGTATCCGCATTATTTCCGTCCGCGCACGATGGATCTCGGGCGCTATTTCGGCATCTACGTGGAAGGCCGGTTGGCGGCGATGATCGGCGAGCGCCTGGGCGCACCCGGGTTCCGCGAGATGAGCGCGATCTGCACGCATCCGGATTTCCTCGGGCGCGGCTACGCACGGCGTCTGACGGCCTTCCTCACCAATCAGACGCTGCAGGACGGCAGGCAACCGTTCCTGCACGTGGCATACGCCAACGACCGCGCACGGATGCTGTACGAGCAGATGGGCTACCGCCTGCGCCGCGACATCCCGTTCCTCGCCCTGCGGCGCGGCTGACGTCGCGAAACTGTCATGCAGGCGTCGCAGACTTGTCGCATCCGACGAGGAGCGTGGCAGGCATGGCGGCGAAGCACGGAGTCTTGTGGTTGGTGGTGTTGCTTGCGATCACCGGCGTCGCGCTGGCGCAACGTGCCTATGTCGGCATCGAGCAGCGCCTGAGTGCCGCGCAATTGCAGGAAATCGGGCTGACCCCGACGCAAGTGGCGCTGCTGGATCGCTACCTGGCCGAAGCCGCTGCAAGCGCACCCTCGGAGGAACATGCGCCCGTCGAGCGTCGCGAGGCGGACCCGACCCGGTTCGCCGGCCTGGATGCCGAACGCATCGCCGGCAAGGTGCAGGGAATGGTCGCCGGCTGGGAGCCGGGCACCATCTTCAAGCTCGACAATGGCCAGCAATGGCAGGTCCTGAAAGGCAGCATGAAACTGCGCAAGCCGCTGCAGGACCCGCAGGTGCTGCTGGTGCCCGGGATCGCCGGACGCTGGTTCCTGCAGGTCGACGAGGACATGCCCAAGGCGAGGGTGTTCAGGATCGACTAGTTGCGCCGGAGTCGTGGTGATTGTGCGGTCGCGGCATTTGCGCCAAGGTCGTGCGCATGAAACTACTCTACGCCCCCGACACCGCCGACCATCCGAACTGGGGTTGCCGTTTCATGGGGGACTGGTATCGGCAGGCGCTGGTCGACCTCGATGGCGTGCGCCTGCGCCGCCTGGGAAGCCGCTGGTTCTTCCGCGACGATCCCCACGTGCCTGCGCCAAGGACGTGGGCGGAGCTGCTCGTCGTCGCGCACGCTGTGCGCGAAGGTCGCAGCCAGGGACTATCCGCAGTCCTGCCGATGCTGGCCGCCTGCGACCTGCTCTTCATCAATGGCGAGAACTTCATCCGCCCCGGCACGCTGAAAGGCCGACGCCTGCTGATGCTGGCCTATCTGGCGAAGGCGGCGTTCGGCAAGGCCGTGGTGCTGACCAACCTCACCCTCGACCTGTCGGAACCCGCGCTGGCCGAACTGGTGGGGAATGTGCTGCCGCTGCTCGATGAGGTGCATGTCCGCGAGGATGTCTCCGCCGCGTCGTACCGCGCGCAGGTGGAGCAGGCGCGCTTCCTGCAATTCGCCGACGTGGGCTGGACCGCCACGCCGGCACCGATCGAGGCATGGCGCGCGCTGGCCCGGCGCCGCGGCCATTTCCACGCATGGCCCGACCACTGCGCCGCATTCGATCCCGCGCAACCCTATGTGACGGTGAGCGCAAGCTCCGCGTTCGTCGGCACCGCGCAGGGCGAGGATCCGGCCGAGGCTTTCGTGGCGTTGTGCCGGCAATTGGCGCAACAGGTCGCGCAGGTGGTGCTGGTGGCGCCGTGCGAAGTCGACGCCATGATCATGCGCAAGGTGCAGGCCGCCACCGGTTTCCCCTTGCTTGGCTTGAACCTGCCGGTCGCGCAGGGCATCGACGTGCTCGGCAACGCGCGCGTGCACGTGGGCGGGCGCTGGCACCCCGGCATCTTCGCCGCGACCGGCGGCACGCCACTGGTGGGGATGGGCGCCAACACGCACAAGATGGCAACGCTGATGCAGCAGTTGCATCCCGACGAACCGGTCTTCGAGGCGCGCAGCCTGGCGCGCCATGTCGACGCCATCGTGTCCCGCGCCAAGGCGCAGGTCGATGCAGGATCAGCCCTGCGCGCTCAGGTGCTGGAGCGCGCCGCGGCGATGCGCGCGCGGGTCGAGGGCAACCTGGGTTTCGTCGAAAGACGGCTCGTGGAGGCTCAGCCGGCGTCGGCATCGCGCCCGACGTAGTCCTCCCAGGCCTTCCTGCGCGACAGCGGCATCCGCGCCTGCGCCAGGAATCCGACCGGCACGGTCTCGAGTTTCATCACCCCGTATTCGGCTGGCCATTCGCCGCGCGGCGGTCGCCTGAACGTGCCCATCAGCATGTCGACCAGCGGCAGGTGGATGGCGTAGTTCACGTCGACGTACTCGGCTTGCCGCGCGTGGTGCCAGTGGTGGTAGCGCGGCGTGACCAGCACGTATTCCAGCCAGCCGAAATCCAGCCGCAGGTTGGCATGCGCCAGCACCGCCTGCAGGCCGACCAGGATCACATAGGCATTCACCGCCGCCGGCGCGAAACCGAGCACCACCAGCGGCAGCAGCACCGCGCTGCGGGTGAGCACGATTTCCAGCAGGTGGATGCGCGAACCCGCAAGCCAGTCCATCCGCCGGGTCGAGTGGTGCACGGCATGGAAGCGCCAGAGGAACGGGATGTTGTGGTACGCGCGATGCAGCAAGGCCTGGGCCAGGTCAGCCACCAACACCGCCAGCAGGAACTGCGCCCACACCGGCAGCGACTGGATCAGGGCCTTGACCGACGGGAACGCGGCAAGCGCGGCGATCGTGCCGGTGGATGCGGTCACCGCGATCAGGATGAACTGCACCAGCACATGGCCCATGAAGAAGTAGGCCAGGTCGGTCCGCCACTCCCCGCGCAGCGGCGACATCGGCCGCACCGGCGCCATCCGTTCGATGGGGATGAAGACCAGCGCGGAGAAGAACAGCGAGATCACGAACCAGTCCAGTCCAAGCGAGAACGGCGTGGAATCGATCGCGTCGAAATGCACGGTGGCGCCGCCCAGCACCACTGCCACGGCCGCGCTGCCGACTCCGAGCATCGCCACCCGCCGGTTGCGCCCGCGCAGGATCGCGAACGTGCCGGTGGTGAACGCCGCGATGAGTCCGAACAGCAGCAGGTGGCGGGCGAAGACTTCGGTATAGACCGCGCGGAAATCGCGGCTGGTCAGCAGTTCCGGGAAATGGAAGCAGAGCACGCCGAGCAGGGCCGACAGGCCAAGGGCCGCGGAGATGTGGGCCAGCCAGGACCGGCGCGCGGTCGGGACGGGGAGTGCGCTCATCGCCGTACGGTAGCGGCCGCCTGCACCAGGGACAACCGCCGGGCGCCCGGGCTACGGCGTCCACGGTTCACGACCGGTTCCGCGCACCGGCAGGAATGCGGCCTAGACTGACGCGTCCCCGCCGCCCACACGGTTCGATGCGCCTCCCCTGGATCCTGATCGTGCTTTGCCTGCTGGCCGGTGCCTGCAGTCGCCAACCCGAGGCCACCCTGACCAGTGCGAACGCGAACGCGGACGCGGAGCTGGACACCGGGCCGGTGGTGCAGCGCAAGCCGCAGGATGCGATCGACTGGTCGCCGGTGCAGCTGGAGGCCGGCGACGCCTGGGTCGATTGCAGCGCGGACTACACCCAGGGTGGTGGCCGGCCCCTGCTGTCGCTGGCGTATGAGGACCTGCGCCGCAGCGTGCAGGATTGCCGTGGTACCGGGCTGTTGCGGCTGCGCTACAAGGGCAAGGTCACCGCCAGCTTCGCCGCGCTGATGGAGCGCACCGGCCGGGTGGCGGGCGACCTCGGCATCGGCAAGCGCATCCTCGACATCGATTCCGCCGGCGGCCATGTGGAAGCCGCGATTCGCGCCGGCGACGCCATCGGCGAGAACGACTGGACGATCTGGGTGCGCGGCGATTCGGTCTGCCATAGCGCCTGCGTGCTACTGCTGGCGGCGGGCGACATGCGCGTCATCGCCGGCCCGGTGGGCATCCACCGGATGATCCGCCTGCGCTCGTCTGCGACCTCGCGCAAGGAACTCGGCGAAGAATTGCGCACGGTCAGCGACGAACTGCGCAACTACCTGGAGCGCAACGGCGCCTCCGACAAGGTCTACGACCTGATGACCACGGTGCCGAACCGCACCCTGCGCATCCTCACCGTGGACGAACTCGACCAGTACGGCCTGTCCGGGGCCAACGCGGTGGAGGACGACCTCAACCGGATTCGCCTGGTGCGCCGCTGCGGCACCGATTTCCTGCAGCGCCGCGATGCGTTCCGCCGCGCCTACGATGCCCAGTGCGCGCAGGCGGTCGATGGCCAGACCCAGGACGTCGATCAGATGAACGAATGCGGCCTGGCCCTGCGTGGTCGTTTCGGTTTCCCCGGTGCGGAATGCGCGGACGAAAGCCCGATGGCCGAGCTGGATGGCGCGATCCTGATGCCGCGTGTGTCGCAAGACGTGCCGCAGGAGGTGGCGGAGCCGGAAGCGTCGCCCGCGCAGCCGCCTGCGCCGGCGGTGCGTTCGGGCGGCCAGGCGGTCTCGTCCGGGCGGAACCCGCCTGAGACCGATGCCGCGCCGGCACAACACGGGCCATCCGCCAGCGAAGAACCTGCTCCGGAGGCCGCCGAGGAATCGGCTACCGCGGAGCCGCAGGACGCCTTGCCCGAACTCGCCCGTTGAGTCGGCGATCCGCGCTCAGCGCGATGCGATCCGCTCCAGCCCGCGCGGCTTGCGCCGGCCGTTGAGCCAGCTACCGACGAAGGTGTTGCGCACCAGCAGGTCGTAGCTGGGCAGCAGGATCGCGAGCGTCGCGACCAGCACCAGCGCCAACTCCGCGGCCCACGGCCACGCCACCCGCGACATCACGACCTGCAAGGCCATGACCAGCGGCAGGTGGGCGATGTAGATCCAGTACGACGCATCGGCCAGGTAGCGGCGCAGCGGGCTGTGCCCGGACAGGAAGCGCAGGCCCAGGCCGACGATGGCGAAGGTCCAGCTCCAGGCCGCGACGGCGTAGGCGATCGCATAGGCGATGTCGGCGATCTCGCGTGTCGCCGGTACGAGCTTCGGTGCAAGCCCGACCTGCAGCAGGCACCCGATGGTGGCCAGCACCGCGACAGCCAGATGCAACGGCCACCACGCGGTCCAACGCTGCAGCAGGGCCTGTTGCCGATGCAGCAACCAGCCGAACCCGAACGCGCTGCCGAAGGCGACCCATGCGGCCAGGCTGGGATACAGCGACTGGTCGGGCGTGGGGATGCCGAACCACGCGAACCAATTCGGATGGGTGGTCAGCGCGGCGGCCAAGGGCAGCGCCAGCAACAACGGTCCGATGGGCGATGCGAGCACGCGCACGCAGGTATCACTCGCGCGTTGCAGCAACGCACTGCGACCGAGCGTTGCGCGCAGCGCGAGCGCGGCGATGTAACAGAGCAGCAACACGTACAGGAACCACAGATGGGTCAGCGGGACATTGCGCGGCGACAGCGGCGGCGTTGGCGGCGCAGGCGGCATGGTGCCGTTGTTGATCAGCCAGGCATTCCAGGCGATCACCGCGACGATCGCCATCAGCATCGGGAACCACAGCGAGGCCAGCGGGATGGCGATGCGGCGCACGCGGTCGCGCACGAAGCCGATGGTGCCAAGTCGCTCGCAGGCCATCCGCGCGAACAAGCCGGCGATCAGGAAGAACAGCAGCATGCGGAACATGTGCGGCACGTAGAACAGCAGGCCCGCCACCTCGCTCGGTGAGCCATCGTGGACGACCCAGACGTACTGCGCGCCGGGAATCCAGGCCATGCTGGCATGCACGACCACGCCGAACAGCAGGGCGATGGCGCGGACCGCATCCAGCCCGTGCAGGCGTTCTCGGGGTGGGTGGGCGAGGGCAGCGTGCATTGGGGGTTCTCCGGATTCGGGATGTGCAGGGCCGTGCCGCAAGCGCTGGGCTTGCGGCTGGTGTCGTTGATTTGCTCGGGAGCCGGCTGTGCCGGCTCAGGGCGCGCAGTGGATCAGTGGCGCGCGTGGTCTCGCATCACTCGCGCTCGAAGCGTTCCAGTTCGTCGTAGGCGCGCAGGTTGCGGCGGATGCCATCGGCGCCATCGTCCATGCGCGCCAGTGGATCGCGCGGGCCACGCGAGCCGCGTGCCGCCCACCACCAGGTGCCGACCATTCCGGCGATGCCGAGGGCCAGGCTGATCCAGATCCAGGTCGGGGTCGGGCCGACGTGCGGCGTGGGCGACAACCCCGCGAAGCCGATCACCACCAGCACCCACATCACCCACCAGGGCGCACCGCACAGGTTGGAATTCAGGACCTGGATCCGCAGCAGCAGGCGCAGGCGCTTCTGGATGGCGAGTACCGGCGCGGCGAAGTCGAGCGTGGTCGCCAGCCCGCTGACGATCCCCGCCAGGGCGATGTGCAGGACGCCGAAGGCATGCAGGGCGATGCCGGCGGCGAGCAGGCCGGGCACCTCCAGGTTGTTGCGCCAGCAGCCCACGCCCAGCAGCACCAGGCCGATACCGAGCACCGCCTGCAGCAGCATGCCGACCAGCAGCGGGCGCAGGTTGCGGCGCGCCTGCGCCTGCTTCTGGCCACGCAGGAGTTCCAGTTGCAGTGCGTCCTGGCGGGCCAGGCGCGCGTCCAGCGCCTGCCAGGCGGATTTGATGTCGTCGAGGTCCATGGTCGTGTCCATTCCCGTAGTCGGTTCGATGCCGGTTCGGCTCAGAGTTCGTCGCGCAGGCGTTGCTTGAGGCGCCCGACCTTTGTGGAGACATTGGCTTCGCTGATGCCCAGGATCTCGGCGATCTCGCGTTGCGGGCGTTCATCCAGGTAGAGCAGCAAGAGGGCGCGATCCAGCGGCGGCTGGCGGGCGATGAAGGCCTGCAGCAGGCGCAGGTGTTGCTCGGATTCGTGGTCGGGCGCCGCGGCATCGACCAGGTCGTGCAGGCCGTCGTCCAGCGGCACCATGTCGTGGCGCTGGCGCACCGCCTGCACGCGTACATGGCTGATCGCCACGTTCAGCGCGACCCGGTACATCCAGGTGCTGACACTGCGCGCGGGATCGTATTTCGGCCACGCATGCCAGAGTTGCGCGGCGATCTCCTGCGCCAGGTCGGCACGATCTTCCGGCAGGCGTGCATAGGTATTGGCGACCTTGAACACGATCCCGGCATGCCGTTGCAGCACATCGGCAAAGGCCTGCGGATGATCGTGCCCGGTCATGGCGGCGCTGGTCTCCATGGCGTCCCCGGCGCGTCCATCGCGCCCTTCGAGACCATGATTCGCGCCAGCGTGGGGGATCTCACACCGGAACCGCGAAAAAGATCAGGCGGCCACGACCCGGATCAGCACGTCGTCGAGCTGGACCTGCTGGCCAGCGCGGATCTTCGCGGTCTTGCGCAGCTCGGTGGCGCCATCCACCCGCACCACGCCGCTGGCGACCAGCTGCTTGCCGGCACCGCCGCTGTCGCAGAGGCCAGCCAGCTTCAACAGCTGGTTGAGTTCGACGAAGTCGCGGTCCAGTTCAAAGTCGAGGGTCTGCATGTGGCCAGCATAGCGCCCGCCGCCGGGTGTAGGCTGCGCTCCCTTCCTGTCGGAGCCTCGCCATGCTTGCCTACGCCACCCTCGGTACCACCGACCTGCCGCGCGCCGCCGCGTTCTACGACAGCGTGCTCGCCCCGCTCGGCGCCAGGCGGCAGATGGAAGAGCCGGATTACTTCATCGCCTGGGGCACAACCGAGCACGGCGCCGGCCTGGGCATCACCTATCCGTTCGACAAGCAGGCGGCCACCGTGGGCAATGGCTGCATGGTGGCGCTGGGTGCGACGTCGCGCGAACAGGTCGATGCGGTCTACGCGAAGGCCATCGAACTCGGCGGTACCGACGAGGGCGCGCCCGGCGAGCGCTTCCCCGGCTTCTATGCCGCCTACTTCCGCGACCTGGACGGCAACAAGCTCAACTGCTGCTGCATGGGCCAGTAAGCCTCAGGGCAGCGCGACCCGCGCGCGCTGTCCGTCGCGCTCCACCACCACGCCGTCGCGTTCGATGGCGATGACCTGCACGTCGCCGTTGCGGTCGCTTTCGCCCATGCGCTGGCCGTTGAGGATGACGAAGCGCTTGTCCGCACTCGCGTCCCACATGTGCATGCTGAGTTTCACCCCGCTCATCGATGCCGCCGTGGGCATCGGGGCTGGAGGCGGCGTGATCGGCGGCTGCAGTGGTGCGATCTCGCGTGCCGGTGCCGGTGCCGGTGCCGGAACGGGCGTCGAAGCCGTTCCGGTGCGCGCCGCAACCGGCGCCGCAACGGCGTCGCGCGGTGGCGCTTCGCTGGCGGGCGCGGATGCGATGCCCGTCGAAGGTGTCGTGACCGGTGCGGCGGTGGAGGTGCGCGGGACGACCGCGGGTGCCTGCGGCGCGGCCGGCACCGGATCGGTGGCAATGGCGGGTGTGTCCGATGCGACCGGTACGTCGGTATCGCGGCGTCCAGCCAGCCACCACGCGATCGCGATGACGACGATGGCGGCAAGCAGCGCGGGCCACACCCACGCTGGCGTGGATTGATGGGCGCGCAATGGCACTGGCGGGAGCTCCATCGCCACGTCGGGCGTGTTGCCGCGACGGCGTTCGGCTTCCGACTTGCGCAGGGCTTCGAGGATCAGCGACATCGGGTCAGTCCAGGACGCGGAGCAGGCGCGGACCGGGTGGATCGTCGGCCAACGCCATCAGGGTGAGCGGTCCGGCGATGCCGTCCGCGGGCAGGCCGCGCGCGTCCTGCAACTGGCGCACCGAGGCGCGCAGCGCATCGTCGTACGGCACGCCGGGCACGACATTGCCGGTGGGCGACAGGCGCTGGCGGATCCAGTCGACCGCGGGTCCGGTGCTTTCCAGCCGCGGTGACTTGGCCAGCATCGCCGGACCGCGCCACAGGCCGGCGTAGTCGCCGTTCCAGCGCGACTGCAGCAACACGCGGTCGATGTCGACCGTGCGTGCACCGACCCGCACCCGCGCGCTGCGCGCGTCCGCGCCGAGCAGGACCGCCCACGCTCGCGCGCTGCCGTCCTGCAGGCGCAGCAGGATCGGGCGGTCGAGGGCAAGCAGGGTGTCCAGGCGTGCACGGCCCTGCACGCAATGCACGTCGTCCCGCGACGCCGGCGTGCACGGCCCCGCCGGATCGACGGTGATCGCATCCGCGGGCAAGGCCCACAGGCCGAGCAGGTGTTGCCAGGCCGGCAACGGCGTGTCGCCGGTCGCGCCGAGCAGTTGGACGAGTCCCGCGGCATCAACGGTTTCGGTTTCGACGATCGGCGTGGGCAAGGCGCTCGCTGCGGGCGAGTGCGACGTCGCTTGTGCCGAAGCCCGCGCTGGCGTGTCGACCTCGTCGCGACTGCGCCACATCCAGCCCGCGACCAGCGCGAGCGCGATGACCCCGACCGCCGCAGCCAGGAGCGGCCAACGGCGACGGGCCAGCACCGGCGGCAACACTTCCCCGGCCGCGGCATCGACCAGCTTCGCGTCGATGCTGGTGGCGTCGCGAGCGTAGCCGGCCAGCAGCGCGCGTTCGGCGATCACGTTGATCAGGCGCGGTACGCCGCCGGCACGTGCATGCAGGCGTTGCACCGCGGCGGCGTCGAACGGGAAGCGGGTGCCGCCGGCCACGCGCCAGCGGTGGCGCAGGTAGACCGCGGTTTCCTTGGCGTCGAGAGGGGTCAGGTGGAAGCGCGCGGTGATGCGTTGCGCGAGCTGGCGCAGCTCCGGCCGGGCCACCATCGCGCGCAGTTCCGGCTGGCCCAGCAGCAGGATCTGCAGCAGCTTCTGGGTGTCGGTTTCCAGGTTGGTGAGCAGGCGCACCTGCTCCAGCGCATCGGCCGGCAGGTTCTGCGCCTCGTCGATCAGCAGGACCACGCGCAAACCCTGCGCGTAGGCATCGAGCAGGTAGACGTTGAGCGCATCGACCAGCGCCTTCGCCGAACCGCGCTTGCCGGTGATGTCGATGCGGAGTTCTTCGCAGATTGACTCCAGCAACTCGATCGCGTTCTGCCGCGGGTTCAGCACCAGCGCGATCCGAGCGTTCTCGGGCAGTTGCTCCAGCAGCAGCCGGCTCAGCGTGGTCTTGCCGGTGCCGACTTCCCCGGTGAGCTGGACGAAGCCACCGCCGCCGCCCTTGTCGATGCCGAACAGCAGGTGCGCCAAGGCATCGCGGTGGCGCTCGCTGAGGTGGACGAAGCGCGGATCCGGGGTGATCGAGAACGGCGCTTCGTGCAGGCCGTAGTAGCCGAGATACATGCGATGGGCGTCGACGGGGAAGCGACTAGCCTGCCACGGCGCGCGCCGCGACGCGAACCGCACGGTTCAGTCGGCGATCCGATGGGCCTCGCTGACCGCGGCCTGCTCCGGATGCCCGGTCGGCTTGCGCCGTGCCGCCAGCAGGCCCTGCGCGAAGACGACGCCGAGGATGATCGCCACGCCGGCGTAGAACTTGCCGCCGAGTTCCTGCTGCTCGCCGAACAGGATCGCGGCCAGCACGATGGCGTAGATCGGCTCCAGGTTCACCGACAGCTGCGCGGTGAAGGCGGACAGGTGCCGCAGCGCGACCAGGCACAGCGCGAACGGGAACAGCGTGCAGGCCAGCGCCAGCAGCACCAGCCAGAACGCATCCATCCCGGTGGGCAGGACCAGCAGCGGGCCGGCGAAGGCCGGCACGAGCAACGGCATCACCGGTGCCAGCAAGGTCAGGGTCAAGGTGCCTGCGCCGAGCTCCAGCGCAGTCACGGTCAGCGCATCGCCGCCATCGACCATGCGCTTGTTGAGCGTGCCGAACAGGGCGACGAACAGCGCGGAGACCACCCCGGCCACGATCCCGGCATGCATGCCCGCGGGCACCCCGCCGACTACCAGCCAGATCCCCGGCAGCGAGGCCACGCCGAGCAGCAGGTCGCGCGGCTGGAAGCGTTGCCGGGTCAGCAGCGGCTCGACCAACGCCGTCATCGGCGTGGCGAAGGCGATGCAGGTTGCCGCCACCGAAGCATTCGACAACTTGATTGCGCCGTAGAAGGTCAGCCAGTGCAACGCGACCAGCGCGCCGATCCCCGCATACGCCCAGCGGGTGCGCAGCGGCATCGCCCGCACCCCGCGCCATACCCGCGGCAGCAGCGCCAGCGCGGCGACCACGATCAGCATCCGCCACCACACCAGCGGCAGCGCGGGAAGGGTGATCAGCTTGCCGAGGATCGCGGTGAAGCCCCACAGCAGCACGCAAAGATGGATCTGCCAAAGGGCGCGGGTGGTGTCGCGGTTGCTCATGCGCGCATTATCGCCGCACGGAGGCGATGCCATGGGCCGCGAGTACCTCGATTACCTGCACGACCTGTTCTCGGCGTTCGCGCCGGTCACCACGCGCGCGATGTTCGGTGGGCATGGCGTCTATCGCGATGGGGTCATCATCGCCATCGTCATCGATGAACTCCTCTACCTCAAGGTCGACGACCAGACCCGCGCCGCGTTCGAGGCCGAAGGCTGCGCGCCCTTCGTGTACGAAGCACAGGGCAAGCGCGTGCCGATGAGTTACTGGACCGTGCCGGACGAAGCGCTGGATTCGCCGCAGGAGTTCAGGCCTTGGGCGCAGCGGGCGTGGGAGGCGGCGTTGCGCAAGCCCAAGGCGAAGCCGAAGAAGCGGAAGGCATCGAAGAGGAAAATGGGGTCAGAGTAGAGTTTTGCGGGCGAGATGCATGAGTAGCGGAAATTCATCCTCGCAAAATCTACTCTGACCCCATTTTCTGCTCGCTGGTCGCCTTGCGCCCCTGAGCCCGCCCTAGCCAGAGCCCCAGCATCGCCCAGGCCAGCGCCAGCGGCACCACCACGGTGACCAGCCCGCCCAGTGCCATGCCCAGCCGACCAAGCAGGCCCTCCACCTGCGCACCCGCCACGTCGCCGCCGCGATAGACGAAGGTGTCGATGACCGCCTTGGCCTTGTACTTGTCCTCGCGGCTGATCACGGTGAACAGCGCCTCGCGCGCGGGGCGGGTGAGGCCGCGTTGCACCGCCTTGTTCAGCGCTTCCAGCAGCACCAGCGCGGCGAACGACCCGAAGATCGCCAGGCCGATGAAGCCCAGCGCGTTGGCGATCGGCAGCAACGCCAGCGCGAACGCCAGGCCGAAGCGGCGGATGACGTGGCCGGTCAGGGTGAGCTGCAGCAGCAACACCGCGACCTGCGTCCACATGTCGATGCTGGCCAGCAAGCCGGTGCGCGCGTCGAGGTCGCTCTCCGCGGCGGCGACCATCTGCAGGCGGGTGAAGTAGACGAAGGTGGCGACGATGGTCATCGCCAGCACATAGCCGGCGATGCCCAACAGATAAGGCGATGAAAACACCGCGCGCAACCCGGCCCAGGCGCTGCCGCCGATGCGCTGTTCGCCGTCGCGCACGTCGTCCACCTGCGTCGGGGTGGTGGCGCGGTCGCCGGCGATCCGCACCAGCCACCAGGCCAGCGCGATGCCCAACAACAGGAAGCCCGCCGCGACCAGCAACAGCGCAGGCGTACCCAGCAGCTCGGAAAGCTGCGATGCGAGCCAGGGCCCGAAGATCGCGCCCAGGGTGCCGCCCACCGCGATCAGCGCGAACAGGCGTTTGCCCTGTTCGCTGCTGAAGCGATCGGCCAGCAGGGCCCAGAACACCATGGTCACGAACAGGTTGAACACGCTGAACCAGACATAGAACACCTGCCCGCTGCGTGCGCCGACGGCGCCCGGTGCGAACACCAGCAAGCCCCAGAACCCGGCCAGACTCAGCGCGAAGAAGCCATAGGTCGCGCTGATGAACTGCAGGCGCCTGAGGCGGCTCACCAGCCAGCCGAACAGCGGGTTCACCAGCAGCGTGACCACGGCGGTGCCGATGAACAGCCAGCGGATGCTCTCGATGCCGCGTTCCATGCCCAGTGCGTCGCGCGCCGGCCGCAGCATCTGCAGCGCGGTCAGGATGCAGAAGAAGAACAGCCCGGCGACCAGCACGGGCGCCAGCTCGCCGCGCCGGAGGTTGAAGAGGCCGGCGATCCGCTGCTGCAGCCGGGCGTACCTGGGTCGATGCGTGTCCATGCCGCAGACGATGCCGCCGCCACCGACCGGGGGCGAAGTGCCGGACGGCACATGCCCTCCGGCAGGGATCAGCCCCGCGCGAGCAGTGCGGTCAACGCCATCGCCGCCGCCGGGTTGCGTTCCTTGGCCGCACTGATGAACTGGATGAAGACGTCGCGCGGTTCGTGCGTCGGCACTGCGTCGGTGATCTTCGGCAGGTCGCCAGGCTCGCCGCCGCTTGCCCACAGGCGTGCGCGTGCGGCCCAGCCCTCGAGTTCGCCAAGCGGGTAGCCGGTGGCGATGTCGCTGCGCGAACGCATCAGCCGCGCGTAGACGAACTCCGCGGTGACGTCGGCGAACGAGGGATGTTCCGGCGAGTCGGTGAACACCGTGGCGAAACCATGCTTGCGCGCAAGCGCAATGAAATCGGCATCGATGAAGGCCGCATCGCGCACGTCGAGGACATGCCGCAACGCACGACCCTCGACCGTGCGTGGCAGCAGGTCGCAGAAGGCTTCGAACGCATCGCGCTGCAGCGTGAGCCCGGCATCGAACTGCCACAGCAGCGGGCCCAGCCTGTCGCCCAGGGTGCCGATGCCACCGATGAAATCCTCGACTTGCGGACCGGTCCTGGCCAATGCCTTCGACTGCATGATCCGCATCGGTGCCTTCACCGAGAAGACGAAGCCGTCCGGCGTTTCGTCACGCCATTTCGCATACGTCGCGGGTTTCTGCGCGCCGTAGTAGGTGCCGTTGATCTCGATGCAGCTCAGGTGCCGGCTGGCGTATTCCAGCTCGCGGCGCTGGACGAGGCCCTTCGGATAGAAATTGTCGCGCCACGGCGCATACGTCCAGCCGCCGATGCCGCACCGGATGCCATCGACGGCGCCAACCCGTTGCGAGGTCCAGTCGTCGGTATCCGGGAACAGGCTCATGACGGCGACTGTTCCGCCCACGGATCGTAGCTGCCGAACCACCAGTAATGCCCTTCCGGATCCTTGCACGCATACCCACGTCCGCCGTACGGCTGGTCGGCGATGTCGATGACGATGGTTGCGCCTGCCGCGACTGCACGGGCGTAATGCGCATCGGCATCGGCCACGATCACGCAAGCGCTCTGGGTTTCGCGGCCGCCGATCTCATCGGGCTGCACGATCGCCTTGCCCCATTCGCCGGCGTTGCTGGTCGAGCCGAGCATCACCATCCCGTTGCCATACACCAGCTGCGCGTGATGGACGGTGTCGCCCTCGGCATACACCGCGTGCTGTTGGAAGCCGAACGCCTCGCACAGCCACTCGATCATGCCCAGCGCATTGCGGTAGCGCAGGCAGGGAATGATGGAGGCCCTGGTGTTCGCGGGCTGGGACATGGCGGTGCTCCACGGACGGGACGTGCGAGCGTACATCGCTGGGCCGATGCCGGCAGCCGTGACCTGTGGCCATCGACGCCGCCCGCCGTGCTGGCGATACTCGGCGGGTCGCCAACGAAGGATTCCGCATGCGCCTGCTTCCGATCGTCGTCGTCCTGGCCGTCGCACTTGCCGGTGCGCCCGTGCAGGCGCAGCAGTCGCCGCCACCGATCCGCATCGACGACACCATGGTGCCGCTGGCTGCGCCGCTGCCGGATGCGGCACGGATGGCGCGCTTCGATGCCTTCGTCGCTGCGGTGCAGAAGCAGTTCGACGTGCCCGGCGTGGCGGTGGCCATCGTCAAGGACGGGCAAGTCGTGCTGGAGCGCGGCTACGGCGTGCGCAAGCTCGGCGAACCCGCGAAGGTCGACGCGCACACCATGTTCGCGATCGCGTCCAACACCAAGGCGTTCACCGCGGCGGCGCTGAACATGCTGCAGGACGAGGGCAAGCTGAAGACCACGGATCGCGTCATCGACCACTTGCCCTGGTTCCGCATGAGCGATCCCTACGTGACCCGCGAGATGCGCATCCGCGACCTGCTGGCGCATCGCAGCGGCCTGAGCCTGGGCGCGGGCGACCTGCTGTACTGGCCGACCACGAGCTACACCACGCGGGAAGTCGCCGAGCGCTTGAAAGACGTGCCGCTCACCGGCGGATTCCGAGAGCAGTACGCCTACGACAACATCCTGTTCGGCGTGGCGCAGCTGGTCATCGAAGAAGCCTCCGGCATGCCGTACAAGCATTTCCTTGACCGCCGCATCTTCCAGCCGCTGGGCATGGCCGAGACCCGCTACAACAGCGACGACCTCAAGCCTGGCGACAACGTGGCGACCGGCCACGCCAAGTTCGATTTCAAGGACCTGCGCCCGGTCGGCGTGACCAGCTGGCGCAATGTGTCCGGCGCCGGCGGCCTCTATTCCAGCGTGCATGACCTGTCGAAGTGGATGAACGTGCAACTCGCGGGTGGTGTTTACGCGGGCAGTGGCGATGCGGCGAAACGCCTGTTTTCCGACGCGCGCCAGCGCGAGATGTGGACGGTGCTGACCCCGATCCCGGTCGGCAAGTCCTCGGTGCCCGGCCTGGCCGCGATGACCCCGAATTTCATGGGTTACGGACAGGGCTGGAACCTGTCCGATTACGCCGGCGAGCGGCTGGTCTGGCACACCGGCGGCTGGCCGGGGCAGGTGTCGCGGCTGACCCTGGTGCCCGGCGAGAAGCTCGGCGTGGTCGTGCTCACCAGCGGCGAGGTCGGCCAGGCCTTCCACGCGATCACTTACGAAGCGCTGGACATGATGCTGGGCCGCAGCGGCAATGACTGGCTGCAGGCCTACGGGGAGTCGTTCGCCCGTGCGCAAGGCAATGCCGACGAGGACTGGAAGAAGCATGTCGCGGCGCGCGACGCGACATCCAAACCGTCACTGGCGCTGGCGAACTACGCCGGCACCTACCGCGATCCCTGGTACGGCGACGTGCTCATCCGCCAGGGCGCGAAGGGACTGGAGATGCAGTTTACGAAGACCGCGGAACTGCTGGGCGACATCGAACACTGGCAGCACGACAGCTTCATCGTGCGCTGGCGCGACCGCGGCCTGAACGCCGATGCCTTCGTCAACTTCAGCCTGGACCCCGACGGCCGCATCCGCGAACTGCGGATGGAACCGATCTCGCCGCTGACCGACTTCAGCTTCGACTTCCAGGACCTGCGCCTGGCCCCGGTGAAGTAACCCGTCTCCGGCCGTCAGGCATCGCCCCCGGCCGCCGCGGCTTCGGCACGGGTGCCGGGCTTGCTGGCGTGGCGGGGGATGTGGTCCTCGTCCAGCAGGGCTTCGATGCGGATGAAGACTTCGGCGCGCGAGAACGGCTTCTTCATGAAGTCGTCGGCGCCGATGCGCTGCACGTAGAACTGTTCGGTCGCCTGTGCGTTGCCGCTGATCATGATGATCGGCAGGTGCTTGGTGATCGGGTCGCGGCGCAGGGTGCGCAGGGCGTTGAAGCCGTCCATCCCGGGCAGGACGATGTCCAGGAAGATGAGGTCGGGCACTTCGCGGCGGGCGATCTCGATGCCGCTTTCGGCGTCGAAGGCCTCCAGGACCACCAGTTGGTTCTGCTGCAGCATGCGCTTGAGCAGGGCGACGATCGTCGGCGAGTCGTCGATCACCAGCACGCGGGTGCCGGGCCGGGCGTGGCGGCGGCTTCGTTCGCGACGTTCGGGGCCGTCGTGCTCGGGCTGGGCGGGTTCCGCGACAGTTGGAGCGACTTCGGTATCGACTTCGGCGGGGAACTCGACCGGCGCCGGGATCGCGGGTTCGCGCGCCGCAGGTGCGGCGGCGGGCACGGATGCGGGCGCTTGATTCGGCACCAGCCCGGGCGGCAACACCAATGGCTTGGCGGCCGGCTTGGCGGCGGTCGGCTTGCGCTTGAAAAGATCGAAGAAGGCCACGCCGTTCCCCCTGGTTGGCTCGTGGACAATCTTAACCGAACGGCCTGCCCGGGCGGACCCGGGCAGGTGGCAGGCGCGGGATCAGCGGCGCGCGTGCTGGTCTGCGGCCAGTGCGGACATGGCGTACAGGCGGGCGATGCGGCCCCAGGCGAGTCCTGCGGCGATGCCGCAACCCAGCAGCATCGCCAGCAGGAAGCCGCCGATGCCGGCGCCGCCGGCGAACTGGCGCAGCCAGGCAAAGAACAGGGCCAGCGCGAGGCCCAGCGCCGTGGTCACCAGCCAGGCCAGCAACACCGCGATGGGGCGTCGTGCCAGCAGCTTCAGGCCACGCCACCAGGCCTTGAGGGCAGACCGCAGGCGACCGTCGGTGGCCAGCCAGCCGCGCCCGGCTTCCAGGCTGGCGTGGGCCAGCACGAACAGCACACCGCCCACGACGAAGGCGATGTTGCGGCCGGTCGTCACCGCGGAGGCTTCGATCGCGTGTTCATGCGCACTTTCGTTGGCGCCGATGATCACCGACATCACCATCAGGGCCAGGCCCAGCGGGATCGCCGACCACAGCAACATCCGCAGCAGCGGGCCGTACTCGGACAGTGCGCCGCGCAGCAGGTCGCCGAAACCGGGGCGCGTGCGCGAACGGATCGCGGCGAGGGTGGCGCCGGCCAGCAGCGGCGAGAGCAGCAGCATCAGGACCGCGGCGACGGTGGTGCTTTCGCCGAGCACGCCGAGCGGCGCGGTGCGCGACATCAGCAGGTCGAGCAGCGGGATCGGGGCCTGGCCGCTGGCGATCGCCTTGGCCTGCACCGAATGGTTGAGGCCGTCGGCCAGCCAGTTCCACGCGGGCAGGGCAGCGATCAGTGCGCAGGCGAGGCTGGCGCCGATCCACAGCAGCCACAGGCGCCACTGCATGGCACCGCGCAAGCCTTCGCCAAGGGCGGAGCGGACGGAGAGCGAAGTCGGTTGGGTGGTGGACATGGTCGGCGCCTCAGACGAAGGACAGCAGCGCGAACAGCGACTGCAGGAGCGAGGTGAAGTCGCCGAACCAGCGACGCGCGGCGCTGCCATCGGCCTCGACGGTGCGGCTGTCGTTGAG